>Ga0209589_1011500_pt1 | contig 12443 bp, 10 predicted proteins | sample CowpeawhiteBW_FD_187525 | JGI IMG/M metagenome (GOLD analysis project Ga0209589, IMG submission 187525) | Root nodule microbial communities of legume samples collected from California USA - Cow pea white BW (SPAdes) (version 2) | ecosystem: Host-associated > Plants > Roots > Nodule | place: USA...
AGGAAAATAGTTTACTCCTTGATTACTTGTTACTTGGTCACAATAAAAATGATAACTCTATATAGTACAAAAGTATCCTGATATAAAAATTCAGTTTTCCATGTTTGTAAAATGTGACAGCTGAACTTATAAAAATTACAGAACACGCAATCCAACAGACACAACAGGAACCTTGTAATAAATTGGGATTGCAAAGAAATATCATCTCAATGCATGAAGTGAACTGTCACATTCCCGGAGATAGTGCTTTTTCCCAACAGGAATAAGTCAGTACTCAACCAATAAGTGGATTAGCTGTCCCTCCCTGCTGTGGCATTCCACTTCTCATCATTGCACAAAATTCCTCATAGTTTATTCTTCCATCCTGTTAGTTCGAGAATTGTTAGTAACAGTATCATCGGTCTATACTGTCATTAAACAAACTAGAACCAACTTACATTATCTGTATCCACCTCAGAGATTATTTCCTTTATTGTTGCTTCATCACCCATTCCATGTTGGGTCATAGCAGTCTCCAATTCATCTCTAGTAATGTACCTACAAATGAATTTAAAGACCATTCCTATCCATCAACCTTGTGTAACGCTCAAGTCTCATGCTATTGATAGTCTTAAAGTGAACTAAATCAGTTTAACATAAAAATGTTACTGATAAAAAGTACTATCTAATATGGACCTGGAGACTAGAAGACAAAAATTCAAATTCTCATCATAAGTTTGTCAACAGCATTGAAGAACTCAACTAGAATCAAACCAGAGGATGAAACAGTTAAAAACTACGAAGATGGGTGAGTTTAAACACAACATTATCTAGTTGTCTGAAAAAAAATGGTTAGAAAGAAATTGCAATATGGAAAACACCTAAAATACCAGTTTTGTAAAACTCACCCACTGTTATCCTTATCAAAATACTGGAATGCTTTGTAAAGATGCTCATCGCGTTCAAGTCTGTGCCTATGCATTGTAGCTGAAATGAATTCAAGATAGTCGATTGACCCATTTCCATCAACATCAGCCTGAGAAAAATTATACATAACAACAACGCTGAGATCAAGATACAGTGAATGCACAAATGTTCAACTAGCTATGCTCTTGATAAGGATATGTAACTACTAACTACTTACAGCATCCATGAGTTGCTTCACTTCAGCCTCGGACAATGTTGATCCAATTCGAGCCAAGCCAGTCTTCAATTCTTCGTAGGTAATTGTGCCACTATTGTCAGTGTCCATATTTGCAAACATTGCTTTCAGACCTTTAATCTCCTCTTCTGATAAATTTTCAGCGATAACCTCCAGAAATTTCCACCAATGTCAGTAATGGAGAAATACATAGAGAAATAAAAAACTGGAATATGTAACTCAAAAATGCTTCTCAAAAGGCATACAACGAATTGAGAGGATAACTTAATAAAAGCAGTTTCTAGAAACCTAGAAGCACACATACAACGCAAATACATAGTATAAAGTATAAAATTATATTTATAAAACACAAATCTTTAATCAAGAGAGAGAATTGAACTTGTCAATATGAGCTCAAGTCATCATAGGTGTTGATGTATTAACAGTCATCATAGGTCCTGATATAGGTACAGCAGTTTTTAGAAATAACATGAAATAAAGGGCAAGTCTTAAGTGTTTGTACTTCCTTGTAGAAAAGTTGAAAACTTCAGGACATCAGTTTTGCTGTACAATAATTTATATCAATAACATAGACAATATGTCAGTTTCAGATACAAGTCTCTGATTCCATTACATTATTGTATTAAACATGGTGAAAAGAAATTATTAACTTGTTTCAGGTGAAAGCAACGGAGGCTAATATACCATACAAAACAAACAGAAGTACTTTAATAATATTGTAGCCGTAGTCATATTTGAGAATGAGTAAGTTTAAATTTGTTTGTGTACACAATATAACAACTGCAATCAAAAGAGAATCATAATCCCTCAACAATATCAAGGACCATCAGAAAACGACATTGACAGTAGATGTTTTAATTGAAGTTTGATGTCATACCTTTAATGCAAGCTTCTTGAGCTTATTCATTGCCCTGAATTGTTTCATTCTGGATAGAACTGCACTATCGATTGGTTTATCAGATGCCTCCCCACCTTCTCTCATCCATGGGTGTTCTTACCAAACAAAATCATCAATTAATCAGGTTTAGATTGAAGAAAAAAAAAAAAGACAAAACACTGCAAACTCAAATGACTAATAAGAAAATTTACTTAGTTGATGATATTTTGATAGTAACTTATTGTTGGTAGACAATTAACATTTCCCTGGATAGGATTTTGCTTGCTAGTTCTTACTTTTACAGTTAAAAACACAAGTAAACTATTCTCGCTGTCTATATATACAGAACTTGGGAAGGTCGACACAGCAAGTAGAAACACTCAAAAATTTTGTAATAAAAATGGAAAGGAAGACAAGTAAATTGCTAACCTAATAATAACACTTTTAATTTAAACAAATAAGTAGCATTGTGACAGTAACTTGAGTCAAATTAGAAATGGTAGTCTAATACCAAGTACTTGTGCAGAAGTAATCCGTTTCTTTGGATCTTGTGTCAGCATCTTCCTGACTAGATCTTTAGCGCTGTCTGATATGGATGGCCATGGTTCACTTACAAAATCAAGTTCACCTTCCAATATGGCATTAAATATTCCCTTCTCAGTTTCTGCAAAAGATAATCGAAACATATTCTCACACCCATTGTACGTTGAATAGTTCATTTTTAAATAAGAAACTCAACAATAAACAATAGATATGCAGCATTGCCAAACTACAATTAGATCTTACCAGCCCAAAAAGGTGGTACACCACTGAGAAGAATATACAATATGACACCTGCACTCCAAATATCTATTTCTTTTCCATAACTACGACGCAATACCTCGGGAGCAACATAGTAAGCACTGCCAACCATATCATGATATACCTTCCCTGAAAAATTTTAGAAAATGCTATGAATTATCAAATGCAGATTGTGAAAGTAATAGCCGTATCAGGTAACAATAAGTAGGTCCTTTAGAACGACCATAGCAATCAAATGGAATCATAATTCAACATAAACGAAAATGACAAAATTATTCAATCCTGTGGATACACTTCAATGTCACCTTCAGAAAAGGAATTAAAAAGCAATGTAACATCGGATCTGAAATTTGCTTAAAAAACAAACAAAATGTCATCTACATCACAAAATCAAATATTTTTTTACAATGGCTGTTCTGATCAGATACCTACATCAAGAATCAATCTCACTCCTAGAAGTCCTTAGTATAGAATCATCTGTTCCAAATCCAAGAATCCTTGACAGGATACCCAACAGCTATCAAGGTGATATCTACATATTAAACAAACATCTCACAGTCCACGGAGTGTGTTGGCCTTTAAAGTTCCCAAAGGTCATGTTATATGTAAGTTTGACCTGGCGATAGAACACTGAAAACTTATCCTATCAATGTTCTTATGAGTTGATGAGTCAACTTAATCTTGATGCCCAAATGGTACACCAGTGAACTAAGGAACAAAAAAAAAAACAGCATTCGAAGTAGCACAACAACGCAAACAACAAATAAACAAATCAGAAATAAATAACATCAAAGCGAAAAAAGGAACAAAATTTCTATCATGCTTCACCGCTCACTGCCCCCTGAATATCTAAAGCAAGGAGAGGTGAAAGTGAAAGTGATGGGAACCTTCTTCAATGAAGACAGAGAGTCCAAAATCAGTAGCCTTGAGCGTGGCGTCGTCATCCTTAGTAGAGAGCAGGAAATTTTCGGGCTTGAGATCGCGGTGCAAGACTCCCATGAAGTGGCAAATGTGAACAACGTTGACAATGGCGCGGCAGAGAGAAGCGGCGGCTCTCTCGGAGTAGTGACCCTGGGCGATGATCCGGTCGAAGAGCTCCCCGCCGGCGCAGAGTTCCATTACAAGGTGGACCGACATCCTGTCCTCGTACGCCCCCTTGAACTCCACAATGTTGTTCTGCCCAGACAAATGCTGCATGATCTGAATCTCCCTCTTCATGTCCTCCCTGTCCGCCTTCGACACCAGCTTCCTCTTGAGAATCGACTTGCACGCGTACGTCGTTCCGGTGGCATTCTCCGTGCACAGATACGTTACCCCGAATTGCCCTCTTCCCAGTTCCCTCCCCAGAGTGTAGTACTTCTTTATATCCTCAAAGGGTTTCCCTAGAATCGTGGTGTCGGGTTTCTGCACCGCCCTCGCATTCTGGGTCGGAGAAAGTTTGGGTTTTGGGGGACTCGCTACCACCTCTGACGGTCTTTGTGGTTTGGGTGGTGGTGCTGTTTGAACCTGAGCAACAGTGGTGGTAGGTGGTGGTTGAACAGCGTTTTGACTGCCACTGCCACTGCGAGTGCCTGATCCATAAGCAGTGCTGAATTCTGCGTTTGATTTTTTCTCCTTGCTGCCATGACAACCCATTTTGTGATTGGAAGGATTTGGGAGAAGATTGAGAGAAGAGTGAGAGAATGAGGTAGTTTACAGTGATGTGGGCACAAAGTAGAAAAGAGGGATAAAAGGCAGCTACTGTCCAAGTCCAACCGATGGTGACACTGTCAACACTCGCTGTGAAAAACATTGAATATTTTCGAATCCGACCAATTTGTTTTTTTTTTTTTTTTTTGAACAAATACAATCATAAATAAATCAACCATCAAATGGATTGATGATGACACCCCGAGAAAAGGAAAGACTGGTGCAAATAATTTGGTTTGGTTTGGATTTTAGTTTTAGTTGATTACAGATCATTCGCGCAAATCTCACTCCATATCAACCCTCCCAAGCTCCTACTGTGCAATATTCAGGTTTATTATTATCAAGAAAAAAAATCTCTTATGGAAACTAAAATGTTATGGGCTTCTACTTTCTGCACCCATAATTACTGAAAGAAAAATTATATTTTAACTTACTTTTTTTTACTCACTTTTAATTCATTGTTCCAATCATCATTAAATTATCTTTTTTTATTCTTTTTAGTGATGTGATGATCTAATGGTGATTGAAGTGATGAGTTAAAAGTGGATCAAAAAAAAGTAGGTTAAAGTATCATTGTCTATATATATATATATATATATATATATATTCTCATATGGATTACAGAAATTGTGATTCTATATTTTAGACATATAAATTGACACAATTTTTAACCCAAAACTTTAAAAAATAATAGAATTATGGATCTTTCATCTTATATAGTGTTTAACTTTATCTTTTTTATCCAATATGGGACTTGGTCTCATACTTAAACTATTTCCAACATTTAATAATAACGTACGGATTAATTATCTTGATTTTTTAAAAATAGGATTTCCATAATAAGGTTTCTAAATATATGATATCATTTGCGTATTATAACAAATTTCAGGCTTGTTTTTGAAATTTGTAAATTAGAAATATATTTTTATTGAACAATTTTGGAGAATATTCTCGAATAACGTATATAAAATATAATATACCTTTCTCACACACTTTCTCGAATATTAGTGGTAGGATCAAACATTTATTATTAAGTTAAAAATTATAATTATTAGTTAAGGCATAATTGTTTCTACTTAAAAGATAGCGCAACAATCCAAATATTACAATTTAACTATAACTAGCTTACGTTTATTTAACCTCCGATACAATTAATGTCTCTTGCGTCAGAAGAACATCTCTTCTTTCTTGTTTCCAGAGGTGTTGTAGAGAAGAAGAAGATATAGTGGTGGCAATAGTTGTAAAAGCGCCAACAGCCTGGTGCATCTAGGGGGTATGTTAGTCTTTTTGTTGTCAGTATGGAGATGTAGGAAGAAATCATGGGAGGTGCAGGAAGAAAAGCATAAAGTAATGTCAACTTCACTAGATCTGGGTCGTTATCTTTTTTTTTTGGGTGGGCTATAGGGCATATTGCTCTAAAGGGACTTGTTTTGCACCCTTATACTTTCCTTCATCACCCCTATAAATGTTAAATCCTCACTTTACCTTTCTTGTTTAAAGTTTTTTCAAAGTTAAGAATCTTTATGTGAAATTTGAAAACTAAAAGTAATTTTCAAATTATATAATTTGAAAGTTATTCTTTTTTATAAAGTAACTTTTTGGATCATATATTTAACTTTTGTATTATATAATCCATAAGTCATTTTTGCGTGAAAAAACTTTTAGGTTGTATATCTAAAATCATTTTTTTTTTACTTTTTAAATTGTACGATCCAAAAATAATTTTTTATTTTTAAATTATACAATTTAGAAATTATTTTTGTATTAAAAAAAACTGAATTATGTAACATAAGGTTAAGTTTGAAGTTATACAATTCAGAAGATATTATTAAGGATTAGAAAGACCTCCATTACAATGTTCAACGCAATATGTTGAACTTTGAGCGGAAAAAAGTGTAAGAGGTAGAAAATATCGAATTAGAAGACACGTCAAAAGAATTACATAGTCTTTTACAAATCCATTTTATTTCGGGGCCCTACAATTTAATTGAAATTAATTTTCAAGGTTTTCAGAAGTTCAAAAAAGCGACTTAATTGAAATTCATTTGTAAACCTCGTTCAACAACATTTCGTCTTTAGTTAAAAACATTATGAATTAGAGATTACTAGTTTCGTATTGTTATATCCAATCCCAAGAACAAAAACACATATTGTATCGTAAAAATTGTAAGTTATTTTATTTTAGGAAATTATATATGGTATATCATGCGTTAAGACTTTGAATTGTTGTGAAGATGAAAGTTTTGGTTGAAGTAGAAATGGAAGAAGCAGAAGCAGAAGTAGAAAAAGCAGGGAAAGTTAAAGAGTGTGGGAATCATCCTTTGAGTTTAGAAGGAGATTCCTCATATTTAAGCACTCACTATTCCCCTTTTTGATCGTGTGATGGAAGCACTTTATTGCAAAGGGGGAATTGATAACAAACGTTATTTGTTGTTAAAGGTATGGTTCCACCTTGTAAAAGAAAGAGAGAGTTGGAGTGGTAATGTTTTGTTCCATTGGTCAAAGGTTTTAGTGCTTATCCGAAGTCGATGATATCGATGATTGTGGCACAAACAAAACTATATCTACCAAAGTCTGTGTCAAAAGTTTGGCAGCAAGAGTGCGAAACCAGTGGTGATAAAGGCACCTGAGTTGTGAGCCCAACATCTATGAGTTGCGTCATTTTCATGCAAAACAAGGGTGCCACCATTAACTTCTCATTCACCATCTTTACTCCTAATGTCATTTTTTCTTCACAATAAATTCTAATGGAATATACTCATCATTTTTCCATTTTATGTTTATGGCTATCGTCCTCCATTATTTCACACACATATTCAACTTTTTTTTTAAACAAGATTATTTTCAAGAAAATAAAAGGTTTAAGATTTGATGCTGGGAATATGCGACTGTACCATAAAGTGCAGTTTATATCACATGTGAGTTTTTCTTTTTCTTTTTTTTTTTTTTTTTTTTTTTTATATATAGAGTGGCATCGATGATCAAGATGAATCGTTATTATTATGTATATGAAGAGGATACTAATGTAACGGAATACACTTAAGTAACTTGTGTACGTAAATTAATAGGTGGAAAATAAAAGGAACAAAAATCATTAATCATAATTTAAATTATGTTGAAGGTTGTGCGGATCTTCCACGGTAATAAACTGACAGTGAATATTATATAAATATTTTTTACCTTATCAATGAGTAACGTCAGTGTTTATTTAATGTAACTGAGTGTAAAAGTACGGAAATAAAAAAATGGAATTGTTTCCCAAACAAGTAAGTAATGGTCTTAAAGACTTTTGGGCCCTTATATGTGTTTGATAATTATTTATAAAAAAGAAAAAATAGGTTATTGTTTGGAAAAAGGTGATTTCTCTCGGAGAATATATGTGATTCTGAGCATTTGAACAAGAACCAAGCAACGGAAGTTCCGTTGGAGACTTTGTTTAGTTAATCGAGATTTCATGCTTCATGCTCCCTCCTTTGTCTCCTTCTCATCCAACTTTCAAATCCAAACATTCAATTTCTGCTTCTTGCCAAAATATTCTTATGACTTCAATTCTATGGGTTTAGTGCGAATAATCACAATACCAAATTATCCCAAAACAGATTTTATAACATCTCATGTGCTACCTCCAATACAACAAATGCTTAAACTCATTACCTCCGGGTCGGACTCTCTCAACCCGACTCCACCAACCCAATAATCATCACTCATCCAATTTTAATAATAATAACCCAAAAAAAAACGCTAAATCTATCTGTTTAATTTTTTTTTTTGAATTTCCCCAAAAATTTTAAATCAGCCACCACCCATGAAAACTAACTATAAGGATCGAATGTTCCAAAAACCAAACCGGAGCAAACAACTCAGCCGTCGAACCCGGTCTGGCTCCAAACGGCTTCGCGAACCCGTCTCATGTCGCGGCCCTTTAACGTGCGCCCCACGCCCTCGAATACTGAGTTCGCCGCCATCTGGCGGCTGCGCGCCAGGTACTCGTGCGGCGGTACCATCTCGGGGTCGTTGTCGTCGAAGGCGTCGTCCATATCGTGCAGCAACTCGACCGAGTCTACACGGAGGATCTTGCTCCAGTCGGGCACGTTCACGGGCGCTGACGTGGCCATTTGGTGGTGGCGTCCACGTGGCGACGACGACACGGTGTCGTGCTGCGGGCGGTACTGGTGGTGCACGATTCTCGTGGCGCCACCACCACCACCACCGCCACTTGACCCATTCGGATCCTCGAACGCCAACGACAAACCCCCCACGTGTCGGTGCCCCTGCTGTTCCCTGCTGTTCCGACGCCGCGGCCACTCGCGTGGCTCCCAGTGGCCCGGCGAGGCATTGACGTCTCCTTCGCGGTCTTCCGGCGTGGACCACACGTCCTCTTCCCGGAACTCTGAAGGTTCGACGGCGGCGGAGCCCTGGGATGAGTAGATTGTTCCCAAGAAGCGCTCGCTTCGGGCCACGGCGGGGAATTTTCGACCCTTGGCCATTTGCGCTTCTTGTTCCTGTTGGTGTTTGGAACCTGGTTTTGCTTTGGCATAAGCTTTGAGCGTAGCGGTGGAGGTGTTTATATAGCCTCTTTTTCTCTCTCTCCAATTTCATTTCAATTTGAGTTTCAACTTCATTTTGTCTGCATTTCCTCCCATCCTGTCCGGTTAAAACTGAAGCCGTCAAAAGTAACTAATCTAAACATTTTTTGAAGTACATACCAAAACTAAACTTTCCCTTCTCTTTTTATTCAACAACATTACTAATTTATGTGTCACCTTTTGTTTCTTACAAATTATCACTGTTTTATATTAACTCGATTTTGATAAAATTCCGTACATCAATTATTCAAACAATTAACTAGGGGACATATTTAAAGTACACTCATAATTCTAATCCATCTATATTTTTTAAAGGAGTCAGTTTGAAATGTTTATAATAATAATAATAATAATAAATAATATTTTTTTAAGAAATATCTCTAATTAAAAATCGTCACTTCATTTATTGAATTTGGATTTTCTCTCATTCAAACTAAACATAACAATCATATTTAATAAATCCTGATTATTTATTATTCTTATTACTAAATCTGGCCAACGAACCAAAACAATTAAAAGAAAAAGTAACGGGGATATTAGTGTTTAATTTAGTGTAACAATGACTCTGTTAATTTTTACTCAATCCCCGTTAAATATAACTAAAAGCAATAAACGATCAAACTTTGTTTAACAGGATTACTGGGGTTTATCGTGAATAGGAGAGGATACAAACAGTAAATTATTTATATGAGTAACGGATACAATATAAGTATTGATTTATTTATTTATAATGAGAAAAATAAAAAACTAAAATCATAGAAGTATCTTAAAAGGACATATATAAAGTAAGTCTCATTAATATTATAAATTGGTCAAGGAAAAAAGACTATATTTATTGATAAAATATTTATTTTCATTTCTTAATTATTGTTCAATAGATATTTGAATAAAAATATCACATTTTTTAAAAGAGAAATGTTAGTATCTTTTGAATATATATATTTTTTATTTAACAATATTTTAAAATCATAATTTTATGCTCTTACTTTTTCTTTACAATTCTGACTCATAATTTTAGAAGTTTTATTAAATGTTAATAATAATAAAGAAATGAAATTTAAAAATTTACTGGTTTTTACACTTTCTGGAATAATTGGTGTATATATATTTAATCATAAAAATGATTTAAAATTACTAGCATATTTACTATTTTATCTTTCAAGAATAAGTTAACTAAAAATGATTTATTTATTCACAAAAAACAAAATCATGTACATAAAATTATTTTCCAGCTAAACGTGAAATACGCGTAATATAAACAGTGAAACAAATTAATTTTGTGAATATATAATTAAAGAGTTGGTTTGTTACCATAAAGCCTATTTTTTATTATAAAAAATAAATAAACTAGACAGTAAGTGATTGAGATAAAATGAGGAGTATCTTACTTGTTGCAGCATTTCAAATAAGGATCTTTTAAAATATGTCTCCATCCTATACTAAGAAATTTGTAAAATAATGTTTATTTCAGAAATTGACATTGATAGATATACGAAGAAAGAGAAAATAATGCAGTAATGGCGGTGTTACACCCAGGTTGGGTTTTTCCATCAAATTTCCATTTTTGTTGTTGGTGGCTATACTATAGTTCGCATAAAGAGATTTATCTTTTCCAGTTCTGGTCACTTGAGGATTCACATTTTCAAAAGAAATCAACAATATTTGAAAACCAAATCACACTTGAAGTAAAGTGTTGGTTAATTAAAACGAGACACTGTTACAGTGGTGGCAACAGATAGAAGAACATCATTAAAAAGATACAACGATTGAATTGCCAGATGCAATAAAGATGGGAGGGTCCACGTGGGTAGTGTATGTTGTTGTGTGTGCAACCTCTTACAACCCACCACGTGTAAGATTCTGGAAGAACGGACCCGTTTATGATGTCTCAATCTCCTCCACGTGGCTACACAATGACAGGTTGTAGTTTATTGTGAAAATAAGGTTGCAGATTTCGGAAGAAGAAGATCAAGATAATGAAATACTTAATCGATCATGCTAATGACACCAAATTCAATTCACAAAACAACACAATTTCGAGCTGACGTGGCCATGGATTTGTAAAAGGCATCTTCTTCAAAACCAAATCAAAATCGCGAGAAAGAGCAAGCAACGTGAGAGAGCCACATTCAGCGGTCCAAATTTTGGTTTCACTCTGTCTGGGACCCACACGGTGCCACATGTCGTATTCTCACAGAAAAACCAACAATTATGGTGCTGTCAAATAATAATAATAAAAAACATTTATGAATTAAGAGCACGGGCTTTGGGCCCAGGCCCGCTTCGAGTGAGGAAGGTTTTCCCAAATGGCCAACTGTAGTTAGGTCCGGAAGTGCGGGATTGGGTGATAGTTTCCGCGTGTGCCTGCAAACTGCCATCTTTTAAATGCAGTATTGATTATTGATGAGAGGAGAATGGTTGGTTTGTTTGTGACAAGTTTTGAATGGGCCTAAGATTGTGGAGTGGGCCAGAGCACAGGAAATGGTTGGACATGGGAGGAGTGGGCCCCTGGGCCATAGGTCCAACTCTGATAGATTTAGACCTCTCAGTGGAAGCAAGCATCCTATGCTGTGGTTTTGTTCTGAGCCATCTATTGAAATTTGTACTTGGCAATAGCAATGAGGTTTGTTTTGTTAGTGAAAGAAGAAGAGTGGGTAAAATAAAGTGCATGAAGGAAAAAGTTGAGACATTGCGGCTTCATAGAATCATTCACTGTTATGTTTCTTTATCTTTATCAACAACGACACTCCACAAACTGCCACTCAACTTTTTAACTATTTTTTCATACGTAAAACCTAATAAATAAATACCCTTTAAATATATTTATATCTTATATTTCATTTTAAGATCACATAGAATTATTTGTCGTTAGGTTTATAAGGAGGAATATTACTGGAGACAACAAACATGAATGAGACCTGAACCTAATCAGGTAAGGGACACCACTCTCGATCCAAAATCTTAAAACAATGAGATTTATGAGTCTTTATTATTATATAATGATATACCTCATCATTTCTATCCAATGTGGGACTTAGACTTAAACTTGAATGTCTAAGGTTTTGCACATTTTTATGATACTACTAAATATATAAATATTAATAAATCAATAATATGTTAATTATTAGTTATCATGGATTAGATAATTTAAAAATTAAATAATTTTAATAATTTAATTATATATAATTTTTTATTGGAAGTAGTTATTTAAATGTTAAAAAGTTATTACTTAAAAAGTAAAATTAAGAAATAATTATATGCACAAAAAAATTATCTTTATTAATAATATATATATATATATATATATATATATATATATATATATATATATTATAAAATTTTTTTTTTT
>Ga0209589_1011501_pt1 | contig 12441 bp, 11 predicted proteins | sample CowpeawhiteBW_FD_187525 | JGI IMG/M metagenome (GOLD analysis project Ga0209589, IMG submission 187525) | Root nodule microbial communities of legume samples collected from California USA - Cow pea white BW (SPAdes) (version 2) | ecosystem: Host-associated > Plants > Roots > Nodule | place: USA...
GTAATTAAACCCTACTAAAAGCCAAGTTTAAAAGGGTAAAAAGTGGCCATAGGGAAGGTTTTGGCAAGCTGGAATAGCATCTTGAATTAGAGCACGAAAATCAGAGAGAGTGGTGAGGTTTGAGTGACCACATCAAGAAGGGGAAGACGTAGACGTAGTGATCATTGGGGTATCTCAAACAATTCAATTTAAGCGAAGGAATTTCAGGTTAGTGCTTGAGTGTTTTAAAAGAATAATAACATGTGATGTATGATAATTGAATGTCTATCTGCTGTTGTATGCTTGAATTTCTGCGTTTCTGGAAATTTTCCAGAAACCGCTTGGCGGGTGATGAACCACCGCCAGGCGACTCATCTGTTCTGCACTACTTTGGGGTTATGGAAAGGGAACCGCCTAGCGGCACACTCCCGGCCGCCAGGCGACGCTTAGGGTTGTTTCAATTTCTGGGTTTGTGGAAGAAGCGCCTGGCGGGGCTGGTTGAATCGCCAGGCAGCGCGGAGCATTTCTTCGATTTTGGTTTTTTCTGGGTTCTGGGCTAAATGTAATCGAGGCAAAAGTCAGTGGGGGAACCGTAAAGGGGATAATATTACTAACAGTAGGCATGGACACCGAATTAGGGGCTTAATTGAATGGAACAGTGTATGTACGCTTAGGGTTGAAGGTGTTATCTTGGATTGCTATTGAACTGAATTGTGGTGAATTGGATAAAGAGGTAAGAATTAGTATAATTAAAATATGGAGTCGTCGTGATTGTACTTGGACTGGATTACGTGAAGTGGGAATTCTCAGAGGTGGAGAAGTGGTGGGGTTTTGGACGCAGGAGGAATCTGGGAAAATACCCAGATGGCAAGCACCGCCTGGCGGCACGTGGGCTGGCCGCCAGGCGCTCGCGCAGTAGCAACGTTACTGCAAGATGAGGTGTTGTGCGCTGAGGATGGATTCTGCTGTACTGGGTTGGAATCAACCGGGGAAAGTTTTAGTGATGTTTGGGAAGGTTGACGAGGGAGTCGTGCATGAGTTTCAAGAGGGGGTTGAATTTCTTTAGGAAGGTGAGATATTAAATAATAGGGGCCTTCCTTGTTGTGGGGTAATAGTGATTCTGAATAATGAAATAGTTCAGGGAGGAGGGGATTAAAGAATTGACCAATTATCGAGAATGAGAGCTCAAACAGCGGAGTGGACTTGGCAATAACTTAGGTGTAATGAATTTAGGAGTACTAATAAGCTAAAAGTGGAGGAGTTTAATGTTATGACTGTATGGGTGCTGCTTCCAAGTTAGGATGTCGAGGATTGGACCTTAGAAGAAATCCTTAGACGTTGTAGAATACGAATAATCTGATTGGGGGTCAGATGGTAGGAATTAAAGAACTGGGTAATGTGATATGTTTATGTTATGTACGATATCTTGTGTTGATATGCTTATGTTTCTGCAACTTTATTCATGTGATTTAATTGTTATGCTCACCCTATCTGCGTGTGTGTGGCGATGATCGTGTACGCGGTACACGGGAGCAGATTATGTTGATGCAGGTGGCTCAGGTGACGCTTAGCCGCGGAGAGGGGGTAGATGTGGGGAAAATGCTTATGTTTCTTTATTGCCTTTGAAAACAGTTGTAAACCCTGATGGGAAATTTTATGACGTGTTGTTTTGGTATTCATAGACTTTATTTGATGGTTTAATTAAGTTTCTAAATTTTCCCGCCATTTTGGGAAAATGAAGTATTATTAAAAGCACGTGGTTTTATTTATTTCATTTATTTATTTATAAATCAGTAATATCCTGACGGGATGTTACAGAATAACTCTCCCAAGTCTCTCAAGTGATCTCAACCATCAGCCGAGGTCACCATCATATCATCTACATACAACTATACGTTTCTTCCTAACATTGGTGGTAGAATTTTATCCATCAAACTTGATAAGTTGCACCTATGTTTTTTAGTCCAAAAGACATCACCCTATAGTAGTAATTTAGCTTTTCTCCCATAAAGATTATTTTCTCCTCATCCATCAGATGCATCGTGGTCTGGTTGTAACCAGAATAGGCATCCATGAAGCTCAATAACCCCACCTCATGACGTGTTGTGAACTAGAGCATTTATGTTTGGGAGTGGGTATGAGTCTTTGGGGCATGCATTATTTAGGTCGATAAAATCCTCCTGCATCCTCCACTTTCTATTTGAATTTTTTACCATGACTACATTAGTTAACCACTCAGGATAATGGATTTCCCTTATATGATTTGACATGATCAACTTGCTAATCTCTTCTCCAGTTGCCCATTCTTTCTCCTCTCCTAGTCTTTGATGTCTTTGGACTTTTTCTCTGGCTTTCAAATCCACATTCAAAAGATGACATAGAATGTCTGGATCTATTCCTAGCATGTCAAATGATGTCCATGCGAATGACTGTACATTAGCACAAAACACCTTAGTTAGTTTCAACTTGAATTGCCCATTAAGGCTTGCTCTTAGTTTCAGTTTTTTTCATTCTTCTACCTCCACTTTTTTTATTTCTCCTATATTTTTTAGTCCTCTATCATCACTCACAACTCAAAGATTCAACTTTGAGACTTCGGGATTATGCACCGCTTCAATGCAATATGTAGCCCTATTTTAAACTATTCTAGTAATATTTTTTAGCGACCTTCTGGTCAATCCTCCTTGTGATCACTTTCCCTTCAGTAACAGGAGATCTCATTTTGAGATGGACTATCAAGACGACAACTCCTTGTTGGTACAAGCAAGCTTGAAGCAAAGAATTGATAAAGTCATATGCATGAAGATCATAGGTGTTTGATGAAGATCCTCTTGAATATCATGTTTTAGTGTGTTAAATCTGAAAATAGCATGTTAAATGTAATGGTTTAGTGTTGTATCATGTTGGTAGGTTATATGACATAGGTTAGATGTCTTGTGTGCCTTAATGTGTCTCTTTTAATCTATTAAAATAGGTTTTAACAGGTTAAAAGGCTTGATGTATATAGTTTCTTATATGAATGCATTTAGTCAATTGAATTATTTTCAATCGACTGATTTCACTTAAGTCAAGTGAAATCAGCTGACTGTACGAAAAATTCAATCGATGGTTTCACTTAAACCAAACTATATAAGTTGTGTTTTCGCGAGCAAATGTGCGAATTTGAGTTTTTGTGCATGAAACTTTGTCATTCTTCTCGGGAAAGATATCTCTCTCTACAATACACATTTGCAACTCGTGTTTTAAAGATCTTGGTTAATCTTGGAGGCATTTTAGCTTGTGAGTAGCTTGAAGTACACATGTATGGTTGGCTAGGGACAACCACTATCAGGTTTTGATGTTCTTGTGCCTCTTGTTGGTTTGCCTTATGTGATTTTAGGTATGTAAGTGTGATTCTTGCAAGGTGTGTGTCTAGATTTTTGTGTGTCAAAAATCTTGTGAGTTTTGTTGTTCAAAAGTGTAATCTTGGTGTGTGATTTGTAAAACTGTTGAATATAGTTGAAACCAGGCTCAGGTTGTCCTGGTAAACTGGATGTAGCTCTGTGATTGAGTGAATCAGTATAAAAACAATTGTGCAATTCTATTTCCCTCATCTCACTCACGTTGAATCTCTTTAAAAACTTAAGAAAACCAAGCAATTTGATATTTGGTGTGATTTAATGCGTCCTTGTGTAATTTGAGGCTGTATACTTGTTAAAAATGTTGATTGGAACAAGTCTTGTATGTAAAAGATTGTTGTTTGAGTTGCATTCACGAATTCTGTATTGTGCATAATCTCTAGTATTTTAGTCGACTGATTTGTCTTTTTAATCGACTGTTTCATAGCTTCAAGAACAAATTAGTCTGTTGTTTTATATTTTAATCGACTGAAAGTGTACTGGTCTGTTGCATTTACATCCAAACTTTCCAGTCTATTAGAATCAATTTAAAAGAGGTTTAAGCTTTCGAAAAAGTTTTATAAAGTCAATTCAACCCCCTCCCTTCTTGGCTAAAATCACCATTTCAAAACTAACAATTGGTATTAGAGAAATGTATTCAAGTTTGATAAAAAATATTTTGAAATGGATGAAAATAAACTCCTTTTTGCTGAAGGTGCCTCTATTCATAGACCACCAATGTTTTGTGGTCTAAACTATCAGATTTTAAAATAAGGATGCAAATTTTCATTGTATCTATAGACAAAGGAATTTGGGATACGATAGTTAATGGACCGTATACTCGTAAATGTGTTGTTGAAAATAAGCAGGTGGAGAAGCCTTGGAGTGAATGGACTGATGAAGAAAGGAGAAGAGTTCAATATGATTGTAATGCAAAGAACATCACCACTTCATCTTTGAGTATGGATGAATTTTTTAGGGTCTCCCAATGTAAGAGTGCAAAGGAAATGTGGGATGTCCTAGAGGTTACACATGAAGGAACAAATGAAGTGAAGAGAGCAAGGAAGCATGCTTTGATTCAAGAGTATGAGCTTTTCAAGATGCAAAAAGGAGAGTCCATAGCTGAAGTGCAAAAGAGGTTCACTCACATAGTCAATCATCTCGTGGGTCTAGGCAAAGAATTTAACAAAGAGGAGCTAAACATCAAAGTACTTAAGTGTCTTGATAGAAATTGGCAACCAAAGGTGACTGCCATATCTGAATCCAATGATTTATCCATCATCACAATAGTTGAACTATTTGGTAAACTAAGAGAGCATGAGATTGAAATGCAAAGGCTAAGTGAGCTTGAATCAAGTGAGAAAAAGGTAAAAACCATAGTTGTAACATCCCGACCAGATATTATGAATTTAATTTAATAAAATAACAAAATAATAGATAAATCGCATTTAATGAAATACCATTTCCCAAAAACTCGGGAAATCTAAAACTTCATTACGTCTTTATGAAATACCTCAATTCATGAGTATATATATAAAATCAAATACATAACCAAAGTTTGATAATGTGAAAGTATTCAAATCACTTAAAACCAAAAGCTTAAAAACATCGGATAAATCTTTTCATCCCAGACTAGCCCCGCTTTGGCTCTATGCCTCACCAAATCCACCTGCAACATCATCTGCTCACGTGTACTGCGTACACGATCATCGCCAAACACAAGCAGATAGGGTGAACTAACAGTTAAACAAACATATATATAAACCATATATTTTCATCAGATAAATCATACAAGTACACCAAAGGAATTTCTATCCTTTTATTCCACTCCACATGGCCACCACCATGTTACTCATGTTCTACGTCTTTTAGTGGATGTCTCAAGATGTCTTTCTGCCACACCTATCAACCATGACTAATAAAGCACGTGCGAGAAACCATGCTAAGGATCACACACCTTAACGCCAGGTGGAGTTCCCAATACAAATAACATTTGTAATGTCCCAAGACTACCAAACTCGTCAGCTTATTACTGAGGAGGGCAATCTACTGGACCCAATCCGTATACGCCACAACGTGCACACTCACATTGACAACACTCGCCAACCTGAGCCACAACTCAAGAGTTCCTCGTGTTCATCCGCCATCCCGAGCCACAACTCAAGAGATGCTATTCCGAGCCACAACTCAAGGAATACCATGTGCTTAACCTTTATCTCGAGCCACAACTCAAGGGATAAGTTCTGAGCCACAACTCAAGGAACACCAGCAAGCCGACCTTTAAGATATCCTAGAAGCCTTGTAGACCATGCACATCAAAGCAAGCAAACACATTTGCTTCGTGGTATCGATTGGCGCAGTATACTAGGCGTCAGGCGCATCAGACTTCCAGACCGCCTGGCACCAAGCACCTCTAAACACACTAACTCTACAGACGTCACCTGGTGGAACCACCCTTACCGCCAGGCACCACGCGTCACAGAGAACCTACAACTATCGCTTGGTGGCTCTAATCCCACTGTCAGGCGATGCACCAATACTGCAAGACATACTGGTTTTTCCAATGCATTCAGTTTTACCAAGTAATCCAAGCTCCCTAATGCCTCACACAGTGCTCAAGCCCACACGATTCGTTCAACACAATTGAGACTTGTCCTTACATGCTCTCTAACATATTTGAATCTCCATATATACACTCTTATACTTTCTTTTTATGCTTATATGTACTTAACTGCAACCATGAAGTGCATCACTTATATGTACTGATTCTTACCTCTCTTTATACTTCATACCACAATACTAATACACAGATCAACCCACACGAATTTCTTCAACCCTTAAACCAATTCCACCATTAGTTATCTCTATGTCCCATTAATTATGTTCCCTCTCCAATAATCCAAAGTACTACTACTTGGTTTTTCATACAATTCCTACCAGTCTGATCTTGACACTACAATTAAGTAACTCATGTCCTATGTCCATAACTTTAACTCCTCCCAGTCAACTCAAAGTATACTATATTCACTAAATTCCAAGTTTAAGCTAAACACCTTAGTTCATACATTATTTTTCTCCCATTAACTATTCAAAAACATCCTCAAATCCATCCTTCTAGTTCCATTTAGGACTACAACAGAACCCAAACCCAGTGCCTACCATCACAGCCACGCAGTGAAGAATCCACTACGCTGGCGCCTGGCAGAGACGAAAGCACCGCCAAGCGGTGCATGAAAATCTGGAAAACTCTAGCTTTTCCCTGCACATGCGAATGCGAGAAACTCCAAACACCCTATATTGATCTTTTACTCAATTCCAACAATCAATCATTTCTAACTAGAGTACCTATTCTCCAACCCGAATCAAATGTTTACATATTATCAACGCAATTCCAGCCCCAATAATAACCTCAAATTTCCCAATTTGCCAAACCCTAAAATATGTTCATATGAGTTCATTCAATTTAACCCCCCCCCCCCAAATTCCAAGAATTTCAAAGATGTATAACGTCTAATCATTCACAGACAATTAGAACTTAATTTCTTCCCAATCAGAATCCTCCCGGAACAAGAAAACATCAAAATCGAGTCCATTTGACTCGCATCGCATGACGGGTATTCAACACCGCCAGGCAGTTCATGCCAAAACCCAGAAATTGGGTTGATCTGCTCGTGTCGCCTGGTGGCATGACGCTCACTGCTAGGCGGTTCCTCAAAGGAACCCAGAAAACAAGAAGAATAGTATGTGTCGCCTAGCGGCAGTTCATCGCCCGCCAGTCGATTTCTAGAAAAATTCTATAAACGCGAAATTCAAACGAGAACAAAGAAGGATCATGCAATAACATATTGTACATCATACATTTAATCATTAAGCAATCAAAACAGCGTTAATCAGTTCCCCTAACCTGGAATTCCTTTGCTTAAAATTGGAAATTTAGAGAGTTCCTCTTTGATCACTAGGTCGCCTAGCACTTCCCTTCAATTCAGCTCCCAATTACACTCAATTATCACCACACACTCTCTGAATTCGCACCTCTCACAATTTTCAACAATGGCAACACAAAACTCTTTATCTCTCCCTTAATTCCCAATAAAAAGTGCCTTAATTAGCAATGATGAAGAGAAAAACGAGAATTGGCATTAAGCTAACTTAATTACCATTCAAAGTCCATTATGGACTCTTTTTCCTGCCCATCCATCAGCGGTTTTCTCTACCCTTTCATATTCATGCCCAATGAAAAATTTGAAAAAAGAAAGCTTAATTTGGTTCTACCAAGGTTCGAATCCATAACCATGCCAATGTTCAATTCAATGCACAACCATTTAACCAATTCATGTTTCGTGATAATTCACATAATTCTATCATTATGTTTTCCTCATCACGATCCAACACATTAGTAAAATAATTATAAAGTATATAGCACATAAATGGCATACATAGGACTCGAACCCAAGTCCTCTCACACAATTAAGTACTCTCAACCATTTGAACTAATACTTTTCCACATCCTACATGTCAAAATTTAATGTCATAAAGCCTCTCACTACCCACATTTATTAATTAATTAATTAATTAATTAATTTTCACAGGTCTTACAATAGCCTTGAAGGCTAGCTCCAAGAAGAGTGATGAAACAAAGGAAGAGGTTACTGAATCAAGTTGTAATGAGAACTTGAATCTACTAATCAAGAGGTTTGGGAACTATCTCAAGAGGAAAGGAAACAAAGGTAATCAAAGGAGGTACATTTCTAAACAAAATGATTTAAGCAATTCTTCTAAATCCTCATGTTATAGTTGTGGAAAGCAATGACATATCAAGATTGAATGTCCTAGTGTTAACAAAGAGAAAGAGAAGGTTGATGACAGGAAAAAGGAGAAAAAGGCCAAGGAAAGGCGTGCCTACATAGCTTTGGAGGACAATGATGATTCAACAAGCACTTCATCTCAAGAAGAAAGTGAGGAAGCAAATCTATGCCTCACGGCCAAATATGAATCATCCTCATCAAGCCAAGTAAGTTCCTCGCCATCCAAAGATAAGAATGAGTATTACTAATTGTTGCATGACTTTGAAGAGTTGCATAGTGAGGCAAACAAAATTGTTGTCATGAACAATCGACTAAAAGGATTAAATAGCTGGCTAGAAAACAGAGTTAGCCAACTAGAATCAGAAACAATCGACTTAAAAACTGATTTTGAACATTTGAAAATGAGTTACAGTAATTCAGCCGATTGTTCTGAAAAACAACTGGCTATAAAACCTTGTGAAAACTGCACTACATTGAAAAATCAAGTGAAATATCTTTTGAAAACTTGTGCAAAGTTCACAAGAGGAAAAGCAAATCTAGAAGTTGTTCTTGGCTCTCAAAATTGTGTTTTTGGGAAGGCTGGACTTGGTTATACATTTATCCATGAAAATAAAGCCAAAAAGTTCTCTATTTTCTTTTCCAAGAATGAGCCAAATGTTATGCCCTTCATTTCTTGCAACTATTGTATGAAGAAAGGTCATGTTCTTAAGAATTGCTATGCTAGAAAGTATGATGTACCTAAAGGATTTATGAAATGGATCCCAAAAGGATCTAGAAAGGCATAACCATGTTGTACCCAAACTATCGGGTACCATGTAATACTATGTTGTTTTACAAGTCATAAAACATGAAAAGAAGGATCTATGGTACCTAGATAGTGGCTACTCAAGGCATATGACAGGAGATAAGACTAAATTTGCAAAGTTTGAGTTGAAGGAGGAAGGGTTTTAACCTATGGAGACAACAAAAAAGGAAGAATGCTTGGAAATGGAGTCATAGGCAATGGATCCTCTTTCAACATCAAGAATGTGCTGCTAGTAGAAAGGCTGAAACATAATTTGATAATTATAAGTTGTAACATCCTGTCAGGATATTACGGATTTAAATAATAAAATAAAGAAAATACTAAATACTCGTCATTTAATAAAACATCATTTTCCAATTTAAAACTTTATTAGATAAATAAATAATCCGAAATCAATAAATTACAAAACTGGAAATAATATAAAACATGTCATAAGCTTTTACAATTTATTTCAAAACAACAAAATATAAAAGCTTCCCAAGCTATCCCCGCTCTATAGCTAAGCCTCACCAGAACCACCTACAACAACATCATCTGCTCACGTGTACCGCGTACATATTCATCGCCAACCACAAGCAAATAGGGTGAGCTTAACAGAATAATCATATAAATACATATACATATATTAAACACAGTTATATATATATATATATATATATATATATATATATATATATATATATATATATATATATATATATATATATATATATTATATCATACAATCACACCAGAGGGATTCCCTCATTTGATTCCATATCATATGGCCACAACCATGTTATTCGTGTTCTACATCTTCTAGTGATTACTTCAAGGTGTCTTACTATCATACCTATTGGCCATAACTGATAGAGCACGTGCGGGAAACCATGCTACGGATCATACACTGCAATGCCAGATGGAGTTCCCAAATACGAACAGAGGTCATAACGTCCTAAGACTACCAAACTCGTTAGTTAATCGCTGAGCAGGGCAATCTATATGGACTCATCCGTACTAGCCACAACCAGCACACTCACACCGGCAACACTCGCCAACCTGAGCTCAACTCAAGAGTTCCTCGTGTTCATCCGCCATCTCGAGCTCAAGTCGAGGGATGCCATTCTGAGCTCAACTCGAGGAATGTCACGTGCTTAACCCCTATCTCGAGCTCAACTCAAGGGATACGTTCCGAGCTCAACTCAAGGAACACCAGTAAGCCGACCTTTAACGCATCACTAAAACTTGCACGTCTAGAGTAAAACACCATACTGTTGTCGTAAAATTGTAACATCCCGACCGGATATTACGGATTTAAGTAAATAAAATATATAAAATAATAATTACACCGCATTTAATAATGCCTCATTTCCCATTAAGTGCGGGAAATTTAAAACTTTTATTAATTTTAAATAATAAAACCAAAATCCATAATTATAAAAAAATGGAATAGTCCAAAAATGTCTCATAATAGTTTACAAGTTATTCCACAATCATAAAACATGAAAATATATAAAAACATAAAACTCCCGAGATATCCCCTCTCTGTGGCTAAGCTCCACCATAACCACCTGCATCAACATCATCTGCTCACGTGTACCACGTACACGATCATCGCCAAACACAAGCAGATATTATGAGCTTCACAAAATAAACATATATATATATATACATGCATATAGATCATAAAACCTCTCAAAAGGATTTCCTCATTCGATCCCATATCACATGGCCATAACCATGTTATTTGTGTTCTACATCTTTCAGTGATTACCCCAAGATAACTTGCTGCCATACCTATCGGCCACAACCGATAGAGCACGTGCGGGAAACCATTGCTACGGATCATACACCGTAATGTCAGGTGGAGTTCCCAAATACGAACATAGTTCACAACGTCCCAAGACTACCAAACTCATCAGTCAACTACTGAGGAGGGCAATCTATCTGGACCCATTCGTACTGGCCACAACTAGCACACTCACACCGGCAACACTCGCAAACCCGAGCCACAACTCAGGAGTTCCTCGTGTCCATCCGCCATTTCGAGCCACAACTCGAGGGATGTCATTCCAAACCACAACTCAAGGAATGTCACGTGCTTAACCCCTATCCCGAGCCACAACTCAAGGGATACGTTCCAAGCTCAACTCAAGGAACCCAACAATTTCACCTTTGAAGCATCACTAAAAGCCTTGTATGTCACACCTGCAGAATCCAACAACTTTAGTTACAGTAGCAAAATCGCCAAGCGGGGGACACATACCGCCAGGCGCTGCTCACCTCCAGACCGCCTGGCAGGGGACGCGTACCGACAGGAGCCAAGCGCCTCTGAACCATCAATTACTACAGCCACCGCTTGGCGGGACAACCCACACCACCAGGCGCATGCACCCAATAGACCACTAATCCTACAACTATCGCCTGGCGGGACATCCTTCACCGCCAAGCGTCTCGCGTCATACAGAGCCCCCTAGAATAGAGTTATCACCTGGCGGATTTAACTCCGCCGCCAATCGCCATACCAGTGCCTGCGTTGTACTGGTTTAAAATTAGTCAGACCTGCTTCTATCCTTCATTCCCTACTCGCAAACTCTCGCTCAGTTATTACAACCTACGACTATAGGTTATCATTCCATTCCCTTTTTGGATTACCAATCTAGCTTACCAGAGGCGGAGCCTCATAGGAGCAGGGAGGGGCCTAGGCCCCCCCAAATATTTTTTATTTTTTCCAAAATTATATATCCATTTTTTTTTAATTTTTAAAAATTTTGAAAATTTTAAAATTATATATAATATATTTTAGAAATTGATGATAATTAAATTGCGCCTCTTTATTTATTTTATAAAATACAATATTTAATGTTAATAAATGATAAAAAATAAAAAAAAAAATATTTAGGTTTAATTAGTCTTCTAGTATCTGTTTTCGTATAAAAATATCAAATTTGCACTAAATTCAAAGTAAAAGAACGGAAAGATCAACTTACATTTTTGGAAACAATAACCAAAAAAGTAATTAAATCAAACATTTTTTAAAATATTTTTTATTTTCTTCTGTCATTAGCTTTTAAAATTTTGACAAAATTGTACTCATCTCTCACTATGATATGCTCTTTTTTGAAGAAAAAATGAAGTTAGACACATACTCATTATGTTTGCTCTCATTTCTTATCTATTTCCTTCATTTCTCGAAGAAAAAAAATGTAACTCTCTCTTGTCTTACTTGATGATGAAACATTACTTTAATAGTTATTAAAATTATTTTTTATCTCATGAGCCTTTTGTATACTTACTTTTTATGATTATAGAAGAAAAAAAATCATGTATTATATATTTTTTTATAACCGATTTTTAATTGTGACTTCATTATAATATATTTGTCTTCTAATACTTATGTCTCTCAATATTTTATTAGATTATGATAAATTATTTTTTAGTATATTTAAAAAAAAAAGCATATCGATGAATAATAAAATAATAATTTATTTTGTAG
>Ga0209589_1011508_pt1 | contig 12433 bp, 3 predicted proteins | sample CowpeawhiteBW_FD_187525 | JGI IMG/M metagenome (GOLD analysis project Ga0209589, IMG submission 187525) | Root nodule microbial communities of legume samples collected from California USA - Cow pea white BW (SPAdes) (version 2) | ecosystem: Host-associated > Plants > Roots > Nodule | place: USA...
ATTGCCTTTGCCCCTGCCACAGACTCCGGCCAAGAACCAAAGCTTTATTAATGGGCTTCTGCTTTGGGCCAATCATCTTTTAACTTACTTACGTACCACTCTCATACCTCCTTTTTGCACCCCTGTACATAGAGGAATTATTAAAATATCATTTGTCCATGTTTAAATGAAAAATCTCATTCTTTTTTAAAATTCATTCAAAATATTTTAGAAAATTTAGAATAGTCTATCCAAAACTACATTCTTAGTAGTAATTTACGAATTAGGTACCTAAGAATGGTTTTTCTAGAATTAAAGTATTTTGAGATTATGCAAACAAATATATATATTATAAAATCAATTAATACGGGGAACTTTAACATTACACAGTTAAGTGATTATGATAGTATTATGATAAGAATATTTTGATTATTGTATCTTGTATCCCGATCTTATTTAATTGTATTCACATATTATTTGTAATCTTATATTATATTCAAGTTGATCAACCAAACTTTTGATAATATCTTAATATCTAAAATGTCATCCCAAATTTCACCTCTATTATTTAAACGACTAATTGAAATTTAAATGATATATACATTAAAAATTATATTTTTAGTTGGTCAGTTGATTGTCGATTGTTTGAGATTATTTTAAAGAAGATATGTCTAATGGTGTGAATATGTGTCGTCGCGCGTGAAGAGCTATGACATAATTCATTGATTGTGTGGTCTGTCAATGTCAATTTCTCGGTCGGAGGTACAATGTCACTTGGCGCTTGGTAGTCAATCGAATGAAATTACTTCGAAAAAAGACAGCAATCATGTAGTCAACAATGATTGGACCCTCACCCATTGCTAGCAGTTGGACTATCCCCAAGATTCCACCCTGCGGTCCATTTACGAAGATATGTACAATTTTGATCAACAGTCAGTCGGATTCCCCTCACAGTGTCAATAGTTGGATTGTTTCCAGGATTCCATCCTAGTGTCCTCTTATCCAAATTATGTGTGACGTCGTCCGACAAAATTGATAGAATGACGTTTGTGATTAGCGTTAACAGGTTAATAATTAGTTTTATAAGGCAATTGAGTCGTGGTTAGGTCAACCTTAATCATGACCTCATGCAGAAAACTATAAATACTCAAAAGTATGATTGTTAAGACTTTTCTTTCAAATTTATTATAACATTTATTGCTTTCGTCGATCAAACCATCATTGACTATAGCATTAGATTCCTTTTAACAGGTGCACCCGATCAACAAATGAATAGAAGGATGCAGAAAACTATATATACTCAAAGGTATGGTTGTTAAGACTTTTCTCTCAAATTTATAACATTTATTGCTTTCGCCGATCAAACCATCATTGACTTTAACATTAGAGTCCTTTTAACGTGTACACCCGATCGACATGTGAATAGGAGGAGCGAACGGACGATTGGAGTGAAGATAAGAAGACTTGGCAGATTATTTAAGTAAACACTTAACCTTACGTCCAAAACAAAAACAATATAATTTCACCGTTTTATCTGTTATAATATCTCAATTACAAGTACTTGTAATAAATAATATATACATACATATATATATATATATATATATATATATATATATATATATATATATATATATATATATAACAAAAAAACATTTATTAACACTTAAATTTAACTTAAAACAAAAATTTTAATAATTGGAATTTGTAAATCAAACTATTTTATACAATTTTAATATAATCTAAGAATAGTTTAGTTTCTCTTATTTAATAGTTAAAGGTGTGGTTGTTAAGAATTTTCTACTATATTTATTAAAATATTTATTGTTTTCGCTGATCCAAACTATGATTCACTTTAGCATCGAAGTTTCTTTAACATGTACATATAATTGAGAGACAAACAGAAAGACCGAATAATTTAAATAGATGCTTAACTCATAATTATTCGTTTTGTTTATTCTAATATCTCAATTAAAAGTATTTGATGTAAAAAAAAAACCTTAATTACATTATTTAACGAATACAATTAACAAAAAATATGATTGATCTTGTAAAACACCATTGTATTCACAAATAAAAAAAAAGTAAAAAGTATTTGAAGTAAGAGAAAGACTTATTCTAAAACAAATTTGAACTTAAATGTATAGTCAATGTGCTGAGAAGGAGAATAACAACCAACCTAAAAAAGAAGAAGAGAATATATAATTTGTTTAGCAGATGAAACATTTTTTAGATTAATAGCTAAATAATTATAATTTTTAATTTATATACTTTAGTATAATTTAAAATTTTAATATTTTTTTTTTTTGAGAATGACTCCTTCTAAATTTGAAAAAAAAAACTGATTTTTACAATATTTATATTGCTTAATTAAATTTAAATTGATTCATTAACAAATATCCTTAATTAATATTGATTAAAGTATTTTTTTTCTCAATTTTTTTAGACTGAAAATAATCTCATTTTTAGAAAAAAAAAATCCATCCCAGTAAATGCCAACCATATATGTCGATTAACAAAAGTTTAAAAATCAATAGAAAAAATACTCAACATAATGAACAGAATTAATAATTAGCATACAACATATACTCCACATGGACAACAAATAATTTATTTAATAATTATAAATTCCAAATAAAGAAAAAAAATGTACAATTTTATTTACCATAAAAGCAAATAAATCCAGAAAGTCATAATTTCTTAAGCAATTGTTCAGATTCTTTTTTAGGTAAGGGAACAGACTTACACATATTGTGAAAATATATTAATATTAATATTAATATCAATATTATTTTATATTATTTTATTTTCACCTATGAGTGCATTAATTTATGTACAATATACTAAAAGTTGGACATTGGCACCACCCTATTACCAAACATTACACAGAAGATGGTTATGCAGTATATAAGGTTGTTTATATAACCTATGATTTTGCAATAATCTAAAGCTAAGGTGTGAATGCATACATAGATTAGGATTTAGGACAAAAGACAGAGACATGAATGTGACAAATAAGTCTAACCCAGATGGTTCCACCAATGGGTTTCAGTCTCAGCTTCAACAGCAACACAGTAATGGTTGGGAGGGATCTTCTACACACCCACCCACTAAGCCTTATCCTGCACCAACAGCTAGCTACCAGGACATTGTTCGTGATGAAAGCCTCTTCTGGGAAAAGCTTCAAGCTTTTCATCAATCACTTGGCACCAAATTTAAGTAAGGAGTACCCTGTTTCAATTGCCCTCTTTTAGTGTGGTTTTTGCCACTGATTTTTGTTTTTGCCTTTGTGGGGTTGGTTTGTTGGGTTATGGGGAGTGTAAATTTGTGTGCTTTTGGTGTTTTTGTTTTCCCACTTGCCCAGCTATTATTTTTAGCTCATAGTGAAAAATGAAGTAATGAAAATTGCTTCTTCTTCTTCTCCTGTTTTATTTTGCTACCGAGTTTAGAGTTCTAAAGCTTTCGTGTTTTGTTAATGATCATGGAAATTTGCATCTTGGTTAAGTTAACTTTTTGCCATGCTTGTTGAAACTTGCCTTGACTTGCTCTATTGGTTGGACAATTGGGAAAGTTCTGGTTAATTGATTTTCTTGAAGGTTTGGTTTTGAAGTTTGTCTGGTTTTAATGGGTTTGGTACTTCCTTTAATCCTTCTTATCAGTTTTATAGTACACATGTTGTTCTCAGTTGTTCTCTGCTGTCTATAGGTGCACATGGGGCATGTGAGAATTACGCAGAACAGTAATGGAGTTAAAATTGATGTTACTTTTCCCTTTTTGTTTGTGTAGGGTTGTTATTGTGGGAGGAAAGTCACTTGATCTACATCGTCTTTTTGTGGAAGTTACATCTCGTGGTGGGATTGAAAAGGTATGCTATGCATACATCATTCTCTATTAATTCTTGAAAATCAGCCCTTTTGAGTCATGAAGCATATGTGTTTTCTTTTCTTTGTTTATTTTGCCCCATCGTGCTGATTGTAGAGATTCTAGGACTGCAATTTATCTGTGATGCAGCTCTGTGATCTTAAAATTTTTTGTTGGAGTCATTTATCTCTTCGATGTAGCTGTTTAAAAATGATCCTCCTAAGCTATTTCTTCAAATTCATGTAGGTGATTGTTGATCGTAAGTGGAAGGAAGTGATTATGACCTTCAATTTCAAAGATACCATAACGAGTGCATCATTTGTGGTGCGAAAATCCTATCTATCCATGCTTTATCACTTTGAGCAAGTGTATTATTTTGGGAAGCAAGGCTTTCCTCCCCAAACACCTGGTATGCAATATGAATTTCTTTTTCCCTTTTTTGTTAGAGATCACCTTAGTAGTATAACAAAAATGGAATATATAAGTTACGGACAACTCTCACTTTTTTAGCATGTCTTTGTGTTGAATTAGTCTCAAATTTGATGCTAAGAGTACAAGAATCTATTCCAGTGATTGTTTTAGGCTTAATCCAAATTTTAAGACCTCTCTAGTTATGTTGTGATCTTTTTCATCTTTGACCAATCAATACTTTCAAATATCCAGATATTATGATTAGAGGCCAACCAGGCCTTTCCAATGGCTCCACATCTATGTTGGAGGTTGCTGATGTGAATGATTCACCTGTTCAGGGTAAGTCAACATTTATATCTGATTACTGCTTTGATGCTTCATATCTTCATTTGAATCTATATATTTGTTATTTTAAAACACAGCTTAATAGCACAAAGTCATAATCTCCAAATTACTGAGAAATTAATGTAAGACACTTTTTAATAGAATTTATGTGTGGAAGAATCAATTTTGAAAAACATTTCTTTTAGTGGATAGAGTGTTATGTCTAACCTAAAGTAATTTGTGCAAATGGTTTGTTTGGAGAGTAGAAGTTTGATAAATTTGGGTGTGAAATAACATAATATAAGTTAATGCATTTTATTTTTGTGAGAACGTATTGTACCTTAAAATTTAGGTACTCGTGCTACCAGTCCCGGTACACCATGCTAACTTTACTTTGTAGGGTTTAGGGTTCATAACTGATAATCCTAATACTATGAAATTGGTTTTTGTTGTCAATTATAAACAAGTTGAAGATAACACACCTACATGCAGTTATCTATGGAATGCTCTAACGTGCTGTGAAAATTCATTTATTTGTTCTTGTCCTGCAAATAATATATAGCAAATACCTGCTTCTGTTCTTAGACAATTTGTTTCTTCAATTTTCAGTATACTTGGTTTGTAGCTTTATGTTCATCTAATCTATGTGGTTAAAATACTCTTCATGCATAATTGTGACATGAATTTGCTTTCATGCATGCAGTTACTCCAGTGCAGGGATATGATGCTGTGTTTTCTGGAACAATTGATGTGAAATTTGATGGTGGATACGTAGTCACAGTGACTGTGGGTTCGGAGGAGCTGAAAGGTGTCCTGTTTCATGTTCCTGATAACATGTCCCGGAGATCTAACACTGAAGGCAATCCTAGTTCACAGAATCATGGTGAAGGCACATCCGGGTCACAGAGTCGAAAGAGAGCAAAATATACGCCGCGTGATCCATTCCGGCCGAAGTCAAACCGGAGCGGTTACAACTTTTTCTTTGCTGAGAATTATGCCATGTTGAAGCCCTCTTATCACGGGCAAGAGAGAGCAATTAGTAAGAGGATTGGGTTTCTGTGGAACAATCTGTCAGAAGCAGAAAGACAGGTACAGAAGCACTCCCTTTTGCAGTGACCATGGTTTCATGCTTTAGTTTTGTTTTTGCTGCTGATTGTTATTAACTTCACATACCAGTCTGTGACATACATAATGAAGATGGAGTGAAAGAAATGGAAAAGTTATATCTATCTGGATTAGTTTTTCAGGGACATGATAATTTTCTTTCTTTTGTTAGGAATCTCTAAGTGTGAGTTTAAGTCTCACATTGACTAGAAATGAGAAAGTAGAACACTATATAAGGATAAAAACCCATAAATCCATTGTCTTAAGGTTTTGGGTTGAGAGTGGTATCAATGCCTTATGTGATTAGGCTCAGGTCTCATTGGTGTTTGTTTTTTCCCTCTTACTAACCAGGCAAATGATGGATTGACTTCTGCTTTAAGATTCAGAATATTAATAACATGTCTGCTATTTTTCTACTTTGGAATTTCTTTGCAATCTTACATTGATGCTACATACTTTGTTGCTTGTTGTATTTCCATTTAATGTACCTATATGGTTCCTAATCTAGATATGTGTTAGGTCTCAAAAACAGTTTTTTTTTTTTTCTCTTTTTTGTATACATGGCTAGATGCTTAGCTATTTTACATTCCTACCTATGACTAAGATCATTTTAACATTTGAGAGAATCTATAACATTGTTTTTCTATTTGCTTATGGAATCTATAAGGGAAAATGTTTCTATTTAGTATAAAAATGCATTTCATGCTAACCAAAGTTCAATTATTTGTCTTATGTATGGAAAACAATTTGTTAGAAGATGTAGCAGAAGATATCTCTTAAATTTTCTGATGCTTTTTTCTGTGTGTGTGAATTTGATGCAGGTTTATCAAGAGAAAGGGGTGAAAGATAAGGAAAGATATAGAACTGAACTGATGGAGTACAAATCCAACAATTCAACTCCAAATGCTGAATAGGGTGTTTTTGTGTAATTTCATATGGTTTACGTTTTGTTCATTGCATTTGTCTTTGTTTTAGTTAATTTTGTTATGATGATTCTACAGAGAAACTTAGAAGAGTAGCTTTGTGACAGTTCTGGTGTAAATTGTGCAGAATGGTTTTGAATTTTACAGTGCCATGTTGTAGCAGTTCATTTAGTGTGGTTGCTCTATAACAAAGGATCCTTCATTCAATTTAAACCTTTTATTACCTTAGGAATCGAAAATTGGTGAAATTTATTATATTGAAAATATCAAAGGTAATTGAAAATATTTTACTTTTTGCATTAATTTATTCTTAGTACAGCAAAGCAAGCTCATCTTCTTCCCCATTTTACCACTAAAATCGGATTTCGAAATCTGATTACTAGATTTCGAAATTCGGTTGAAGGGTAACAGATTTAGGACTCGGATTTCAAAATTCGGTTAAGATTTTTATCAAATTTCAAAATCCGGTTTTCTTCTGTATTTTTTTTATGTTTGTGTTATTTTACATAAAATATATATGGGTGTAGATTTTTACATAAATGAGACATGGACAGGTATTAAAAATTAATAATAAGATAAATGTATATTTTGAAATTGTTTAATGTATATATTTATAAGATGAATGTATATTTTGGAATTGATTATTTAAATATTTAAATGTTCGTTATTAATAGATTAGTATATATATTAGAATAAAAAAAAGTTATTAATAGATTAGTATATATATTAGAATAAAAAAAAGGAAAGGAATTATTTAATGTAAGTTGTAGAGAAGTTTTTTAATTTTTTTAATTTTAAAAAAAATTATATTTGAAATAAGTTGTTTTTGTTTATTTTTATTTTATAAAATATATGTTGCGTAATTAGAAAATTTATAATAATGAAATTGAAAATGTATAAATGAATAGAAAATTTATTTATTGAATGAAAACAATTATACCAAATAGAGTGATATGATTGAAAATGAAATTAGAAAAAAGAAGTATATATATATATATATATATATATATATATATATATATATATATATATATATATATATATTTCAACGGTTTATCATTTGTATAACATCATTATTTGATTTGATTGAACTATATCATGCATAAGTTTGATATTGACTATTATCACTACATGGAGGTAGTTAATTTCACTTACTATTTTGCAATTCCCGCAATGTATTTTTTGGCTTATTTTTTTATAAGTTCATTGAAGGTGCAATTGTGATGGATTGACATGGTGGCTGAGGTGTCTGATTTGAAGTATAAACTGTAATCATATGGATCGTTTGTGATGTTTGCCTGTTTAATAACTCATATGTAATAAAGTATTGAACATGAACACGAGATAATGTTTGAGTTTGTGGAAGAGGATGAAAGAGTTCAGTTTAAAAGAGAAAGTATTTCTTCAGTCGGACTTGTGAAGGTAACAAATAATTCAATTATTGTGTTAATAAGGAAATGAGACTTACAAATAATCATTTTTGCAATCTCACGATCTGTTGATATTTGAAGAGCATCATATGTAATGGCTCCTTGTTTATTCAATGTGGGTCTTCGGAAGTACAACTTGTTTTTAGATGAGATGGTTGAAATTTCCAAAGTTGTGCACATTTTTGTCTTTAGGAGGTTGAATGTGCAGTTATATGGTATGCGAGTGAGTTTTGGACTTTCACATTGGAACTGGACACCATTTTAGATTCAGTAATGAGGTAGGAATTATCATAGTTCTCTTTGTTGTTGATGGCAAAGTTCTACATCTCAAAGAAGTTGATGTGTGGAGAATGATTGTAATGGCTGGGTTTGTTAGACAATGAAAGATTGTGATAGGTTGGGTTTGAAGTGTTGTTATTTATATGGGAAGTATTTTACGGTGTTGTTATTGACTAATGAGTCACAAATTTAAGATAAGTCATATACACAACAACTCATATTCAAAAAGATGATGACTTGGATGGAGCCATCAACATCAGAGAGGCCAACCCAACTTTGAGATCCCTAGAAATGTGCACGACGTACACCACATGTATTCCATCTTCTCAAAACAATTATTTTACTCATTCTTACCCACATCAACAACCCTCACAAACACAAACCACACTTAAGGACTTTGACCTTAACACCATAAATGTATGGGAATGGGAAAACGACATATACTCATACACCCAACTCTTAACCAGTCCATCCAATTCACAACTTTTTCCATCTTTCGCATATGCCAACACAACGTGTTTCCTCTCTTACTCTAGCAGACAACGAAACATTAAGCATACCTTCATCGGTCATTAGACCCATTAAGTGAGGATGAGGATAACATGATCACCCAAGACGCAGAAGATAAAGAAGAAAACTTAGACACCCCTCATACAACAAGAATAAAATCCTCATACATCTCTTCCATACAACCTACCCCAACACTTCTAATCCTACGAAGAGTTTCCCCAACATCTACACCAATAGTATCCTCATGCATACAACCATTATTCATTCCAGTTTGACACATTCGACCATGCACTTGGTACATTAACCCAAGGAGTGAGATTCCAAACAAAGGAACAAGTCATAGATGTTATAAACATATTTCACATCAGAAACGATTATACGTACAAAACCACACACTCAAACACAACAAGATTGAGGGTGCAATGTGTCCATTATCATTAAATTATTACATAATCAAAAAATCCAAGAAATAAATAAATAAAACAATACTAAAAAGTTTAACCACATACTATATTTGAAGTAACGTTATATTTATATTACTTTCCTTCTATGATTATTAATTTAAAAAATTGAAAAAAAATATATCAAAAATACACTTAGAATTTAGGATTGTTTTCCATCTAGAACAAATTTTGAAAAAAATTACACAAATAACATATTGTGCTTTTTATTTACCAAAGTAGCACAATTTTTTTTTTAGTTTAGAATTTGGTCCTTGGGAGCCGAATTCTAAACTACGTATTTGGTAATCCTGACCTGTTTTCCAATCGGAATTTAGTTTTCGAAGAACCGAATTCTTAACTGATTTTAATTTTTGTTTTGTTTTTCATTTATTTTAAATAGAATAAAATAATGAGTGTTTTTTTTTTTGTAGTTCAAAATTGGGTCTCCAAGAAGCCGAATTTTGAACTACGTATATAGTGTGGGTGGCCCGAAAACTAGTCGGAATTCGGTTTCCAAGCAACCGAATTCTGAGCTGGGTTTGTAATTTTTTTTTTTGTTTTTCAGATGGAAGGACAAAAAAATATTTAAAAAGTTGGCTTTTTTATTTGTTTAGTTAGAATTATTTAATTAGAGAATGAGTTTTAAAAAAAATATGTAAGAAATATAATAAGTTAATTCAGTAATGTTTAATGTAGTAATTGATAATGCATTAATTGATGAAACAATTGAATATTGAATATTTTATAATTTTTTTAAAAATAAATGAATTATGTTATGGATTTAGATTATTAAAAATTGTATTAAATAATTGTTTCGAAATTTTTTAAACAATACTATTTTAAAAATGAAGAGAAAAAAATAATCACTTGATTTATTAAACAATAGTAGAAATGAAAAATGTATAAGTATAGTCACTAGAATTCCAATATGAAAGAAATAAAAATGATATATACAAGTATATTCAATACAATTGAAATATTAAAGAAATAAAAAAGTGTTTAAGTATATTTTTAACAACAAACTTATCCATGATATGGTTGAAATAAAAAATAGATCATGATATTGCACAAATGATCAACCGATGGAAAAAAGTTCAACGTATGAATTCGTTTGTGAAATGTTTCGACATTTGACAATATATTGAATTGTTCATCCAAACAAGATTTACATGTCCACCTCATGTCTATGAAATAAGAGAACATTTGAATCCTTATTAAATTAAGATTCATGGGATACAAAATTTAAATATCCATTTTGATTCTAATCAATTTCATTTTATTTTTAATTATGTCAATCAGGGTATGTATAATAACTTTCATTCAATAAATATATTTCCTATTCACTTGTATTTTATAAATTTCAATTCTACATTTTCTGTAATTCATAAATATAATACAAAAAAAAAAACCACAAATAAACAAATTAATACAAACCATATTTTCTTTTTCATATATTACTTAAAAATATTTACTTATACATTTTTCAATTCTTAATTTTTATTCTCATATCCTATTTTATAATTAATCAAACTAAAATTCATTAATCAAACTATTGATTAATTATAAAAAAATATACGAGAATAAAAATTAAGAATTAAAAAAAATTAGAAGTCAATAATTTTAAGTAATATATAATTTTAGAATCTATTATTTCTTACTATTTTTCAAGATAATTATTCACTATATATTTCAATAAGAAAATTTATTTATTTCAAAATATTGACATTTTTCGGTATTTAATTATTTTCAAAAAATATTCCTACATAATAAATTACTACAAACTAAACAAATCAAATAACAAATTATTTTTCATCCCCTTAATTGTTTTTAAAATTTTGAAAAAAAAAAAATCAGCTCAGAATTCGATTTCTAGAAACTGAATGCTGATTGGTTTTCTGGTGATTCAATATAAATGAAGGTCACAATTCAGTTCTCCAAGAATCGAATTTTTACTTAAAAAAACTATGCTATATTCGTAAATAAAAGGTACAATGTAGTTTTTTTTGGAAAAATTTGCAAAATACATTACTATTGACCGACATTACTAATATTTGCTTTTCAAAAATCACAGTTTGTAATATCATCATCAAATAACACCGATCGAAACCACCAAACAAAAATACACACGGAACGAAAAAAAGGAAAAGCGACTAACCTAAGAATGATCCACAGATTAAAATCAATGTCCAATCCAATAACTCAATAATCCAATACGTGATGACGATGAAAATCAAATGGAGGAACGCACTCGAAAAACCTTCCAATCGCACAATCTTCAAATTTTTCCAACCTCTCTAATTTTAAAACTCTAAACCTAATTTCAGTAATCTAATTCTTTTTTAAATTCTTTAGGTAAATTACAAATCCCTAAACCTAATTTAACTTACCCATTAATTTTAAAAAATAAAAATTATCCATGCCATTCCACGTCATTGTTTTTCCTGCCTCGTCACTGTTTTAAGATTGGTCAATATTATCATTTCAGTATTTACTTAACGTCGTCTAGCCAAACTTAACAGAAAGAATAAATTTGAGATTTTTTAACACAAGACCAAATTGAGAATTTTAAAAATTCGAATATCAAATTAAAATTTTAACTTCAACATGGAGATCAAAAATATGATTAAACATAAAAAAAATTAAAAATCTGGAATCACAAATTGAACGTGTTCCCTCTTTCAAAATCGTGCTAATGAGATGAGATAAGGGAAATAATATTTTAACAATTTATTTGATAAATTATAAAAACAACCATTTTTAATAAAATATTTTAAAATTTTATTACTTTATTTTTGTAACTTATAAAAAAAAATATTCTATACAGTAAATTTCTCCCCTTTATAAAAAAATGTTTGATTTTCGAATGGGGTAAATATAAGAAGTGCGCCATATATGTGTATTTAAAAGAGCAAACACTGCTCTGAAAAAAAAAAACAAAAAATCTTTTAGTTTTCGTTCTGCTTCTCTATTGTGGTTCTTTCCCCAAAAGTCCACACCTGTATCGTGATTCTTTTCCTCTATTCTATGTTGTGTCGTGGTTTGATTGATTTGGTGTCTGAAAAATGGGCAAATTATAGGAACCAAGATCTTCTCAATGATCAAGCTTGGTGAAGCCAGAAGGTGTGGTTTTTCCCATTCATTGTCCCGTATTCTCTGTTTTTTTGTGTAA
>Ga0209589_1011509_pt1 | contig 12432 bp, 4 predicted proteins | sample CowpeawhiteBW_FD_187525 | JGI IMG/M metagenome (GOLD analysis project Ga0209589, IMG submission 187525) | Root nodule microbial communities of legume samples collected from California USA - Cow pea white BW (SPAdes) (version 2) | ecosystem: Host-associated > Plants > Roots > Nodule | place: USA...
CTTTAAATATAATAATTTATTAAATTTTTAAAAATTAACCGTTACTTTTATATTTTTTTATAAATTCGGCTATTTCTGCTTTTTCTCTTCTTCTTTATTTATCAATGATTATTCTTTCATCTGTTCTAACATATTTCACTTTATTTTTAATAAATATAATTTTAGTTTATATAACAACTTAATAATATTACAATATTATCACCTACTAATATAATATCACGCATATTTAAAAAATATATACACACAGCGTGTCTGTGTTTATGCTAGTATATTATGTATATATATAATTATAAAAATTAAAATTTGGAGTCTAAGTTTTTATTTTTTTTAGTTTTGAAATCAAATTATTATTTATCATCATGTATTTATATTATCTGTAAAAGTAATTAAATTCTTATAATAGATTTTAGGTCCAATTGTAAAATGATGTTATATTGTAAATTAATTTTATTTATAATTGAGATTTCAAAATATTTTACCGGTGGGATGTATATGCGGAAAACTAAATATATTTGTTGATCATAAAAAAAATAGATCAAATGGATAATAAATTTTATTGAAATATATTCTAAAAATTCTGATATCATTTTAAGATCCTAAATTTCAAATATAATTCAATCCTTAATGATTACTAAAACAAGGTTTACATTCATTTTTAATTAATTTGGAGTTTTCAACCAAAGTAATTGAAGAAAAAATAATTAATATTTACTTTCTTAACATACACATTTGTTTGATTTAAAAATGTTAAAGTTTTTTTTTATTATAATAAAAATTAAATATATTTTTAGTTTCTAAATAAATATAAAATTAGAATTTATTTATATTCTAAAAATGAATGAATATAATATCTTTAATTTAATAATATTAGTTTTTTAAGTTTGTTAAATGATATTTTTTGATTAATATTAAAATTAAAACGTGTCAATATATATAACTTAAATGTCTATCTTAGATTTATTTGATATGTTAAAAATATGTAAATTGGTCGAATAAAAAAAATTATTTATTTATTTATAAAGTTTGAGATATAAAATATATTAAAATTCATCACGTTAATAAATTTCAAATTCATGTCAGAAATTCGAATACAATTTAGGAACAAATTGATTCGACTTATTTTTTTCTCCATTACTTGTTATGGTGTTCTTACGGTGTTTCACAAGTAAATTACATATAACTTGAGTTGTTTATAGAAATATATCTTATATGTTCCAAACCCATTTCAGTGATTGATGTGAATTATACGCTTTGTTAAACAAAACGTGAATTAAGACACAGAAGTGTTTATAAATACGGATTACCTTTATTCGAGTTTTAAACGATGTTGAAATTGTGGACAATATTTTAATTAAAATTGGATTATATGTATAATAATAATAAATAAATAATGTTGGTAGTGTGAAAAGAGTAAGAATGAAAGTGAGAGGCACGGTGTTCCTGATGAAGATGGCTTAACCTTTTCGCGCAAAACTCCAAAACTAAAAAGCAATTAAGAAAATAACGTCGATTTTTTTTAGTAGCTGTCAATGAATTGTGATTTAAAAATGCACCATCCAAACACATGTTGTGGGGATGGATATTTTCGAGGTAATGGTATTTCAATTAGATTCTAACGGTAGAAAATCATTTTATTATAACTGAATTAAACCTTATTAATTTAAATTGCGCACAATGGGTTCGGTTTGATTAGAGTCATACTTGGAAATTAAAAAAACAAATTAAGAAAATCATGTTTTTCTTCTTCTAGTATTCTAAGACAAATTCATCACTCTTTCTTTTTCATATAAATAAATTCATCCTTTTAAAACAGTTCGCGTTTGATTTTTAAACACCATTTCTTAAATAATGGAATGGAAAGTTTGATTGAACAAGGGGGTCTCGGCTGCAGATTGCTTTGTTTTTTGTTTTATTTTTTTTACTTAAAAATACATGTGAACGAAATGTAGAAGTATATGATTCAATTTAATTCGGTATTTGATATTTTAAAACACTGTAATTTTCTTTTTGTAATTTGGTTTAAATTAATTTTGAAATTTTAATTATATAATTTTTATTGGTAAATGCATTTATTTTTTTATCTTTTCTATTTAATGAGCATGATCTTATATCATAGTGAATAATTTTACTCCATGGTAGCTATACTATAATTAAAAAATAAAAAATAAAACTCTTTTTCGAAAAAATCCTTATTTTTGTTGTCTACAGTACTAATTGATAATTTTTATCTTTTAATATCTCTTTATGTTTAAGTTGGACTCCTATAATATAGGGTTGATAGTAAAAATAAAGTAAAGAGACACTAATATATAAATGTGAAAAATGCCAAAAGAAATGTAAAGATAATTAATTCTGATGTATATATTTTCAAAATAATATATTATCGTTGTATATACAACTTTTATTAGATACTTTTAAATTAATAAACTCTTAGTAAAAATGATATAAGTCAAATATCAAAATTTTGAGCTATTAAATGAGTTTTTCATTTTAATCGGTTTAATAAAATCAAATATGGCGTTGAGGACATCGAACTCGAGTCACCATGTTACAGGCGAAATCACTTACCACTATACTACAACGGTCAGGGCGAAACGTTTTCTTCAGTTAGTAAAATAATTATAATAAGTATAGAAGAGAAAAAAACGCCGTTGCCGGGGATCGAACCCGGGTCACCCGCGTGACAGGCGGGAATACTCACCACTATACTACAACGACCATGTTATTGAATATTCTTCAGTTAATATAATAATTATAAAAATTGTATTTATTGAATAAAAAATGCAACTCGCCGTTGCCGGGGATCGAACCCGGGTCACCCGCGTGACAGGCGGGAATACTTACCACTATACTACAACGACTGACACATTAAATATTCTTTAGTTCAATATTTAGCACTAAAATCTTAACTACCAATCCTACGCCGCAAAAGACAACTCCACAGTAAAAATATCTACAAATTATTTTAAATATAAAATAATTTTATTTTATGAGTAAACTAATTGTTGTAAATATAACTTATATAAATAAAAAATAAATAAATAATTTTCTACAAAATGAATTATACACAAGTTAATTTCGATTTATAGGAAAACTTTTTTTCTTTTTAAAATGACTAAACCTATATATAAAAACATTTAGAGACTAAAAATGTTAAACAAATTAAGGGTTAAAAGCCATTTTTCCTAAAACTTTAGAAAATAAATATATTTAACGTTAAACTGTTTCTAAAAGTTTTCAGAGTTTTGAATTAGTTAAATGAAAATCTATATTTAAAAATAATTGAATTCCTTAATTATTCCTTTATCCAGTATAACTTTGAATCAGTACAAATTAAAATTAAAGTTTTAATTAGTAAAGATAGAGGCAGATAAATTCCTATTTAAACCCTTTCAATCAAACTCAGTTAAATGTCTCAAATCCAATCATTCATATTAAACTCAACGGTTCATCAAAGTAAAACACCAAAGGATTTCAATGGTGATAATCTTTCCCAAATCTAATTCTGCTTGTCAATCTTTCAATCATAAGCGAAACCCATAATCAATTTAAGAGTTACCGATTAAAAAAGCATTAAAACAAAGAAAATGGCTAAGCAAACATGAAATCAACGGGATAAAAGAAAAAAAAAAACTATTCCCCAAAAATAAATAACATTTAGAAAAAAAAAACATAAAGACAACAAAACAAATATAGCCATATGTTGTTCAATTTATTTATTTTTAACTAACCCTTGAGCTCAAGATTTTAATTATAAATTATCACTAAATATCAACACTGATATTACTTGTTGAATAATATGAAGGGAAAATATGGAGAGATATTTAGTAATTGATTATTTCATTAATATATATTATTCAATTTACTAATTTTATATAATATCAAGTTCTAACTGACACAAATATTAATTAATATAAAAAAGGAGGAAAAATGGTGATATAAAAAAACCAGGAAAAAAAATATTATTTCCTCTCTACTGGTCAATTTTTTAATATGAGAACAATTTTTGTCCTTTTCTTTTTCATTCTATATTCAGATCTTGAAGCTACCGAATCTTGTTGCCTTAAATTTTGTTCTTGTAGTGAAATTATCGGACCATCTTGTAGTGAAATTTTGTTATAGTAGTATTATTTTTTTTTTTGATTTAGTTTCTATATTTATTATTTTTTTAATTTAGTTTTAATTTTTGTTAATATAAATCAATTTTGTTTCTTTTAAATTTATACTAAATTTATTTTATGTAAATTATATTAATATTTTTTCTAAAATATTTTTTTATGCCATTTAAATTTATTATTTTTTAAATTCAATTATAAATTATTAAATTTAATTATAAATTAAATAAATTCTTATATTTAATTGCTAAATAGAATATAATTATTTAAAATATTATAAGAATATAATTATTAAAAAAAAATCTTTCTAATATTTATATTCTAAAATACTTTTAAAATTGATATATAAAAATATTCAAAATATTCAAAATATTTTAGAAAAATAAATTAATATTTGTAAAATTAAAATTTAAATATAAAATATTTTAGATTTTAATATCTAAAATGAAGTAAAAATATTAAATATTTTAAATTTAAATGTGAATTTTACAAATGTTAATATATATTTTTAAAATTTTAATAATTATATTTTAATAATCTTTAAATAATTATATTATATTTAACAATTGAATCTAAGAATTATATTCAATTTATAATTTAATATTATAATTTATAATTGAATTTAAAAAATAACTAATAATAATGTCAATTTTAAAAATTAAATAGTTATATTTTAACAAAATTTGGGATTAAATTAAACAAAAATAACGAATATAGGGACTAAATTGAACAAAAATAACGAATATCGGGACTAAATTGAACAAAAAGAAATAATACAACCACAAATTGACACGTGGCACTAGCATTGACACGTGGCACATGGACAATTTTTTTGAAATTAAAAAAAAATTAAAAATTAAAAAAAAACAAAAAAAACAAAAAAAAAACAGGAGCTGACACGTGACATGTACTGTTCAAGAAAGTTAACTATGTAAACACTGTTAGTGAAAAGGACCAAATTGACCACAATTTGACAAAAATGAGTACCTAACATAAAACAAAAATAGGGACCAAATTAAATAAAAATAACAAAAATAGGGATCAAATGTATATTTAAGTCTAAAAAATATAGAATGACCACATTTAATGTAAACTTTTAAACTTTTAAAAATCTATTTACTATTTAGATATATTGAAAATAATTTTTTCATTTTACCAAACCCTCGGTTTAGCACGTCCACTGGAGTTATTTTTTATTTATTTAAATTCCAATAAAACCCCTGCTAAAATTAAATGGAGAAATTCAGAAAGGAATTTACTAAGGACGTCATTTCTTTCTTTATAATATCTAAAAAAATAAAAATAACGTCGCATTATTTTTCTTTTTAATTTTTTGCACAGTGCGTAATTTTCAATTTCTTAAGACCCATATTTAAAAAAAAAAAAAAACTCTCAATTTCTTAATTTAAATTGAAAATATTTACAATCTTCAAACTTGTAAAGAAATTAAATATTTTAAAGAAAAAAGAAAAACATCAGAGAATGAGTTTGTTTAACTTTAAAATATACTTAACAATCCAAAGGGATGGACAAATAATGAAAAGTAATTAACGAAGGTTAACTGAGTTTGGAGATGATGGTATAAGTTATTGGAAGTTAATGATGAAAGCGATGGTGTGCATGCATGCCGCCCATTAATGAGAATACATGATTATTAGAAGGCAATAATAATGTTATAGGAAGCACATAATATCCATTGACCGTAAATAGCATGGATATGGTGGTTCATTTAGGAAGAGTTGATGAGAGAATGGTAAAGAGTGATGATTAAGATGTTGAAAAATAAAGAATCGAAAATGGAATAAAATCGATTACGAGTTGAATTCATGAAAGAGAGGGTATTCCTCACCATGCTCTGTTATGCCCCAACATGCATGATGTTGAAAGGTGTGTGAGAAAGCTTTGACGCAACCACAACCAAACTTCATCGATGTGCTTTCCACGGTTGCATTCATTGCTTAGTTCCCACTGATTAGCATGTGCACTTTTTTTTTTGGTCATGTTGGTCACTTACGTTTAGTCATCTTCCATATGGGGATTTTTAGTTGCACTTCTTCTGTTCCCATAGGGATTATTGGTATATCCCATTTGCATGCAAACTTGTGCCTCTTGCTTTCACTACTTACTTACTACTACCTCCCTACCTGCATGATTTTTGATTGGGACTAAACATTGATTGTTATGGTTAAGCGCTTATCACTGAATCAAAAGCTATAACTAATAGTTAGGGTGTAACTCTTTTTATTTAAGAGTGTAACATAAGTCTAAACATCACAGTTTGCAGTGGCGGATTTTGACTAATAATGTTGGGAGCCAAAATAATATACTCAAAATTCAAAATTTATATACTTAATTATTGTCATTAACACAATAAAAATGAATAAATAATTTAGTATAACCGTGTATTTACAAAAGAAATTACACATATACAAATGATTATCCTTCGTTTTTCATATTTTTGAACTCATCCATAATTGAGTCAAAACTAAAATTTACAACTATTTCTTTTTCAATGTAAAAATATAAACATGTTCCAAAACATTAATATAAAACACATTCCTCTAATAGAACAATATGATCATTTGTATGATGATTCAGGATACACAAAGCTAAGATATTGAATTTGTATTGATTTCATCTTCACCAATAGTTTTTTTTTTATTACTTTTAAGAAATAGATCTATTCTTTTATTCTTCATCAATGTACCTATTTCTTTTTTAAGTTTAAGATTAAAAAATAATTTATCACAATTTAATTAAAAAAATAAAAATTAAGTTACTAAAAAAAAATCAATGACAATCAAGTTTCATTAAAAGATGATTATGAAAAAACACATAGTACAGTAATTTTTTTCCTATAATCATAAAAAAATGAACATAAGGCTCATGTGATAAAAAATAATGTTAATTATTAAACAAATATTTCACTATCAAGTAATACGAGAGGGTCACCTTTTGTCTTCACAAATGAAAGAGAACAAATGATAAATGAAAGCAAAAAAAAAAAGTTTGTATTTAACTTTTTTTTTTTTCAAAATGAAAAGAAAACATGTGAGAATGTGAGATCAATGTAACTTGTCGAAAAGTTAAAAATACAATGAGAAAGAAAATAAAAAATATCTTAATAAATATTTTTATTTTTTATTACATTTGATTTTATATTTTAATATTTATTAACATTAAATATTATGTCTTATAAAATAAATAAAAAATACTTCATCTAACTTCTATCGATTTCTATATGTTTAGTATAATAAAAAATTAAAAAAATTGAAAATAATTAATATATATAATATAAAAAATAAAAAATTGTAGGGAGGGGAGGGGAGGGGACCATGGCCACCCCTGTCCCAATGATCCTCCGCCACTTGTTATCCAATCTATTTAACCTCTGCTGTAAAACAATTGATGCCACCTGCAATATTAATCGATCAGACACTCATACCTCATCTACGATTCAACTTACAACGCATTTTAAAAGTTTCCTTCAAAACTTGAAGATGTTGTACCTCTGCAACGAAAATGAATATCACCTAAAGCATTGAGATATGTATATATTGTTTGTAAAATTCAGCGATAACAAATTCTGATGATGTTTGTTGTTTGTAGGGTAGATGCATGAAAGAAGTGGCACAAACACTGAACCTTAATTTGTAGGTGCATAATAGAGATTTGAAAGGGAATGGTGAGCAGAAGAGTCTAAAAGGAAACCTCAATTGTAATTTGTTGCCATCAAAGGTTAGTAATGTGGCAACCACATTGATCGTAATAATATGTTTGCTTTACAATAGATAGAAACACTTTTGTCTATGGGAGTTCATCGCTGCATGACCCACTCTGTAGGGAAAGTCAAAAGTTCTGTTAGCTTAGGAAATTCTAACAACCAAAAATAGTTGAAAGCTACCCTTTTCAAAGTAAAATTATTTATTTCCGTCAACAAAATATATACTTTGCTACACGTTTTGGAAAGAATATTCCATTAACATGATTTATATCAATTATTATTACTTTATTTAATAAATTTTAATCAAAACACTTTTGAAAGCTTTAAGCAAAGAGTCCAGATACTTTTTTTACTAGAACAATATATATATAAAATAGTTTGTAAAGATTTTCAGTCAAATGTTTAAAGGAACAACTTAATTAGAGTGAGTTGGTTGTTGTAGTATAGTGGGAGTATGGCTGCCTAGAGTGTGTTGGTTGTTCGATTCCCGGCAACAGCGAAATTTACATTTTGATAGCTAAAATTGAATTTTGAACTTCATGCATTTAAATAGAACTGACGTGTTAAAAAACCCAGAATGGAAGTGAATGACGTCGCCTGAGAGATTCGAACTCTCGCGGGGAAACCCCATGTACTTAGCAGGCACACGCCTTAACCACTCGGCCAAAGCGACTTTGTTGCTAGAAGCATTTGCAACTTTCCTAGTTGACAAACGTCATGCAATTTAAGAGAATTGGCTGGTAATGTTTTTGGTTTTTTTTCTTTTCTTTTTTTCTTCTGGTTAGAAAAAAAAAATGCATAACAAACACCAACCAGGTGTCTTGTTCTTTAACGCAAACATTTATGATTCCTTTGTTACTTTTTAAAATTGTGCAGGGAAAAGAAAATCTTGTCCTCTTGATGACAGAAGCAAGTTGTTAGCGTTGGTCTCTGTTTAATCCAATGATGTGAAGATAAATCTGGAGCTACTACCAACAAGAGGTCTCATTGATATCCTAAAAGGTTATAAAGGAGCAACTTTGGATCGAGGGTTATGTATTTTATCTTGATTTAAGACTTTAATACATATTACTTTGATCAAGATGGAAATAATACTTAATTTTAAAATAAATTAGAAATATTAATACTTTTTGACTGTTTGCCCACTTCTTGAATGAATGGACTGAAGTATGTACCATTCGATCAAAGAGCGGGTCTATGGGTCTATATTTTACAATTTTAAATGTTAAAACCATAATTAATGAGAGAAGGAGAGTAATAAAAGAAGACTATGCAATTAGATATTACTCAAACTTAAGGAGAATGATACTAAGCTGGGAAGTAAAATATGAAAATTAAAAAATGAAGTCAAAATATAATTTTTTTCAAACTTGATTAATAATTATAATCTTAGTGAATTTTTATGAAATTTTCATTATAAAAATCCACGAGACAATGGTGAAATATTATTTAACTTTTTTATTATTATTTTATTTTATTTTTATTTTTAACATCTTATAAAAGTAATAAATAGAAAAAGAAAATTAAAATAAACTTTAAAATAATCGTTTAATGTTACAACTTTCTCAACAAATTTTCAGCGTTGTACTTTTTCATCATATTTTCTCAACATATTTTTGATAAAGAATTAAACTATAGTTGAAATATTTAAAGTATTCAGAGTCTTTTTGTGATATAAGTATAAAGTAGGTGGGAGATCCACGGGATAATATGATTTTATAATATATAAATGAGTAAAAGTTTTACATTACAAAAGGATTTATTAGAATCTAATTAGACTTAAATTTCATCTCTTGACATGATATAAGAACCATAAGTCAAAGAATATTCTAACTAGATTTATTCTTTGTTTGACTTATTGTGTCATACTCTATTGAATCATTATCAAACTATCTATTATGTATATGTCTTGGTGTGAATGAGTGTTATTTAACATTGACTGTTTGTTTTTTGTGTTTTTTATATTTTAGAAGGATTGGGGTAATTCTATTATATAATTTAAATTCATATTTGTTATTAATGATAAAAATAATCAGAAGCCTTATTCCCAAGTTTAAAAGTTAATTATATTTATGATAATTTATATGGTTAATTCATCCCTTCTCTTTTGGTTGATTAATAATTAAAAAGGAAAGAAAAATTACAGAGGTTTGGACCACAAGTGTTTGCTTAGTTTGCCACTTGTACTCTCTATGCACATGTAGTGTTGGCGTCACACTTTATAAATCAATAATCCTTGCAGGTTACACCTTTTTTTTTTTTATGTGCGTGCACGGTGTCAATCCTTTCAACAACTTACATGCATAATTTCTGAGTATCGCTCCCCAAGGCCAGAAAAAGGAACAAGGAAGTTTCAAAATTTACCTTTTAGAACAAATATATTTTGATAATCCGTTTTTAAAATATTAAGAATTTTAAGGTATTTTTATAAAGTGAAAACACGATAGGAATGAAACCACATTATTACCTAAACGAAAGTATGTAAGAAAAGGTGAGGTGCAGAAAGAAAGAAAAAAAAATGATAAGTGTAAGTGTGATCAGGTGCGTAGTTAATATAGTGAAAAGGGAAGGAAGTTGGTGGAAAAAATGATAAGAGTCAGAGGCAGTATCAGTGTTCCTCTTAGTTTGTTCCATCTTCAGCTTTTATCATATAATGCAATTAGTAGAATAGCATGCCTGTCACTCTCTTTATTTTCTGTTTTAAAACATCAAATCTCCTCAGGTCAAAGGATACATACACCCACATCTACATCTTTAAATTCAACTAATTTACTTAAAATAATTTGGACTATGTAATATGAGAATCGGTCTCTAAAGAACTTAATAATTGGCACCATATATGAAAAATGTTACATAATTAGATAACTCTTCTCATAACTCTCCACTTTTGAGTTGCGGAGGAGTTTATAATATTTGGAGACTCTTACTTGTAAAAGGGAACCGGTAAAATTTTAAGTATACAGTCATAATTTAAGTGCAAATAAATAACATATAGAAAGGAAAATTCAAGATTTTGAGTTGAAAAATGTATTAGGTCTTTATAAATCATTTTAAAAGGGGTGGGAGGGGCGGCATTATGTGTGTTAAAGCTAAGGGGATGATTTGAACAACCAATCCGCATATTATGGTAACTTTGGGAGTGGGAACACTTACTTCATTATCTTCCTTTTGAGCATAGTGGAGGAAGTAGCTGCAAAATATTTTTGCATATGGTACGCTTTCATCAATTTTATAATGGCAGAGTTTCCTTTAGACCGGTCATGGCATAATAAAACGCACACTCTGTAATAAGGTATTATTGAATAGGGAAAAAGGGGTTTGAGGGTGGGGTTCTTAGAACAACGCATGGGGCATCCACCACTCCACTCGTGCGCGTTATCTATCAATGGCGGCTCAGCCATTCCTCAGAAAACACTCATCATTATTCGCATGGTGTCTTAATTTCTTTCACTCATATACATACACTCACACATACTAATCTCTCTCTCTCTCCCTGATCTGACCTCACACCCTTTTGAATTTTATGTTTAATTTGAAAGCAAGTGCGGTGAGGGTTGTCTTGTCAGCGAAGGAGGGTGGAATGGAGCAAAGAATGTGGGAGACAAACAAAAACATTTGAAGCCCAACAACAGTTGACACAACGCCTTTTTAGGGTGATTGTGGGTCATACCAATCGCATTGCTTCTTCTCCTCCCTATATTTATATCCTCACTCTCCCCTCTCCCCTTCACCACTTCCCTCCCTTTCTTCCACAACCACCTTATTATTATACTTCTTTACCTTTTCAATGGCTGATTCTGGCTCAGCCTCCTCTTCCTCCAGAATGTGGTGCTCCGTCCCGGAACGGGTTCAGCTGCATGCGGCCATGTTGGCCCTGCAGTTTGGCTACGCCGGATTCCACGTCGTCTCAAGAGCTGCCCTTAACATGGGCATTAGCAAACTCGTTTTCCCAGTCTACCGCAACGTTATTGCCTTATTCCTGCTCCTTCCTTTTGCCTACTTCTTGGAAAAGTTAGTCACTCACACTGCTACCTCTTCTAACATCACATAACATAACAAAACTAACCAATTCATTAATCCCTTCTTTGTTTGTTCTTTCTCCAGGAAGGAGAGACCTGCCATTACTTTAAACCTCCTCTTACAGTTCTTTCTTCTGGCGCTTGTCGGGTATGCCAGATTTTCAGATCATCATGTTGAAAAAGGGAGGGCAAGCAAAACAATATCTATCTTTAATTAATTCTTGTACTTTTTTTTGCATTACACAGGATCACTGCCAACCAGGGTTTCTACTTGCTTGGATTGGACAACACATCCCCAACCTTTGCATCAGCGATACAAAACTCTGTCCCAGCCATTACATTTCTGATGGCAGCCATATTCAGGCAAGCCCTTAATTGCACCGCCACCACAAACAAAATATTTAGATATTGATATATATGATTATAGTGTAATATATATACAATATGCATGCCTAAGGCTTAGTGTGGGTACGTGTTTTCAGGATAGAGCAAGTTCGGCTGAACCGAAAGGATGGGATAGCGAAGGTTGCGGGAACAGTGTTCTGTGTGGCTGGGGCATCGGTGATTACCCTAT
>Ga0209589_1011512_pt1 | contig 12428 bp, 8 predicted proteins | sample CowpeawhiteBW_FD_187525 | JGI IMG/M metagenome (GOLD analysis project Ga0209589, IMG submission 187525) | Root nodule microbial communities of legume samples collected from California USA - Cow pea white BW (SPAdes) (version 2) | ecosystem: Host-associated > Plants > Roots > Nodule | place: USA...
ATATATATATATATATAGGGTTAAATATGTTTTTGGTCCCTTAAGTTTCAGTGAATTTTGGAATTAGTCCCTCATCAAAACTTTATACCAATTTAGTTCTTCATCTTTCAAAATGCGTGAATTTAGTCATTTTAACCAAATTTTTTTAAATTTATCTGACGTTTCAAGCACATTTCATGATAATATTTAAGTTAATATTGAAGCAAAAATGTGTCATGTAAATAATTTAAATACTATCATGAAATGCGCAACGTCAGATAAACTTAACAAAATTTGGTTAAAAGGACTAAATTCATCCATTTTGAAAGATGAAGGACTAAATTGGTCAAAAGTTTTAATTAGGGACTAATTTCAAATTTCGCTGAAACTTGAGGGACAAAAAACATATTTAACCCATATATATATATATATATATATATATATAATTAAATTAACTAAGTAAACGGTAATTAGTGCTTACCCACCGTATTTACCGATGTCAACATCTTAAGTCATTTTCATAAGCAAACTTGAACGACGTAATTTTTAGTGTTCTCTTTCCTTCAATGCTGTTTTTCAGTATCGAATTTTAAAATTCAATTTAGAAAAATAACAAATTTCAAAATTTAATTTAGAAAAATATAGAATTTTAAATTCCGATTAAAGAGTTTCCTAAATTTTAAATTCCGAGAGTCTCCCAAATTTTAAAATGAAAAAATAGAATCCGATTTGTTAACATTATTGCTTACGCATGTGATTACGCATGTTAGAGTATTTCTTATTTAGTCTACAAATTTCACTTTTCAATTTCTCTAGGTGCATTTATTTTAGTCTCTCTATATACATGCATCTTAATTCTTTTTTGCTTTTCATATGTAGACTTTTAATATTTTGGATTAATGATTTTCTATTTATTTTATTTATTTTGCTCTAATCAATCATTTTATTAATAAAATATACTAAATAAAGTCTTTTAGCTTTTAAAACTTAATAAATTGATCTTTTAAGATTTAATAAGCCTCTCATTTTAATGAAATATTACTGCATTTTAAAATTAATTAAACGTTAATTATTTTTTTTAGTAATATTATAATACCAAATTAAGCAAAATATAATAAATGATACAACTAAAAGAAGGTTATTAAGTCTTACGTATTTTAATGCGTGACGTTTTTAAATTCATGCAGCGATTAAAAATAATATGAATTATAATTAAAAGGGATAATTTTTCTTTTTGGTTTATATAAATAAAAATAATTTAATTTAATGGTACAGTAATCAATGTATAAATTATAAAAAGATTTTAACGTTAATAACCTGATTCAATTATTTTAAAAATTTCTTCATCGTATAATCTATATTTGGAGTACCTTTGTTTATTATTTTGGATTAATCCCAATTTAGTTTGTCGCAAGCCAAAATTTCAGATAATTTTTAATCAAATGAAATTATGTTAAACTTCGAATCAAATAATATACTTTTTTATTAATAATATATTTTATTACTTTCGTAAGCACTTGTATAGTCGTGAAAAAAAAATTTATATCGCCCATAAATATTAAAGTGAACATGAATTGTATAATCTTAAAATTTATTTTAAAATGTGCTATGCAAACTTAAAATATGTATAAGTGAAAATTTTTTACAAATTATAAAATTCAGAATATATTTTTATATTCAAAAATATATTTTAAATTATGTAATTTGGAAACACATTATATCTCTAAATTGTATTGTTTATGAATGTATTTTGAATTATAGATAAGAAATGTACTTTTAGATTATATGTATTTTTTGGTTATATAATTTGGAATATATTTTTAAATCTAAAAATATATTTCAGATTATGAAATTTAAAATACATTTTCAAATTTAACAATCCGAAAATCTAAAATGTGAGCATATAAACTTTTTCAACATTGACACAAATGTGTAAGAAGAAACCATGGAGCTACAAAAAGTAATCTGGCCCCTATTTCCTTTCCAAAATTTATTAAGAGCCCAACTTAGCTGAATTGAGTTGTAATTCATTTTGAGGGATTTCTTTTTGCACTCCATGTTTCTTTTTTCACCCTATGCATTCCTTCTCCACCTCCCTAAATATGAGAATCCTCACTTACCCTTTTGGTTCAAAGTTTTCTTTTTCCAAATTTTTCAATTTGAAAACTTTTCATATTTGCAATCAGGAAATCAATAATACTTTTGGATTACACGGTCCAAATTTTTATTTTTTATTTTTGCATTAAAAAAATTCTCGAATTGCATTTTTTTCACATAAAAGAAGATTCAACATTGTACAATTCAAAAAATATTTTTAACTTTTAAATTATTTGAAAGTTTTTTCTTTTGCATAATAATCTTTCAGATTGGACAATTTGAATATATATATATATATATATATATATATATATATATATATTTATAAAAAAAATTCTTGGATTGTGTAATTCATAATTTATTATAAAATTTGAAAGTTACTTTTGTTTTTGATTACACAATGTGCAAGTTATATTTTACTTTTGCATTATATAATCTATAAGTTTTTTTTTAAAAAATCATTGAAAGTCACTTTCTAATTGTATAATTTAGAAGTCACTATTGAAAAATGAAAAAGTTTTCATTAAATGCAATGACATATGTTGAGCTCTTCTAAGTAAAGAAAGAGTCATGTGTACCAAAAAAAAAACTAAGTTAGGTATTTTCTTTTAAATTGGTGTTTACACCGTGTGGAATGTGTTACATGTTAAAATCTAAGTCATTCCCTGTCTAGTCATTACTTATCTTGTAACCCTTCTAGTTTCTTTAGTTTTTTTTTTTCTCCCTCCACCTCTGTAATGTCTCTCCACTACCCATCACCTCTTAATTACAAGTATTGATATAAAGTTTTTGAATTCAATCCCTTTATACCCTTTCTAGTTTAGGGTTTAGGGCGAATCCTTTCTAGTTTAGGGTTTAAGGTGGCTAACCTTGTGTTTGGAAGGTGATGGGAAGTCGAGATAGATGGAGGAAGGTGGGTAAAGATGGCGAGAAGTAAAGGAAGGTGGAGGAAGATGTAGAGAGAAAAAAAAGAGAGAACCAAGGGGTTCTAAGATATGAGATGACTTAAATTTTGACACGTGACACCTCCAAAACGACCTTAACACCAATTTAATATAATGAACCAGATTGAGATTTTTTTTAAGAAAAACAAGGACTTAATTGAGTGAAAAAAATATAGGAACTCAACTTAATAAAAAACAAATATATGGACCAAAATCAATCAAAGACTTTAATACAGAGACCACATTACTAATTAAGTTTTTATCGTATTCATGTCTCTTTTGCACGAAGAAATAAGATAATACTTATCAATTTCTTTTATTTTTCGACTCTTTAGTTGATCATATAATATTTTAAGAAAATATCAAAATATTTAAATATTTCATAAATGGTATAATTGAACACATTAATTGTTTTTGAAATGTTGTATTGTGGTATTAAAATTCACATATGAGAAAGCTTAAGAAAATTATAGTTATCATTGTAAAATCCAAACAAAAGAGATTGAATGAAAACAACAATAATTATGTAGAAAAAAATGAATTTCAATGTGAGTTGTATAGATTCATAGCCAATTCAATTTTATTCTATTAGAAATTGAGAATCATTCATGATAAAATATAAACAACAAATATGTGTAAAAAAATTTGATTTGATGGAATTGAGGATTGCATTTCCTAAATGCAATAAATCACTAAAATTAAATTTTTAAGAAGGGCTTTCACTTAAGCTAAAGATTCTCGTTTGAGCTAAAATAAAAAAAAAAACAAAAAGAGTTTCACTGGCTTCATCGCCTAAACTAAAGATTCACGCTTAAGTGACAATGGCTCTTGCTTATGCTAAAAATTATCGCTTGAGCTAAAATTCAAATAGAGAGCAAAGTGAAATTTTGGTTATTTTCGTTTGCGCTAGATTTCTCTTGCTTAAGTGAAAGGACTTTCGCTTAAGTTAAAAATTTTCGCTTAAACTAGAATAGCTAATTTTCATCTGTCCTCAACATAAAAAAACCAGAACCACAAAATACTAAAATTTCTCATGTATTCATCAATTCAACACATTAAAATACAACAATTCAAGCAATTCAATCTATCAAATTATAACATGTAAGACAATTTAATTCCATCGAAAAAAAATAACTTTCTTCACCTCAAACGTATACAAAGATTGAAACAATGAAGAAACCCTAGGATAATTTTTAAGTTGTAAAACCCCAATTCAAACTAAAGGAACCAAAACCTAAGAACACAGAAAAGAACTATGGTTCTAATCATGATCAAAGCGGAACTAAAATCCCAGAACAGAAAAAGAAAGTGGAGGTCAGAATATCAATTTACTCAAAGAAAGAAATTATTTGGATAGATTTGAAGAGAGCTTCACCACAAACCCAAATATGCCATGTGATTCAAGAAGAGATAAAGATTTAGACGAGAAAAGAGAGGATCAAGATTGAGTGAAAAAGGAAGACTGAACTTGTATTAATAGAAAGAAGAGACTGTGTTTAGTTGAAAGGGAAGCATATGAAAATTTGTTTTCACATATATATATATATATATATATATATATATATATATATATATATAACTTCTAGTTTTGCAATATGTCCATCTTTTTTATCTTCTCATGTTAAGAAATGAATTTCACATAATGTGTTCATATTTAGTGAATACAAAAATAACTTTTTTCAATTATTTAAAGCTATTCTGCTTATATTTCGAACTAAAGCTTTTTTTTTAAACTTCATGGAATTTGAATTTAAAAATCAATTTCTCAATTTAAAAGTATTAATTATAAAATTTAAATACAATTTATACATTAAAAAATATTTTTTTGTTATTGATTTTAATTACATAAAAATAATTATTATTTATGAATATTTCACGTTCTAAAATAAGAATTAATTACTGCTGGATAAAATGTATTTGTGGTTTTTAGAAAGAAAAACAAAGTTTATGACAAAAAAATCAACAAAAGAAAATGATATTTGCTTTCCCACCTGGGTCCACGGTTTCGCTATTTTTCCACTGCTTTTCGTTTCTTATTTCCATTGTTCAAAGAAAAATATGATTTTCCCGTGTATATATAAAATTAATGTTTTGATAGATTGCGATTTATCAGTAGTTTTGTTTTAAAATAAATATTTTTTTAACACAAATCAACATAACAAACACTTTTAACACATTGAAAATGGTTTTTAACTAAAATAACTTATATATATTGTCATGAATAATCAAATCATTAATCACACTCAAAATAAATAGTAATAAATAATAAGACTTTCATGATCTAGTAATTAGGATTCATCATTCAGCAAGCATATAACTAAACATAGGATTCAAACATGAAAAAAGTCAATCTCACAAAAATTGAAAAGGTTTCTACAATTTATTGCCAAATTTCAAATATGTTTGTGATGATTCTCACTGTTTTCAATCATCATGGACCTTCATCATGTTCTTGAGGACATCTCTTTTGTAGAAGCAAACAATGATAACAAGTTGAACAACTATCACTGCAATGGCTGCTTTCCATGAAAACATAAGACCCACACTGAAACCTATTCCCATTGCACAAATTGTTTGAACCACTAAACTCATTTTCTCTCCATTGAAAGGCTTAACCTGTAGCATGAAATAACACATATATAAGTTAAAGTGGAAAAGAGAAATACTTGTAAGAGTCGCTATTACAAATAGTGATACTGGTATTTGTTTTTGGTCCGTCAACTTTCTATGAAAATTAGAATTAGTAGGAATTAATCACTCTTTGAAACTTTGATCCAATTTAATTCCTCAACTTTAATATTGTGTGAATTTAATCCTTTAAACCAAATTTTTTTAAGTTTATTTGATGTTTCAAATGTATTTCATGATAGTTTCTTAGCTAATTGAAGCAAAAATGTGTCAAATGATGTAAGTATTTCAAATGCTATCATGAAATACATTTGAAACGTTAAATAAACTTAACAAATTTTGCTTGAAAGGACTAAATTCACATAATTCTGAAGTTGAAAGACTAAATTGGACCAAAGTTTCGAGGAAGGACTAATTCTAATTTTCACTAAAAATTTATGGATCAAAAACATATTTAACCCTTTAAATTTTGATATATTTTGTTTATAAACTTAAAAAATGAATGAATATAATATTTTTAAACCAACATCATCGATTATTTGGTAACATTTAAAATGTAATGTGTCATCTTAAAAAGCTGTTTAACACAAAAAAATTTCACGCTCTTGAATTAAAAAGTGCCGTGTTTATTCAACGTCAATTCTAACTTCACGTTCAAATTTAAACAATAAACACATATTTAATTCAAAGAAAAATGTCATTATAAGTGATCCATTTATGCTAAAATGAATAAGTAATGAAGGAAACTTTCTTAATTATAACATAATCAAAAAGGGAAACATCATTTGTACAATTTACTTGCTTGAAAGTAAATCTACCAGACATATATATATGATTGTTAGATTTCTAAGTATTATATTGTATGCAGATTTTCACCCAAATAACGCATAGATTACATTGTTTTATTGTATTTTCACATTAATATATGCAACTTTTTGTTCCTTAAATATAACATTCATGACATGCATGCAATAATGCACAAAGAAATTAGCTCAAAGTAATAATCAAAACATACCACACTTTCTTCGGCAGATCTATGGCAAAGATCACATTTGAAAGTTTCCTTCTGAAAGAACCATCCATCTCCAATGGCAAGAATCTTCGAAAGCATTCTCCCTCTCACCCTTTTAGTTAAATACTCTCTCACGCAAACAACGTTATAGGGTTTGTGGAACATGTTAGCGACCAAGGTGATGAGAACCAAACCTAGGAAGCAAAACGAACATATCTTTGTTTTCTTTGTTATCTCATCATGAGACCAGACAAAGTAAACAAATATCAGTGACCACATTATTGTACAAAACAACAGTACGGTAAAACAACCTAAACAAGTTTGCTTGCACTTCGGTCTTGGCTTTTCATCATGAACACTCTCGTCATAGTCAATTGCATCATAATTAGGGATTAATCTCCTGAACTCCGCAAGCAAATCTTGGTGGTCCTTTAAAAGGACACCAATCTAGAGAAAAGAGAGTAAACATTAAAGAGATTCAACAAAAGTATATCTTTTCTAGAGAACAATAAAAAGGGTGCCCTTTGAAAGGACAACACACTTACCTCATCATGAAGATCACAAGTTGTCTTTCGATGGTCTAGTTTGTAGGTTGTAATACTCATCACGAATGATTCGTAAGAACCCTCCTCATTTTTGAATCGTTCCTATTGAAAGCACTAAACCTATCAATATCACAACTAAAAACTAACCGTTCATATGATATATGATATATGATACACAGATACGATACGGATACGATACGATACGTATGCTATAAAACCTGGATACGGATACGGACATGGACAGAGAGATACGAGAAAACATAAATAAGCAACAACATATGATAATCTGATAATTCACCTTTATGTTGTCAACTAAACGGACTAATTCTGGACGAGGTTCGTGCTTGAGTTTGATCTCATGCTCCTTTGGCAAGAACTTGTTGAATCTCAAAATCAAACTGTGGTGGCCTCTGAGTAACTCCTTCATCCTCGCAGCCACAACAGCAGGGGTAATCCTGAAAGAAGCAAGAGAAATAAATATCAGAGAAGACTTCACTTTTCAAAATCATCACATACAAAGAGAGAATCTACCTTTCTTCCTTGTAATCTTTCAGGATCCGAATCAACATGTCATACTTCTCCTTTTCGTCCCGAAACACTTCTTTGACTCTATTCAGAAAATACAAGGCATCATCCATGGAAGGTCTCTGAGGAGTGCTTTGGTTTTGTCTGTAGTTTCATGCACAAAACACAAACACATTCACTCTTAGACACGTAGAATCTTAACAACCATATCAAGAGTTCTATCAATGAATCAACTTCCAAACTATAGAGGCCACATGAATCGGTATTCCAAACTTAAATCAAAATTATCCACTGATTCATTATTACTTGTTTGTTAGAATTCACACACATACAACTTGAGCAGAATTGAAGAACAATCATAAGTCAATTTAAGCTAAATCAAGCATAATTCTGAGTTAAGTGATGATAAACCAGAATTGAAGAGCACAGGAGAGAAGAAACAGACCCTTGTTCCATCTTCAGAAAATAGGGCAGACACGCAATTTCAGAAAGGAATTAATTTGGTGACAGAAAGGAGCACGGAACAGTGAAGTACTGTGTTTTAAGGTTTTGTCCAAAATAGGGCAAAGTGTCAATTTATGTTGTCAGAAATTATTGTTGTTGTTGTCTGAGCCACTTCATCCATGTGTTCGGGTCAAATACTACTACTACTACTACTTACCAAGCCCGGCCCATACTATATATTTTTAAAATAAAATTTAAAATAATTTAAAATAATAGTATGAACAATATTAGAAAAAAAAAATTATGTTTTTAATTTTGTGTTTATACAAACTCTCAAGCATGAGAATAAACTATATAACAGTAAAGTAATACAATGTTCTTACTAGTTTATATACAAATTTTGGGATTATTTTTTTATTCCTATTTTCGTTTAAAAATATGAAGTTAGTCCTTAAGTTTTTTTTGTCTCAATTTGATCTCGATTTTTTAAAAAATGATAATGTAATTTGATCATTTTTCGTTAAATTTTCTGAATCAAATCAATGTTTTTGTATCAAAATTGAAGTTGTGAATAAAGATGGTTTGCTTTGGTAGTGTAACTGACGTGATCCTAATGTTAGGTTTTTATGAAATTTAATGAAAATAACTAAATTGCATTAATTTTTAAAACATCGAGACCAAATTGAAACTAAAAAAAACTAGAAGATCAACTTGACATTTTTTCGATGAAAAAGTTGACAAAAAGAATAATTAAAGCAAAAATTTCACACCCAAAAATATTGATTGAATATATGCTAACCTAATTGCATTAGATTTTGTTGACGTGTCAAACATCGAATTGACATTTTAATTGTTTACATCGTTTGAAATGTGTGTTCATATGTTAGCATGAAATAGTGTGTAGTACATAAAAAGAAGTTAACACCAACTAGTTGAGAGAATTATATTCATTCATTTTTTAAATTTGAAAATAAAAATATATAAAAGTTAAGATAAAGACAAAATTCATGTTTAGCCATTTATACAGTAAAGACATAAAACAATAAAAAGATATTAATAACTCATAAAACAATAAAAATATATTAATAAATCATAAAGATATTAATAAATCATAAATGTTCGTGTGAAACGGAGTTGACAATTTGTGTATTGCTTAATAGTGTCAAAAAAGCATTTAAGAATAATTGAAGTCCATTTAACTCGAAAACAGAAAAACATTTAATGCAATTAATATTAGTTTAAATAACCAGTTGCCAGCTAATAAACACAAAATAAAAGTTTGAAATAATTAAATCTATTCATTTTCCAACAATACTCGGCTAATTTTTAGGGTTTAATAAATATAAGTTACGGTTGATGTATAAAGTTTATATTTTGCCTTCATAATAAGAAAACATATCATATGCTCTTCAAAGACAAATAAATTATGATTAGCTTAATAAATGAGTAAAACATACTTATCCTCATTTTTTTTCTTCTAAAATCTAGAACACCATTGTTACTCGATCAACACATAAATTACAGTGATTTTAGGAACTGTTCATTATAAGAAAAAAGGTTGTTTGATATTATTTGACGACCATTTGACAACTTGTATAATGGTAAAATAGTTTTAACAAAAGTTGATTTTTATATTTTTAGAAAAAAGAGAAAATAAATAGTTACAAGAGATAATATCAAATGGTAATACAAAAAAGGATGGTGTCAAAATACCAGTGTCCTGGTTGTGTTTTATTCATTGTTGTAGGTTATCTTTTAGATGCTGAATCAAAAATCACAAAGCCTATGATGAAAAATTTGGAACTATGCTATGGTGGATTCTTTTGATATAGCTTTTGAAATTACTATCGGATATGAACTGCAAGTAAAATTTGGTTTTTTGTAGTTCAATGACAATCGCAATAACATATGGATGGAACAAGTTATATATATTTTTTTTCTCATGTATTACTTTATGGGTTGATAATCCAATTACTTCTATTTAATATATTTGTTTTTTCTATATAAAAAAAATTGTTCAAGTGTGTCAAATGTGCTAGGTGTTAACATTACAAAAACAGAGACTTTTTTATTAATAATTTTAAAGAAATTTGATTTTCTAATAATTTTTTTTACTATTCTTTTGCCTAATCTTCGAAATATACCGGTGAATAATTATTTTGATGTTTTAAAATATGTTAAAATCTTTTTTAATATACCATATTAGTGTAATAAAAAAAATTAACAGAAAATCTGAACTTAATTTTAAATGGGTCGAAATAATATAGTCAAATCAAATATAACTTTAATATTGATATAAAATTATCAGAGTCCAATATCCACATATGACGAGCTTTTTTCTCTCATACATACGTACTAAACTACTATCATTTTACTTGTCAATAAACGATATGAAACAATTGCGCTAGAAACCATATACTCTACCTTAAAAAAAATCACTTGACGTTAACAGAGATTATCCCTATGATCAAGACAGATGAAAGCAAAAAATAAGAACAACTAATAAGGTCTGAGAAAGAAGCATTTGACGAGAAGAATAGAGAAGAGAGAAAAAGAGTTGAAAGGAGTTTGAGAAAAATGAATATTATTCATGAAGTGTAATTACATTTCCAAGGTGGAAGGAAATACATTACATATAGAGTTTTTCAAAATCTATGGCAACTACACTAAAGATAAAACAATTTCATAATATCAGAGAAAACGCTAAAACACTCGAGATCAATTGACGACTAACAAAATATAGATGCCACATGTTTAATTTTGCAATGGAATCTTTCTTTGTGTGTTTCTCATTTTTTTTTTCAGCAAAAAATGAATAAATTAAAGAATAACACTTATGGGGAGCTCTAACCCTTTTACAAAAAGAACAATAACCTATACAAAATGATGCAAAAACTTGGCATCGAAACCTTACAAAACATGACAGCCAATAATTAAAGATCCATCCAAGATTGAAAAGATTCTAAAGAAGATGCACATGAGACTAAAACAATAGTCATAAACTTATTCTGCTCCTCCAAAATACACAATAAAAAATAGAGACAGAAAAAACCCTACACATGAAGTTGGTAGAAAAGGCAATAGGAGCTATAAATATTAGTTTGAAAATGATATTTATGAACCTTGATTCAAATGTTATCATGCAAATGCATTAGGAAACAAATATATATACTTCATCCAAATCGATTCTCAAGCGACCATTCACTTAAGCATAACCAAGAAATCAACATAGAAATATTATATAAATAGAGCTATTTTTAGAGATATCATCCCAAACTAAATAAGTCTGTAATTTTTGCCAGAAACATTATGTCATAATGTTTGCAATTTTTGTCGAAAAAATTGCACGGCAAAATTATTATTACCGCTGTAATCAGCGTCCAACAAGAAAGTATATATTATTAAACATGCAACATAAAAACAATTCATATCTCCTTCAACTCCACTTGATCAAATGTTGTCTGCTGGATTTCCACCTTCATCCTCATCAACAACATCTCCACAACCATGACGCTCTAAGAGTCTAGTGAAATCCTCCACCAGATCTTCATTGCCCTCAATGTAGATGGCAAGCTACAAATTATACATATACTTTGTAAGAAAAGAGAGAGTAAACAATTAACAAAAAATGTTTTGACGCGAAATGGAAAAAGAATGGTTTAATTGGTCAGATGATACCCATTTTAATTTATATATGTCAGTTTGGTACCCGTTTTTACGAAAATGTCAATTGAGTCATAACTTTTGAAAAGATGCCTCAATTAGGTCCTTCTCAGAAAAAAATTAATAACTGCGTTAACGGTATTGATATCTAAAATGACTTACAAAATCAATTATTGATATTTATATTCAAATTTAGTGGTAAAAGTCATGAATTGAGTAAACGGTTTTAATCATTTTTGTTTGAAAGGGACTTGATTAAGACGTTTTTTCAAAAGTTAGGACTAGATTGACACATTTTTAAAAGCGGATACCAAAGTGACACATCTGAACAAAATTGGGTACCATCCGACTAATTAAACAAAAAAGAATCATAACAAAAAAACTAAAAATGGCAAAAACATATGAATTACCTCACGTGAAACCTCAGTAATGTCCTTTAGCCCTTCCTTGTACTTTGATATAGTGTCCAAGATTAAGTTGCAAGCAAGCTCATCATCTTGGAATCGGTTCTGTCGAAAGCAATAGTTCTATCAATTAGGGTTTGCAAATCAACAATATCAGTAGAAAAAAAAAAAAAAAAACAGTTACTGC
>Ga0209589_1011515_pt1 | contig 12425 bp, 7 predicted proteins | sample CowpeawhiteBW_FD_187525 | JGI IMG/M metagenome (GOLD analysis project Ga0209589, IMG submission 187525) | Root nodule microbial communities of legume samples collected from California USA - Cow pea white BW (SPAdes) (version 2) | ecosystem: Host-associated > Plants > Roots > Nodule | place: USA...
ATATATATATATATATATATATATATATATATATATATATATATATATATATATATATATATATATATATATATATATATATATATATATATATATATATATATATATATATAATAACAGCCTAAGTTCAGAATTTAACCTTCATATTTATGTATAAAGCTTCTAAATTTATAATCAATGTCTTATAATTAATAGAAAGTCACGTGAGCATTTTTGAATAAGAAATCAATTTGAACTTTTGAAAACTGTGTTTCTTCAAGTGAAAATGTTGTTGCTTATTACCTGTATCAATTCACTTTTTCTTCTCTGGCCTTCCTAGAGCTTCAATGGAGTGTGGCAAGAGAGTTGGTCCTAAATGATTTTAATCAACTTCTCTAGTATATTTTGTAAGGTAGTCACAATAGTATCTTATCATTTTTACACTCCATTTATCAATTTGTGTCTTCTCTCGTCATGATTGTTATTTCATTTCTTGCATATTTTATATGTTATTATTATTATTTTGTGTGTCTTTCCAATAACTTAAAAATTACATAGAACCACCAAAATTCCAAGAGTCTTCGACCAAACTTTATACAATATAGTTAACCAAATTTATCCAAAAAAGTCAATAAAAATTAAATGTTAAGAAGTGGATTTTAAGCTTAACTCATTTTTATAAAATCAAATTGTAAAGTGAGGTATGCATTCTTTTATATGTTTTAAATTGACTTTATTTCTGGTCAATATGCTTCCCTCATGTCGAGACATATATATCTCGAGTATGAGAGTAAACTTCAATGGATAGTCAACAGTGGGTGGAGCAATAGACTCAAAAATCAACAAATTTACTTATGATAGACTTTAATTGATATGTTTGATATAATTTTAAGAAGTGAACTTTAAGTTTGTTTTGGTACATTCAATAAATCCCATATCGATTAGAAGTCGAGGTCAAACACAGTTTAAATAATCCTTCCTTCCTCCACCTTTTGAGGCATCTTTTAAGGAAAAAACTGTAACAGAACTTCACGTTCCAAAGAGAACAAAACCTTGGGAACGTGGTGATTTTTCTTAACGATGTTGTCAAACAAACTTGAGTTGGATCGGAACAAAGCCTAACTCAAGAACTTCTCAATAAATCTTACCAAGCTTTAACCACACCAAAATCCCAACCAAAGATCCTCAAGAACATAATTCTTTACCCAAAACATAACTTTTGGAAATGTTAGTTGAGTCCCTCTTCAAAAATTCATAAGAAAAACCAACGAAAACCTTAAAAAAGCTTTCTAAGATCACCTATACATCTTCCTTTATCCATCTCAAATCCAGCCAAGGCCACAAGCACACACAAACAACCAAGAATCAAGGTAAGAAACCAAGTCTTTGTTAAATGAGAGAGAATAAAATATAAAAGGAGAGTTTAGAGCAAAAGAAGTTATTGCTTTTATATATTTTTTTTTCTCCCATTTAAGAGTGGTATCAGAGTTTATGTTTAGTCTTGGAGATTGACTTGTACAAGTGTGAACCCATTTTCGAAAAAAACTGCGTGTCTCATTAAAGAGAACTACAATACAAAAGGGTTATTCATAGTTGAAAATGTTTATCGTGAAAAATGTAGACCTTATATAAAAGGAATAAAAAAATAAAAAAATAATAAAAATACAGCTGAGAAAAATTTTATATATATATAAAGATTGTTTTTTTTCTTTTCTATTAGATCACACAAATATGTAAAATAACATGAAAGTTTCCAATTAAAATTTGGATAGAATAGTATTAATTTCTTGTTGTTAACCTTCACGGCTTTGAAGTTAAATTTCAATATAAAAATAATAAGTAATTTTTTAGACAAATAAATAATAAATTAATTTTAATATATTAAAATATAATATATATTGTTAATTCTAAAAATATATATTAATATATTCTTAACTTAAAACATTAAAAAATATTTATTTTTCATCTATTTTAGTCTTTATTATCCAAACTTATCCATAGACCAACTCAATTATTTTAGATAATTTATTTAAAAATCAATAAATAATAAAAATATTATTATATAGTATTCATGTCTACATATATAAATATATATATATATATATATATATATATATATAATATATATATATATAATATGTTATTTGATAGTGAGGTAATTATATAAATTTAGAGAGGTGAGAAAAAGAACTTTGAATATTTAGTTGTAGTTTTATACCAATGCTTAACCTCGCCTGACCAGGAATATACGCCCACCGATGGTATCTATTTTCCATTTAATTTAATTTATTTTATACTTTTTTATAAACTATTTAAATTATATTATACTATTTATTTAACAATTAAAGGAATAATTATATAACGGGAACGAATAATTTATGAAAGAATAAATGAATCAATATGATAAGTTTTCTATCAACACATGTCAAAGAAATATAAAGTGTTTAATAAATTAAACTCGACTCCTTAACGTTTATCCAATAATTTGATTAGAGATAAAAAATAAAACAATTCATTAAAAGTTAGACGAGATATTATAGTGAAGAAATCATAATAAAAGTACATTGAAAACAGTTATTTAATATATTTTTTTATCAGATCACTTTCATGAGATTATTGTAGCGTTTACCAGAAATAAATAATTCTTTACCATTATTAACTAATAACATTCAACCAATAAGAAACCCACAGACATCTTTATACTTCGTTATACTTTATACGTTCACATTATCTTATAAAAAGCCAAAACGAAATAAAAAGCTAATCTGGACAGAAAGTTTTTAAAAAACCTTTAAAGAGGTTTTATTTACAAACTTATGCTATTTTTATTTTAAAATTAATCTCGGAATTTTATTTCCCCACAATTAAACAATAAAACCCTCAAATTTATTTATTTTTTCTCAAACCAAAATGTAATCAATGTATCAGTGCCAGTCAGTGGCAATTGAAATTTGCCTGCAAAAAAACTTTGAAATTCATCGTTGAAAAATAAGTGTACTACTCCAAATTTAAATACCAGCAAATTATTTTCACAAAAAAAAAAATTATATATAAATAAATTATATTTTAACTAATTTATAAATTTGGTGATTTTCATTTTTTTTTCGACTCGTTTTATTTATGATATTAAATTTAAAAAAAAATTGAATATTAAAGATAAAAGGGATTGTTTAGGTTTATTTTGAAGTGGGAAGGATAATTAAGGATGGAGGCTTTCCCACAGAAACTCACGTGGTCTCATCTACCCATCCAGAGGGGAGACAAATATCAGAAGCAAAGGTTTGGTAGGAAAAACCATTAATACCATCTTTAATTAATTTTTAAAATTTTTCAGAACTTAAATTTGTAGTTTGAACATATATTATTTAAATTAAAAATAATTAATATTTTTAAGATCCATTGAGAAAAGCGTTGCAGTGAGTTAGTGAAAGGGTATGATAGTAAGTCCACACTCTCTTTCCATGGAAGGCTCTTGTTATAAACCAAAGCCACACTCTTCTCTTCTCAAAAACGCCAAGGGAAAACAAACATAGCCACCGCTTCTGTCTCTCTCTCTCTCTCTGTGTTTGTCTCTCTTTCTCTCTCTCCGTGTTCAGGATTCTGTCTTGGCTCTGGTGTTGGAATTGGGTCTCTCTCGTCGTTGTTGGTGTTCTGAGTGATGGGTATGCCCTGCCGCTGTTCCCACACCTCGCACATCACCGAAATCATCATCACCAGCTTCTTCCGCCATAAGTCTTAGATCCTCACCTCAATTATTTATAACTCCCTTACTCACCTTCTTTCATGGCACCTTGAGATCCAACTTCGTTGGACTTACCAACGCTTACTCACATGGCGGCTGGAAGGGCTTTTTCCGACATCACTGCCTTTCTTCGCAACCAAACACCTCCTCCCACTTCCCAACCTCTCGATTCTCTCTTCCTCTCTTCTTCCACCGCTCCTTTTCTTGGTCAGTCATAATTATTTCTTTCTTACCCTCCCCTCCTTAATTTTCACCACTCATCACGCTTTAACCGTGTTTGACCTTTTTTGCTATTTGATTCAGGTTCGAGATCCATGATGAGCTTCGAAGGAGAAGGAGGAAAGGGGTGTAACGGCTCCTTCTTCCGCGCGTTTGACATAGACGAGAATGGAGATGAGTGCATGGACGAGTACTTTCATCAGCCTGAGAAGAAGCGCCGTCTCTCTGCCAACCAGGTTCAGTTTCTCGAGAAGAGCTTCGAGGAAGAGAACAAACTTGAACCCGAGAGAAAAACCAAGTTAGCCAAAGACCTCGGTCTGCAGCCACGACAAGTCGCTATTTGGTTCCAGAACCGTCGTGCTCGCTGGAAGACCAAACAGCTCGAGAAGGACTACGAGATTCTGCATGAGAGCTATGAGAGTCTCAAGGCCAACTACGAAAACCTCCTCAAGGAGAAAGACAAGTTGAAATCTGAGGTAATCAAATCGATAACATAACTCAATTTAGATCCAAAAATGACTATTTTTCTATCAAAATTGAAGTTTGATCTTAACAACAGATGTTTAACAGAGCTAACAAGACTTAAGAAACAGCATATATAAGTTATCCATGAATTATAATGTTGGGTTATTCATGTTTTGGTTAAATCAGGTGGCGCACCTGAGTGAGAAGGTGCTTGCAAGAGAGAAAGAAGAGGGGCAGTTGAAGCAGGCCGAAAGTGGAGCAAAGAGGTTGCAGGAACAGGATCAGGAAGCACCCCAAAGGCCCGTACTTGAATCAGTTTCGGAAGGTGAAGGATCCAAAGTGTCTTGTGTTGTTGGGGGTTGCAAGCAGGAAGATATCAGCTCAGCCAGGAGTGACATTTTGGACTCGGATAGCCCGCATTACACGGATGGAGTTCACTCAGCGGTGCTAGAGCATGGTGATTCTTCTTATGTGTTTGAGCCTGATCAATCGGACATGTCACAAGACGAAGAAGACAACCTCAGCAAGAGTCTGTACCCTTCCTACCTCTTTCCCAAACTCGAAGATGCGGATTACTCCGACCCAACGGAAAGTTCTTGTAATTTTGGATTCTCGGAGGAAGATCACGCTCTTTGGAACTGGGAGTACTAAGTTTGCTACCATGTATCTGTGTCTGTGCTGTGTGTAGCGTTTATTTAGTATTTGCACTTTTTTAGTGGAGACATTATAAATGGGCAATAAGTCAGATGAATCACTATAGCTTTATTAGGACAATAGAGATGGTGGTTTTTGCCGCATTTTGCTACTTGTAATGAAAGTGTTGGTTCCAATGTAATTAAATAATGCGTTCCCGTTAAGAATGTAATTGTGGATTTAGTTTAATGAAGAAATTTAAATTGGAAAGCTGAAGAAATGGAAAAAGATAGTGAGGCAAGGAAGGAAGATTTAGGAGTGTGAGTATGATTGTTGATGATTGTGTTGTGGAGTTCTGGGTCCCTGTTGTTTGGACTGGTAAGGAACCCTGCATGTCCAAGTTGACTTGCCTGCACTTGAAATTGTTTCCAAGTTCAGAGCATTTAAGCTTTGTGAAAGAAGGAGTGTCACTTTCGTTACGACTTGGCCAAAAATGTATGGCTATCCATTCAACCAGGATCACCGACTTCTCTTCTTTATGTGCTCTTACTCGAGAATATCTGTGAGAACCTTGGCATCTTGGAACATTTTTCTTCAAGGCAAAGGGGGTGTATTTTTTTTTCCTTTCTTTTCTTTAATACAAAGAGAACACAACATTTTTATAATTTATTCCTTTTGGGGAGAATTTTGTACGTACTCGGAGAAATTAATAATTTTTTTTTCAGTAACATCTTTTTCTTTTTTTCTTCCTTCTTATTATATGAGCATTTCTTTGGATGATCGTAAAGATGGAGTGGAGGAAAATTAAAGTTGGTAGGTAAAGAGGATGACAAAGAATTGAAGAGCATGGAATAAAATATTGAAAATAAATTTTATTTTATTTTATTTTATCTCTGGGTGTTTTTTCACCGGTAACGTAAAATATTTTTTTCTGAATTTATATATTTTCTATTTCCCTCTGTTTATTCAGACATTAATTTCTTTTTTCATGAATTAATCTCGTCTAAATGAATAGGTAGACCATTATTTACTAATGTTTACCATAAAGATTAGACTCTTTCGATGCAAAAGTGAAATGATAAAATAGATAAAGGCTAATAATTTTATCACATATATAATATTGCTAACTAAATATAAAATATGAGTAATTACTCGTCCCCTAATTTTTTAGTTTAGTTCAATTTGGTTTTCATATTGATTGGTTCAATTTAGTACTTCAATTATTTAAAAGGTTCAATTTGTTCCTTTTTCGTTAAGTTATAATTAACACTGTGTTTGTACATGACACATGTCAATCTGTGAAAATCTTTAACATTTTAAATTTTTAAATTTTTTAAAATTTTTTTTTTTCTAAAAATTTATAATCTGTCACGTGTCAGGTTATTGACGTGCCATATGGCAGTTTACAGTCATGACATGTGACAATGATATTAGTTGTTTTCAATTTAGTTCTCTATTTAAATTTTTGATTCAATTTAATACTTTAATTCTTTAAAACAATCCAATCTTGTCCTTTTCAATTTGAGACAAAATTAGTAAATAATTATAACTTATATATACATGTTAAAATAATTCTTTTAAATTTATACATCAAATCACTATGTCTAAATATTCAAATTATTTTATTTTTTACAAGTGAAGAAATTTGAAGTGTAAAACATTATAAAGGTAAAAATGTTAAAAATAAAATAATTTGAGTATTTAGGTGAAGTGATTTGATGTATATATTAAAAAAATTATTGTAACATGTATATATAAGTTGTAATTAAACTTATTTACTAATTTGATCTCAAATTGGAGAGGATAACATTAGATAGTTTTAGGAAATAGGGTTAATAAATTGAACAAAAAATTTAAATAGAGAACTAAATTGAAAATAACTAAAACCATTGCATGTGTCATGACTGTAAACTGTCACGTGACACGACGGTAACCTGACACATGACAATTTATAAATTTTTAGAAAAAAAAATTAAAAAATAAAAAATTTCATGGTTTAACATGTGTCCTGTACAGATACAGTGTTAATTTCAACTTAACGGAAATAACCAAATTGAATACTTTTAAATAATTGGGATATTAAATTGAACTAATCAATAATATAAAGACTAAATTAAACTAAACCAAACAATTAGGAGACCAAATCAATAATTATACTTATAAAATATTAAGTAATCAAAATAGTTATCACAGGATGAAGTTAATCATAATTATTTTTATTTAACCAGTACTCTGCAGTGAAAATAATTCAATACTATACTTTGTTATTGTTTCGAATCCAAGTCGGTCAAAATAATATAATCAAGATTAATTACCATAATTGAAATATTTTAGTTTTATAACTTAAAATTTTGTCATCATTTTATTTTTGAGAGACATTTTAATGACTAAAGGTGGAAGAGATATTCAAATACCTGTTGAAGAAAAAAAAATTGTCACGTTATAAGAAGAATATGCATGTCTATTCCAAAAGTAAAACAGATTATTAAAGAGTAATAAAACCGCCATTAATTCACACAATACATGTACTTCTAAGTAAGATTTTAATTTCGGACAGTGAATATAAATGATTTTTATTTGGAAAAATAGATAGTTATATTTATAGCAATATTGGTACATACACGCGTATAGGGATGTCAAAAAAATCCGTACCCGTGAGTATCTGTGGATAAAACTTGCAACGGGTAAGAAACAGATATTAAAAATAGATACCCGCTACCCGCGGGTACGAATATTTTTGATACCCGCATGTTAACGGGGCGGGTACGGGTATCATGGTATCCGTACCCGTGGATACCCGTACCCGCTAAACTTTAATTCACACAAATATCCTCTGGAGGCATTGATGTGTATTCAAGACTGGTCATGGACCAGCTAATGAAATTAACACTTCTACTCATATATTTTAATTAAGTGATTGTTAGAAATTTTTAATGAACTTATGTTTTCATGTTCTTCTAGATTAAAATTGGACAACATGAAACTTTATACAACATTGCAAGATGTGGACATTGATGAAGTTAATAATTTCTTTAATATTTCATTCAAAAATAAACTACAATATAAATTGTTAGTAATTTTTTATTTGTTTGTTTTTCAAGAATCAATAGAGTGGGCTTATTGATCCAAGTACTAATTATAATTAAATATTTACTTTTGTAAATACATGTGGGTACCGTGATACCTACGGATATGAAAAAAATAGACAGATACTCGCATAACGGATACCCAACGAATATGGATACGGGTACGAGACGAATATTTATCCAACAAATAGGATATGGAGGAGCTACTACCTGTACCCTACTCGCTCCATTGACATCCCTATACGTCACATAGTTTATGTTTTGATTAGTTAATTATAATGTAAATATTCATAACTTTAAATCTTTTAGGAAACATAAAAGAAGTAAAATTGAAGATTGGTACTGAATCTCTTGACTATAAAACAAGAAACAATTAAATAAAACAAAAAAGTACTATAATCCCGATGCAAACATTAAACATCAGTCACATGTCTGAGCTGATTTTTTTAAAAGAATAACAAGATATGGATGATTACGAACCAAAGGAAAATTTAGGGAAAGAAAAAATGGTGTTTATTAGATGATGAAAGAGTGACACTGTCTTAATCTTTTGTCTCTTTTACTGTTCCTCGTTTTTTTATTGGGAGTATTTGTAATACCTGAGTAGTAAATATCGATGAAAAAGAATGAAACGCTAAAACAAAACCCTAAAAAAACTAGGGTCTACGATGAAGATGATGATGATAATGATGTTACATATGATTATTTTGAATACTAATTAACAGAGGAGAGAAGAGGATGTTAATGGTAGAATAATTGAAATTGGTGGCTGAGATTGGTTGTGATTAGGGTCAACATGTTGTTGTTCACATTCATCTCTGGTGTTAATTACGAATTTAATTTAGTTTAATTTAATTTAATTTACTTGATTAGGATTTGGAAGGAAATTGCGTGAGGAAAGGTCCATGCTTTACGGCGTGTCAAGAAAGATCCACTCACAAAGTGCCACACGCCCCTGCCTTCCAAAAACGCTTTCCTACCAACCGAGTCAACCCCACCACAACGGCTCCACCCAGATTCTGCCACGTGTACGGCCACCATGCCACCACCTGCCACTTTTTTTTTTTCTGTCCTCTTCGGTCAAACAAAAAAATTGGGGAAAATGAAGAGAAACGAGCCAGATTCAAGAGCAGCCACACCAAATGCCTTGTGCAAACTCCGCACTGGAATCTACACATCATACTGGGCCCCACCCGACGTTGACCTCTTGTGCCACGTGCCCTTTAATCTGCGATAGTTTATGAACCACCACATAAAAAAATCTCCAGTATTTTATTATATAAAATACAGACAATAATATTTTTATTATTAAATTTTGATAACTTTTTTTTATGATATAAGCTACCATTTTTTAAATAATTTTTAAATATTAAAAATATGAAAAATAAAAAATAACTTAAGAAATAACATTTAAAATTGTAAGAAAAAGTTATTAAAATTTAAAATTTAATAGATTTAAAATATCATTTTTCATAAAATACTATATAAACTTATACATATTACATAAAAGATAAGCATCATTGCTACTCTAAACAGTACAATGTATACAGCCTTCTATCTAAGAACCTTTCTTAATACAGAGATAAAGTGTGCCAATTTAATACATTTTTTCTAAGCACTCAAATTCCTCTGTCTGTAGTTATATATATATATATATATATATATATATATATATATATATATATATATATATATATATATATATATATATATATATATATATATATAATTGTTTATGATTCTTTTAGAGATTAAATGTTTTTATTTCATAAATCATAGATTTTTTCGTTAATTTAATTTCCATAAAATAATGTAATTGTTAGCTTAGTATTTAAATTTGTAGTTATTAATTTGCAGTTAGTTTGAGTGGTATGTGACCCAGAATTTGATGTTAAAACTTTATAAATGAAAGAAAATGCTATAGAAATAGAAAAAAGTTACTAAAATTATTGTGCTGAATTATAATGATTCGGAGTGAGGTGATGAACACACCATGTTGGTTGATGATTTTGTGTTGGGTACGGTCGTACATAGAGTCATTTATTTATTTTGTAAACGGATCTGGTACTGAAAATGATAAATTTAATTGGCACATTTTAAAATAGGTTAGATTTATTAAGGGGTAGATGGATAATGTATAGAAAAATTTGTAGTTTAGCGAAAAATAAAAATGAAGGAATCAAAATAAATGACAAGACGGAGACAGCAGTGGCATTGATTTATGGCGCATTTTTTGTTCTATTTTATGTAATAAAGGAAAGAGGTGTGAGATGATTGATTATTGAAGTTTAAATGTGTCTTCTTTTAAGAAGAATAATCAGAAGAGGAGTGAGAAGGAGAAACCGGAAATATTAGAAGGTAAAGTTGGCGTTGTTTTTAGTGTTTTTTTTTTTTTAATAAATGGAAAGTAAGGGAAAGTGATGATTTGGGAAATCTTTCTCCATATGATATCTCAATACATTCTTATATATTGTCATGTATGTGCTTCTTTAGATATTATGTGATTTTTTGAATTAACTTCTATTAATGGTGTGATTACAAATGTTTTTTTTTTGTTTTAATATTGAAAATTAAAATATTTAATTTTTATAATCAAATATATTATAATATTTTTTTTCAATTAATAAATATTATTAATAATCTTATTCATCATAAAAAATTTAAAATTAATTACAACTTATTTAAATATCATTTTATATTACTTTTAATATTAAGGACAATTTAGTAATCATAATTTTTCATCTATCAAATTTTATTTTGTATTAGTTACATCAATCCAATTTTCTTACAAAATTTATTCTTAAATCAATTCTACTATTACCTCCAAATCCCTTATAAAGAACAACATAAATTTCACCCTCAAATCCATCTAAATCAATCATCTTCCTCTCTTTCAAAGCATTCCTCTCAACCGCACACCCTTAAGGGATTTAGGTTGTGTTCTTTTGAAAGAAAGGATTAAAGGGAGAGGAAAAGTAAGAGATCAAAAGGATTAGAGGGTGAAGTTGATATTGTTTCTTTTAAGGGATTCAAAGGTGATTTTATAGTGGATTAGAGAGAAGTTCCTGAAAATAATTGATTGAATTGACTGAGATATTAAAAAAACTTTGAATAGAAAAAAAAAGTTAGATTACCAAAATGTTCCTATTGTTATACATAATATAAAATTATATATAAATAATTTAAAATTATTTTATAAATTTTATTGAATGATTGAAAATATAATAAAATTATTTATAAAAAATGAATAATACAATATATTTTGTATGAAAATAAATTTAATATATAAGGTGGAAAATAATCTATTTACATGGAACTTTTTTTTTCATTTTTAATAGTAATTTTGGAAGTAATAAATTTTTATTATAAGCATAATAAATTATTATTATAGTTAACATAGAATTAAAGAAGTGAATTGAAACCACGTGTATTGATTTTAACAACTAAATCACATACAACAAAAATTAAATAATGAAGGGATAATTTGATAAATCCAGTTGTGTCACCATCTATTCTCACTATGGATAGTGAGATTGAATTTTCAGTGAATCCTCTTAATCATCATCTATCTCCTCTCATCACCTTGTATAACTTCCAAAAGAACATGTCACTCATTGTATCGTTTCTCATTCTTTGTTAATAGTACATTAACCCAAAAGAACACAGTGTCAAAGTGGATTAGAGAATGAAGTTTGTAACTACTGTGACATATTAAAAAACTTTTAATAAATATAGAATGATATATAAATGATTTAGAATTATTTTTATAAATTTTATTGAATGATTGAGATTATAAAAAAATTATTTATAAAAAAAATGAAAAATACAATATATTTGGTATGAAAATAAAGTTAATGTGTAAGGTGGAAAATAACTTATTTACATGGTGATTTTGTTTTATTTTTAATAGTAATTTTAGCAATAATAAATTTTTATTATAACCATAATAAATTTTTATTTGTGTTATTAATTTTTATTATGTTTTCATAGTAAAGATGAATGAATAAATCACGTGTAGAAAAATTGAAATATGAGAGGGTAATTTTGTAAATTAGAGTGTGTCACCCTTTAATCTCACCATGTATAAAGGAATTGCATTTTGAATGAATCTCTTTGGTCATGTCTCGACATCACCTACTCCTAACCCACCAGAAATACTTCATTATAACATAGGGAAGCCAAGACTTCCCCCACCCCCCTTCCCCTTCCAAATGTTTTAATTTTATGTCATATATATATATATATATATATATATATATATATATATATATATATATTATATTTATTTTTTATTATAATAT
>Ga0209589_1011519_pt1 | contig 12420 bp, 10 predicted proteins | sample CowpeawhiteBW_FD_187525 | JGI IMG/M metagenome (GOLD analysis project Ga0209589, IMG submission 187525) | Root nodule microbial communities of legume samples collected from California USA - Cow pea white BW (SPAdes) (version 2) | ecosystem: Host-associated > Plants > Roots > Nodule | place: USA...
AAAAAATGTTAAAAAGTTTTTTTTTTTTTTTTTTACTTATATTTTATCCGGTGAAACTTCCGTTTGATCTTGAATTATTAACTCGTACATATGAACTTTCATAATGATAAAGATTGGTTAACAATATTTTATATTTGATCACCTCAATTAAAGTTCTAGCTCTCATAAAAATGTTATGTAAACAATTTATAATAGTTATTACAAATTTGTTTAAAACTATGGGTTGCAATTAGTGTCTAGTCCGACGGGCCGACCCGCAGGCCTGCACAAAATATACAGGGCAGGCTTAGAAGTTGAACCCACAAGTTCGTCACAGTCCGGTCCGTAAGCTCGTATAAAAAAAGAAAACTTACACTTGTGTATACTAGTTATTTTTTTATGGACTCTTGCATTAACGTTATAAATTATTGTATAATTGAAAAAAATAAGTATTATGTATTTTTTAATGTGCTAAAATTTAAAGAATACATTGTGTATGTCATAGTATGAATATGATGAAAATGTTGAATTATCAATTTATCATCCAACTCTCCAAAGTCTTTACTTAATTTTGTGAACTTCTTAAAGTTTCCTAATTTTTAAACATTAAAAGTTTATCATAAGAATTAAAAAAAAAAAAAACAGCCCACGAGTCAAGTGATGTGCGTGACGAACCAGTGATTGCAGCTCACATAAATTATGCGGCACGAGACAGATCAGTCTACGATGTGCAGACCTTATGTAGGTCAAACCGACCCGCATTGCTATCTATCTGAAACTAAGGTCAGTGATTGAATTTAACACCTTTAAAAAATACTTATTTTCATTATTGTTTCAAGTTAGTTGAGAGGAATTTCATTTATAAGTAGTAGTTGACCAAATATAGCTCATAGTTGCAAAAAACAGATCACTTTCAGCACATTCACAAAGCTTACACGTCAACTCTTGATAAAATCATTACAAATTCGATAAACAATATTAATAATAAGATTTAATACAAAAATATATTTCACATCTTCCTATGATGATAATGTTAAACAATTATTTCACTTTTTTTTTTCTGTATGTCGGTTGTCTCTATTTGTTATCTATCTTCTTTCCTTATACTGGTCGAACCTTGCAGTCAATATAGAAGGAAAATCTTTGTTATAAATTGGACACCCTCTTAATATTCTTATTAACGAAGGATATGCAAGTAATTTTCAAAACGTTTTGATTTGAACATGTCTTGTAACACAATTCACCAGCACTTTTCTTAATAACGAATCACGAATATTATGCATTTTTAATTTCACTTTAAAGTTTGAAAAGTACAAACGTATCAATTGTTTGATCTTGTTGGAATAATAGATTATTTGTGGATTGAAATCTCTGCATAGAGCGTCTAAAATTAGAAGATATCGACAGGGATTTTGAAAAGAAGAGAGAGAATTTTGAAATGCAAATGAGGCCACACACGAAAACGCTAAGAAATTTAGTTTTTGTCGTGTAACTGCGATATCATGATACACAACAAAACACGTCGTTGGTTTTATAAATAAAAACTCCACTTTTTATTCTTATTGTAATCTCCGTCTGCACTTTCGTAACACTATCAGCACTCCGATTATTTATGTGCTTTAAACTAAATAAATAAATAAAAATGGAGCGCGTGGAGTTAAATTCAAAGCATTGTGTGATGGACTATTTCAATTCAAACCATCGCACAATAAATGGTACATCGGTTGTTGAATGTAAATTCAAACCAGATTTATCTCAAGAAATTGATGATAATTTTATTACAATTAATAATTTGGTGCAATATAATATCTGTAAAGTGTTTTCTGAAGGAGAGATAAAAGAATTTCACTTATTAGAGAATTTTATGTTATCGATAAAAAATTATAATTAAGATTAATTATAGAAAAACACACAAATTTAGAAGTTTATGTCCTATTTTATTTTCTTAATGCTGTAAAATGTTTATTAAAAGGAAAATAGAAGCGAGTGTAATGCACGCGCAGTTTTCCAGAACTAGTAGGAAAAGCCAACCACAATCACCGCGACTACGCGTTTTTTTGCCCGCCAACTATACCAAATGAAAATACGCCACGTGGAGAATCTCAGCCAATAATCTGCGCAAGTGCAACGAGTATTGGCTGTACCGTAGAAAACACCGTTCCTTGATTATTTCCACTTCCGATGCGAACAACGTTTTATCAGCATTTACATTTTTTCCAGCTCCTCCATCGCGCAATCTTAACCGTCAGATATCAGGGCCCACAAAACAAACGGATCCGGGACAAGTATAAATAAACACCCAACTACGTCAAACCAGATTGCGCTTGCATTGTGGTGTGTAGCGCTGTTCTGTTCCTGTTTTCTGTGTTGCGAGTCCGTGTCTGTTTCCGAAATCGTCTCCGTCGCAGGGGGCGATGTCTTCCGCCGAGACGGAGATGGAGCCTCTCACGTCGGGGGCGAGCAACCGCATAATTCCGCTCCTCAAGGCTCTCAGGGCTTCGCTCATCTTCGTCTACACCTTCTTCCTCTCCTTCCTCTTCTTCATCCTCCCCCGCCGCCGCCGCCTCTCCTCAACGGCGGGGCCACCGTCTCCCAAGAAGCATTTGAGGCGGCGCTGGCTCGTGCGCGAGGAGGAGGACACGTGCCGCCGGAGAGCCTTGGCGCAGGACTACCTGGGAATGGGTCGCGACGAAGGGTGGTACCGCTGGAGCACTTCCATTTTCTATGGGGTTAGAAACAACGCTTTGTTTTGCCGCTCATGGTTCCCAGTTTCCGAAGATGTCAAGTGAGTTTTTCTTTCACTCCGTTGTTCACTTTACGTTTGGCAATTTCAACACGTCTTCTCCGTTTTTTTTAACGGAATTCTGTCAAACCCTGTTGCGTGACGAACTCTTGTGTCGGTGTTCTGTTCTCCATTTCTTAGCCTCGTGTGTACACGTAGAGAATTCTAGAGATAGGGATTGAGCTCAAGTTCTCGACACATTTTTTTAATTCGGAAATTCTGTTTCAGGGTAAAGGGTGAATGAGCTTAAACATTAGAAAAATAGAAATGATTCGTGTCACTGTAGCTTGATTGAGGTGATTTGTTAGCAAGTTTCGTGGTTTCATTTTGAGAGGTGTTTTAGCTTTTCTGTCGTTCCTGTGAGAGCACTTGAAATTGAACTGGGGTGAATTAAGTGTATCTAGAATTGGCTCCTCTCTTGGTGATATAGAGTAATTGGACAAAGAGAGATGGAAGATGCAAGTGGTCGAAAATTTGAACTGAATTTTTTGTTCTTAAAATTTGGGTGTAGAACTATTTTGTTCTACATGCTGAATGCAATGAAATTTGCTTGTGTATTATTGTGTTAGTATACAGTATTGACTCGTTGGTTTATTATTGAACTGTTTACAAACAGCAAAACGTTAAGCTTCACTGATTTTTAATAGTCGTGTTCACAGGACAGTTGTTTTGTGTCCTTTTCCGACATGAGAGATGAGACAGTCTAACGAATGTATTGTTAGAAAGCTCCTGCTTATTGACTGTGCTTTCTTTTCTTTATTTAATTGCTTGCCTCTTTTCTTGTTACCATGTAAAGCCAACTTTCTCTAACATTTAGCTCAACTTATTTTCTTTGTTCTTTCAGGGGCATTCTGATCATCATTCATGGGCTCAATGAACACAGGTAATCTTGCTCAATTGCTTTGTCCTTTCTTTTAAAAAACAAAATTGCTATCTTTCAGGAGTTGATGAATGTTTTTCATTGCGGGACTAGTTTACTCTGCCTTCAGTTTTTGCAAAATTTGATTTTTCAAACGATTGTCAATACATTTAAATCTTTCCTTTGATTGTTTCTAATATAAGATAACAAGAAGTACCCCCCATCCCCTTCCTATTATCTGACTTAGTACTCATTTTTCAGCGGAAGATATGCGGACTTTGCGAGGCAATTAACATCATGCAAATTTGCTGTCTATGCAATGGACTGGATAGGTATTTAAGATTTCTCTTTCCATTTGGTCCCTTGTGATCCTCATTCGTTTGCATTTTTTTTAATCAAATGGATCTACCTTAGACTTAACAACAGTAAAATTCTGTCCTTATCATTTTGTGATGGATCCGGAGTGATTTGTTTTACTGTTACAGGTCATGGAGGCAGTGATGGCTTGCATGGTTATGTTCCTTCTCTTGATCATGTGGTTGCAGACACAGTACGTACATTCCTTCTTGCTTTTGTTAAAATTCATGTTCTTGTATGAATATAGACTTGTGGTATCTGTTCCTGTTTGTGATAGTTCTTGGAATGGAAAACCGTTCCACATCGTAGTTTTTCTACCATTTTAATCATCGGCACAGAGATATTGGGTAAAGTTGGAATACATGTTAACCTTTTCTTCTTAGATCATGAAGTATTGATATTTCTGAAGTCTTTTTTTTCCAAGCTATGGTATTATATTCTCAGGAATCTCATATCCACAAATATTATAATGGCAACGTCATTTTATAACTTTCTTGAAAACAAAAGATATCTAGGAATATTTTTTTATAAGCATCAGAATAAGCATTCTCACTTTCTTGGAAATGCAAAAAGATTCCGTGAAACAAATTCAAGTTAACTTGTGAGCTTATTTCTTGCTTTGGCCTACCAATATTTTGATCATGCTCTCTAGAATAGTTATTTTGTATCTTTTGTTCAATTTCATTATCATTGTTATTTGTAGTAGTTTTCATGCCATACAGCAATTTCAAATATTGCATTTCATGTCAGTCAGTGTTTTTAGCAGTGTACTTTTCTTACTGATAGTAATGGTTTGAACAGGGGGCTTTCTTAGAAAAGATCAGATCGGATAATCCTGGGATACCATGTTTTCTCTTTGGTCACTCCACTGGAGGAGCTGTGGTCTTGAAAGTAAGGGCTGAAATCTCATGCATTAAATTTGTCTCTGTTGAATTTGGAAATTTAATTTCTGCAAATTTCATGTAGGCGGCTTCCCATCCTCATATTGAAGTAATGGTGGAAGGAATTATATTAACCTCGCCAGCTTTACGAGTGAAGCCAGCTCATCCAATTGTTGGTGTAAGTTTTGCATTCGTAGCTATCTGCGGAAAACTTGTACATGTTTTTATGCCTGCAGTTAAAGCATGCTGTAATATACAAAGTTATCATGAAAGTAACAACCTCCCTTTTGAATTGATAATGTCAATCCTCTGACTCCAAATAAAACTATAGTCAGTCTGCTATGATATGATATCTAGTTACACAGAATCATTGACTCATTCACAATCTCAAGTTTTAAAAGTTTATTGATGTGTTGATGCAGGCTGTTGCTCCAATATTTTCTCTGGTGGCTCCAAGGTTCCAATTCAAAGGAGCAAACAAAAGGGGCATTCCAGTTTCGAGGGATCCAGCAGCGTTGTTGGCGAAGTACACAGATCCTTTGGTGTACACAGGACCTATAAGGGTCCGAACTGGTCATGAAATACTACGGATATCCTCGTACTTAATGCGAAACTTCAACTCTGTGACTGTGCCATTCTTTGTTCTGCACGGCACTGCTGACAAGGTAACTGATCCAATGGCCTCACAAGATCTGTATGACAAAGCAGCTTCAAAGTTCAAAGACATAAAGCTGTATGATGGTTTTTTGCACGACCTTCTGTTTGAGCCTGAGCGTGAAGAGATTGCTCAGGACATTATCAACTGGATGGAAAAGAGACTATTCACTATCTGAAAATGTAAAATAAAAAAAGAACATGATGTAATGGTGTTTGATATATATGAGAACACAAGGGATGCCAACTTTGATAAGTGTAGAAAATTTAATTCGCCCGGGCAAACGAGGTGGCGGAGGCAGATAGCATTATTAATCTTTCGTTTTAGGCTGTTTGATAAATATAAATATATGAATTCTGCGAACATCTTTGCTTTTTCAAGAAACATGTAAATTTAGTACACCTAAAATTTTAGTAGTTTTTCAGCTCTCAACAATTCACCATTCTTTCAATGCATCATGTCTCCTCTCTCAAGTTTCATATAAAGCTTTCACCCTGAAGGAAATGGTTTCATATAAAGTTTTTATATACAAATATTTACCATGCAATTAAGAAATCGATACGTGATCATTTAACATAAATTTCTCATCATGTTCTTTTTTATCATCACATACTTTCATCATGGTATTTTTTTACATAATACGCATTAACATAAGTTTTCTTATCCTCACACAGTAAGAATATTTGACACATTTTTAAATTAACATGCTTAGAGCACAAATAAAAATATTTTTTAGGGGACTTTGAGCACAAACTAAGTTGATGTTGGATGCCTAAGCAAAAAGGCAGATCAAATCTAAAACACCAGTTGAAGCGAAATATTGATAGGGAAGATGACTTTAAATGATTATGAAGTGCAGAATAAGCAAACTCAACTTAAAAAAGAGGGAGTATTAAAGTTTCAAACTCATGATGCCTTGTTAGCTCAAAATAAGTTAATGACACAATAAATGAAAATTCTTATGAAGAAACTCTCATCATTATCACATGAGATCCAAAATACTTCCCAAGTACAACACCACCAACAATTACAAAGTTATATGTTGTGTGGAAGAGATCATACTGCAATGTGTTGTGCAGAGTCAATTGCAGGAAGGAAGTCAATTATATGGGAAATCAAAGCCTCCCAAGCAACTATGGGAATTTCAATAAAGGATGGAAGTTTCATCCAAGCATGGGACAAGCTGGACCATCAAATTCAACAATAACAACAACCTTCCTTGCTCAAGAGGCAAACAAAACTTGAAGAGACAATTTAACGATTCATGTAAGTGTTTATTTCAAATCATAAGAGCACAAAAGTCTCTATTTGCAATTTAGAAACCCAACTAGGTCAATTGGAGAGAAAAAAACTTGATCAATATAAATTTCATGGTAGATAAGCATTTTGAAGGCTAGAGACATTCAATTCTATCATCATTCTAGTATTTAGTATGTATTGAAGTAACTAACTCCCTTCTTTACGGAAGGTTGGGTGTAATATATTCTTAATTCTCTTTATGGATTCATCATCCAATAGAAATTTTTTTCATCATCTCTTTTGTTTTAACTGCATAGTTTATAATTTTTGTACATGCGGGAGTACCTACTAATTCAAAAGATAGTTTCAAAAATCTGACTATGATCTTCAATTGTATATTCTAGATATGGTGTATATGTTCAAAGGGGAGGTTCCTAAAAAGGTTGTTGTTTTTCACCTCAGTCAAGTCCCTTACTTATAGATTTTTCAAATTGGATTGGGTCTGCAACGTTGTACTTGATCAGGTACTGGAATATCTTGGATATATATATATATTTTAATTTTCTGAAACTCAATATCTTTGATATATTCTTCAAATATTCTTATTAGTAATTGGAGTAACCACCTTGGTGAATAACTCATGTTGTGGATAATCTTTGAATATTCAGTACTCTACTTGAATAATAATTTTTAAAATATTTTTTAATCGTTGAAGTTTTCCCTTTATCTTGGAAATACTCACCAAATCTTGAGTGATCTACTCATAATTTGCAAAATATAAACTAAATACTTATCTTTTCCAATTTATTAAATAAAACCTACAATATTTAAGAAAACGATAAAAAATAAAAATAAAAAATAAATAAAATAAAAATATGATAATGTCAATTATCGATGTATGATTTATCTTGGAGTCTATTTGAGGAGATTCACGTAATTCTACCATAAAATTTAAGCTCAGCTGTAAATTAAATAGTTCAATATTTGTTGCTAAAAAGACTTCTAACGTAATTAAGGTGGAAAATTATTATTAATATATAAAAGTAATGATACTTTGATAATCTTTATTTTATATATAACTATTTCACACAACCTTATTATTATATTAGTAAAATATATAATATTTAAAAGTTACCTTATTACTTTTTCAAGTTGTTGTATATAAACTAAATATTTTCAAAATTATTTTATTGTTTCCGTAAACCAGAAAGAAAGAAAATCAGTGTTTCTCATCATTAACTTATATCTATAACAATATATAAAGAGGATTCCTCTTTTGTGTCCACATTTCATAATACCAAACATACCCTTTATAATATTATTATTTATTAATTTTTAAAATTAATAATTATTTTTATCTATTTTTTATAAAACTGTTTATCTTTTTTTTTATTCATCAACAATTATTCTCTCTATTTATTTCATTTTATTTTTAATAAATATACATTTATTTTATATATTAACTTAATAACATTATACTATTATCATCTACTAATATAATATCATTCATATTTAAAAAATACACACACAGGCGCGATAGCGCCTGTGTTTACACTAGTATATATATATATACTAATTTTGTTTGATACAAAAACTCCTTTTATTTTCTTTTTATTCTAAAAATATTATAAAAAAACAACTATTTACTCTCTTGCTAATTAAATATTCAAGACTATTCGTTTTTAAATTTTATTTATTCGATTTATTTGCACATTGATTATTTTTGGAAGATCTTTATTTATTTACATTCTAGCATAAATCTTTTTGAACAATAATTTTATTAGAAAAACAATTAAATCCATCTATCATTTTAAATAGATAATAGTGAATTATTACTCCCACACTAATCCAAGTAAAAAAAAAAAGTTACGTGTACCTTTCAAAACTTTACTAATATTTAGGAAGGACAAAGAAATGTCATTATTCCATTTTGTAACCAAATTTTAGTGAAATTAATTTTACTCACTTTTTCAAATTTGTCTTATAGGATTTGAACACTACATAGTGTTATTAATTTTAAATAATCTAACTATGTAACTAGAAAGTAGAGGACGTCTTTATCTAAACCAAAAGGATGAACATGTATCACTATTGTATTATGAAGTCACGTAGACAAAAGAATAAATCACAAAGTAATTAAAAATAAATAAATATATTAAAAAAATTCTAAGACAACTTAATTTTGTACAACCTAGGTTCAATAATCAAGATCTATCTAAGTAGTATAAATAATACTTTTCACTAATAATAAATCTTATTATTTATTGTAATTTTTTTATTTACTGTAGTAACTAATTTTAGACGTGAGAATGTCTTTACAGACTGCCGTGCTACCGATGTGAGAAAACATCTCGACAGAACGATGAAGAAAACTAATAACATAAAAAATAAACAGAAAAGTATACCTAAATGTTAACCTAAGAGATGTCAATTTCAATAGAAGATTTGTCCTTTGATATATATTTAATCCATATGGGAACATAATCTAAATTCTCTATATGTATTATTGTACGGTGTTTGTATTTTATCTCCCTCTTATTATTGTATACAACTATGTATGCATAAAGATGATTCACGAAGGAAACTCTAGTAGTACACACATGGATTGCGTCTGTTACGAATAAAAACAAAAATGACACAAACCACAAGACAAAGAGCAGTGCAATACACGTTTTTTTAATAATTTTATATATCAGAGTCATGTGAGTTTGATTAAAAGTATTATACATAATTACAATGGGAAAAGATACAAAAAATTGAAGAATTACGAGGTAACTCAAACAAACCCTTTTTAAGCAATAATTTAAAAGATTTAGTCAACCAGATTTAAAAATTAAAAATATATATGTTTTCCAATTCTACCCACATGGATGAGATGAAACTGAGACATAATACGGTAAATAAAAAGAAGTTGGTGAAAGCAAGATGAAAAGGACACAGAAAAAGATCATAACTTGAATCTACCTAGTTGGTGTTACATGCAAGCACAATCTTCTTGGCGACGATCTCCACATAAGATTCAATAATGGAGTTCAAATCTTGGAAGGTCCAGCCTTGAACGGGATCACAGACAAAGCTCCACTCGATCTTGGATCCACGGTGGTGGTTGATGGGGAACACCTTGATTGTGGCGACATAGGACTTAAATCCGATGTTGTTTTCACCAACTTCGTAGGTCAAACAACGTTGTACAGGATCTATCTGAAGCAGCTTCTCTTTGGCCCATTTGATGGTTGTTGTCTTCTGAGCATCATCACCAACCCCTTCTTCTTCTTCAACAGTGGAATTAGCACAATAGCGGATGAGACCAGGTTGACCTGAAACTCCCTCTACTTGGTAACATGTTTCTATGGGAATCCACTTGTGTAGGTTGCAGAAATCTTCGAAGACATTCCATGTAAATTGTGGATCTGTGTCTGGTAGCTCAGCCATGGCTTTACCTTCCCATTTGAGGGTAGATTCCTCTGTCATTGTTATCTTCCTATGATAGTGAAAGTGGTGGTTAGAGTGAGGAACTGTGTATTACTAAGGAAAGGAAAATATTCTATGCATCGCGAGAGTTAATGGGAAAGTGGGAATCTCTTGCAACCACACAATCAAAATCACACACACATGCCATTTGTTATAAGAAAGACAAAATAGTTATGATGAAGGTTACACGTTACTTTGGATAGATCGGCTAGAACGTGGAGACAAATAAATACAAAATTAGATGGTAAAAAGTCTCACGTCAATATAATATAATTTACGATATATAAATAAATAAATAAAATTTTTATTTTATATTTCACCCGAACCATTTTCAGTAATTTCTAATCCACCCTTGACATGTAGTTATAGTGAATTATTTTTCTTAAGGAAAACTTCAATCATAATGTTTTAGGTGGTGATTGATTTCTTTTCATCTCGTCTCTCATAAAAACCAAATAAAACACGTTTCTACGAAGGAAGGATGAAAGAGATATGAACTATTTTTTATAAGGTGTTAAAATAGCAATTCAGAAAGTAGAAATAGTGTACAAAAATTTTTAAATAGTAAAAAAAAAAAGTACTGTATGACTATTCTTTGGTAAAACAGCGTAAACAAAATAAGAAAAGAAGTAGATGATAAACAAAAATATTTTGAAAACTTAGTAAGTGTGGATAACTTTTTACCATAAATAAAAACTTGTCTGAAGAGTTTACAGTATAGAATTACAGTGGGCTAGAAAAAAAAATGCATGGATTTTCTATATTAAAATAGTTTAAAAAGTGCTGAGATATTGAAATATAACTCACTTAGAGAACGAATAATTAAAGTTGACATAAACAATCGGATTATAATTTCAATTATAATTAAATAAGAAAAATATATAAAGCTTTTAAAAATGTAATAGCCAAATACATAAAGTTATTGACGATGTAATAGTTTTTTTTTTTCATCGGCAATAAGGAGGATGTAACAGTGACTAAAAATTATAGTGAGTAATTTAATTTCTTATATTTTGAAATGTGAAAATCATTTTCCTACACATCCTTATTTAAAAATATTGAAATAATAAAGTACAAACTACAATGGGAAAACAAATTAAAAGTAAAAACAGTTGAAAAATAATGTCAATTAGTCCATGACACATATATAATATTAAAAAACATCAAATTAAAAAAATTATGAAAAATATAATATGGAGTTATTAAATAACAAAATTGGTTGACTGAATTAAACAAACAAACAAACATGCCAGATCAAGAAAACTAGACAAACAAACACTTGCATAAAAGTTTAACAACAATCAAACAATAGTTTCAGTTCTGAGTAAATTAACCAAACAAACACTTGCAGAAAAGTTTGACAACAAGCAAATATTAATTTAATGTATCATGCTTGATTATTAATTGCACAAATTTCAAACACCCAGATTCATTATCTGACCAGATGTGAAAACCTATGGTGTGTTGTATGCAAGTTCGATGTTCTTCTTCACGACCTTCAGAGAAGACTCAACATATGACTCCAAACCTTCACAACTCCACCCTTCCACTGGATCACACACAAATTCCCATTCAATCTTGCATCCCCCCTCCTCGTTTGACAGCACTTTGAGTGTGGCCACATAGAACTTAAATCCCATGTTGTTCTCGACAATTTCATAAGTCAAACATCGTTCGACAGGATCAATGGCAAGTACCTTCTCTTTGGCCCACTTCAGTGTCGGGGTGTTCTCCACATCAACTGTTGAAGCACAGTATCTGATGAGACCAGGTTTGCCAAGAGTACCCTCTAGTTGATAGCATGTGTCTAGTGACATCCACTTATGGATGCTGCAGAAATCTTCTACCACAGTCCATGCTACTTCAGCATTTGTTTCTGCAAGCTCAACCACTACTTTACCTTTCCATCTTTTATCAGATTCCTCTCCCATACTTCTCAAAGTTATTGGCTACACTTTATAGTCAAACAAAGTTATACATCACTGGACTTAATACAGAAAGTGCAGAAACTAGATCGATATGATAAGTATAGATATGATAAGTATATGATGCTATTTCTAAATACAAAAAGAAAAAAAAAAAGGAGAGTGATGAATTAATGAGGAGATTGATATGCATGAGGTGTGTTAATAATGTCTTAAAGCATGTTTATATTTACTTAAAAGAAATAGAGGAAAAGCAGTGGTGTGCAGTACAT
>Ga0209589_1011521_pt1 | contig 12418 bp, 10 predicted proteins | sample CowpeawhiteBW_FD_187525 | JGI IMG/M metagenome (GOLD analysis project Ga0209589, IMG submission 187525) | Root nodule microbial communities of legume samples collected from California USA - Cow pea white BW (SPAdes) (version 2) | ecosystem: Host-associated > Plants > Roots > Nodule | place: USA...
TTTTTTTTTTTATATTTTTTTTTTAATTTTATCTTTTAAATAAAAATAATTATTTTATTAATACTATTTTTTTATTTGATTATTTTTAAACTTAATTATTATAAATGAAAATTAATTATAGTAAAATAAAAATCATTTTATATTTAATTTTATATTTATAATGATAACAATAATTATAATTTTATTATTTTTTATTATCATAAAAAAATAAATACAATATTTTTATTAGTTCACATAAAAATTTTGGAATTATTCTTTTGATTTCTATTTTTATTCAAAAATAATAAGTTGGTCATCAAATTTTTTTTAGTCTCAATTTGATCGTGATTTTGGAAAAAATGATGCAATTTTATCATTTTTTAAATAAATTTCTTGAATCGGACCAAGGTTTTTTCATCAAGATTAAAGTTGTGTATAAGAATGGTTTGTTTCTATGGTGTAATTGACATAATCCTAGCATAAATTTTGGTACAAAATTCTTGCCCACTTTAAGAAATTTAACAATAAAAGATCTAATTGCATCAATTTTTAAAAAAATCAAAACCAAATTGAGACTAAAAAATTAGACAACAAATTTGATATTTTTGGACAAAAAAATTGACCAAAAATTATAATTTAACCAAAATTTAAGCACCACAAACATATTGTCCGAAGATCCGTCATAATCACATTTAAAATTCTCTTTAATTATTGTAATACTGTTAAGTCAACATATATATATATATATATATATATATATATATATATATATATATATAAGGTTTTGGTTCTTAACGTCAACAAGTCTTGGTCACATTTTTCTTGGACTTATTTTATTGCATTACGTGATACGCTACGTGATATTGACTTTAACGCGTAGTATTGGCTATTATCTTGACTTTAACAGCTCGCTTCTTTTCTTATCCCATCTTATTTGCTAACCTCTATCAATAAATCTGTCAAAGAATTGAGATACCAGCATTGAAGAGTCTCCATAAATTGCTCACGACAAAATGAAGCATTTTTCTATCAGGTTACTTGCTTTTCAGTAATTATATTACCCTATTTTTCCTCTGTCAGTTCAACTCCAAACACTGCTGTTTCGGGTGTAGGGACCAAACATCTACTGCGAACCACTTCAATTTTACTCCTTTTTCCTTTACGTCTCTTCTCTTCGCAATTTGCTGTAACTTCTTCGTCAAGAAACCTTCCTCCTTGCTCGATCGGTTGAACAGACGATCGGGGTACTTGTCTAAATGGCTCTGATGCTTAAGTCAGTTGATGGACCGATCGGTGTATAAGTATAACTGATGTAATAAATGCGAATTCAAGATTCTCACCAACCTACCTCTAGGCCCTATTTATAGTTTTCGGTGTGGGCCTATAATTAGAATTCCTTAATCATGGCCCAATGATCCCTTAATCATGATTACTGACTTGTTTAATGTTAATTAATTCAGCTGGCTGGCTCAGATTTTCTGTTTGGCCGATCGACCGATGGCCTCTTGGCTAGGTGGGTTATCTTCTCTGAGTTTAACAACCTTCACTGAACATTTAATCTATACGGCCAATCGATTGATGATCATATGTAATATACTTCGCGAATCACCTATGGGGCTGCTCGACCGATGGACCTCTATAGGGTAACGCGTGGTCTATCTGGGGACCGATCGACCGATGGTATCTTATGAGGTGACGCGTGATTCGTTTGTGGGACCGCTCGATCGATGGTCAATGGGTTCGCATGGTTTCTGTGGGCCGATCGACCGATGGTTCTGTTTCATATGAGCCCTCCCAGCCTAGTTCGATGGACCGGAGGACTGTGCATTACCGATGGTCCGATGGGACATACAGTACACAAGCCCTCCCAACCTTAAGTGATGGCGAAGGTGAAGCTAGAAGGTTTGCAAAGACTGTTGCGCCGATAGGCCGAGGGGGTTCCCTAACAGTTATTTGGCTTCGTAGATCGTGCCTGTCAGTTGGGATGCGAAGCGTCGCAATGTTTGGATTGTTGATCATCACGTGATCGTTTGGCCCAGGTGCTGCCACGTGTCCCTAGACCTTTCTATAAATAGATGTGTGTGGCTGTCGTTATTTTCATGCTTTCTTTTCTTTTTCTACTCGAGTCACCAATCGTCCTTCTCTTTCTACAGGTAATAATGGCTTCTAGTGCGTCGAGTTCAGATGGGTCCTCCGGTGGGGCGATCGAGGTATCTGGGGGCGGCGGGTCGGTCTCCGCCCTGTTCAGTTCGTCCGACGAAGGGACGTCGCTCGGCGGGGTGTCGTCTTCAGCAAATTCTCCCATCCAAAGTAATGATGGTCGTCCAACCGAGGAGCCGGCCGATGCAGCGGTAAATCAGACCAACGCTCCAGCAGAGAGTGGAGACGTGATCAGTATCGACGTCGCCGACGAGGGGGAACTGGCCAATCTGCCGGTGGTGTAGGGATATGAGTGGGCACCATATGAGCCGCGTTCGCATGAGACGAGTTTTCGATGCAGGAACGACCTCGGGGACTTGGTGGAGCGGACAAAGGATTTTGGAGACGAGGTGGAGGACGGGTTCCTCCGGGTGAAGGTTTGCGCGGGCAACGAGAGGGTGTGCCATGGTAAGGAAGGAGCAAAGCTAGATTTTTTCTATGTCTACGCTTGCTTCTTCCACGATTTGGGCCTGACGGTGCCGTTCGCCGATTGGCAGATGGCGGTGCTAAAGGAAATCAGGTGTGCTCCTACCCAGATACACCCGAACGTCTGGGCGTCAATGCAGGCCTTCGCCGTCCTCTACCGAGCGACCGGTCTGACCGCCACCATGCCGCTATTCCTGCATTTCTAGAAGACCCGGCCCACGATATCCAAGGGTTGGGTCTCTTTCCTTGGTGCGAACAAAAGTTTGTTCAGCCTTTACCTTGCTTCGTACAAGGGTTTTAAGATCAGTTTTTTCAAGGTCTCAATACCCGGTCGGGGCAGGAAGTATATTTTTGATGAGGAGAATCAGCCGAAGTTCCCCCTCTATTGGACGCAGATGCCCTCGCCAATTGATCCTTGGACGGAGGACCGGTTGACCCCTGCCGAGCGGGCCGACCTCGTCGTTCTCAAGACTCTTCCCAACAAGATTCCACCGAGGCCGCTGATTCAATGTCTCCACTCTTCGGACTTACCAAGGGCGGTTTATGGTTAGTTGTTCTGATCTTCCAGATCATTTTAGGGGTCGCATTAACTTATCCAAATTTCTTGTTTGTTTGCAGATATCATGGCTCGTACGACGGTCTCCAATGTTAAGTTCATGGCCCGTGCGAAGACTCGGCGAAGGGACGATGATCCAGCGGATGACGTTGCACCACTCCAGAGCGTCCAAGGCGATCCTTCGATGGCCCCCTTTCCTACAACCAACACGCCGACCGGAGCCTCGGGTGTCGGGGCTAGGCCTCGAATAGTCGTCATCCCCCCCTCAATACTGTTCCTGCAGCCACAGTGGATAAGGGGAAGAAGACGAAGAAAGATGACTCCCCCGCAGGCCGCTCGTCCAAGAGAAGCAAGAAGGCCGAGGCTTCAGGATCATTGGCCACTACCTTCCTCGGTAGCGAGGTTCGGCTTGATGAGGAGGTCTCCTTCCACTTGGGCCCTCGCGTGAAGGACATGTTGAAAGACGTGTCTGAGGAAGTGGCTTTGCGGATGGCCGGGGAGCTGAGTATGAGGTTGTCTGTGATTTGCACCAAGTTTCCAAGGGCCGACCGGAGTAGGATTGATAGCCTGGAGAAGGAGCTCGCGGCGGCCAAGGTGGAGTTTCAGGAGGTGAAGGCCTCCGCTTCGGACTTGAAGACCTAATTCGATCGGCTGAACGTTGTGAAGGCCGAACATGCCAAGTGTGCCGGCCTACTCAAAGCTGCCGACGACCAGGTGAAGGAAGAGCAGCTGAAGGCCAAGGAGGCAGCCGACGAGCTGCGCAAACTTCAAAGACGCTTCGACGACTTGTCCTTGGAGCACCTGGCTACCGTTGGATATGCAGAAGAAGGCGAAAGAGTATCAAGCCGAGCTGCGCATCGCCGACGAGCAGGTCTTTGCTCAGTATAAGACGGGTTTCCTGAACGTCGTTGACCAAGTCGTCTATTTCTATCGCTGCTCCCCCGATCGGTTTGACGTTCACTTGGGGGTTGTTGACGGGAAGCTGGAGAGGGTTTACGAAGCACACGATGAAGCGACCATTCCAGCTCTGACCTCCGCTCCTCCTGCGACCGATTCTTAGTTGTATATCTTAGCTTTTTGATTTTTTGTATATTTTGATATAACCGATCGAGTTCAATCGACCTTGTGGTCGATCGCGCTCGATCGATTATTAGGCCATTTTTTGTCAAACAACTATATGTATATGGCAAGCATGTTTTCCTTTAGCTCTATCGGATTTGTTTATGTTTATTGTTGTCGGTGGCGACCGACCTCTCGTGAATGTTCAAGCGATCGGCCTTGTCTATCCTCCTTATATTGCTTGCGTCGAATACTTAGGGCGGTCGGCCCATTTTATCTTGGTTATATTCGTGTTAATGTGCGGGGCCATCGGCCTTTTTCTTTTTAGCTAATTGTTGGGTGATCGGCCCATCTTTTAATAGTTTCGCGTCGAGCAGTGAGGGTGATCGGCCCTTTTTCACGTTTAAAATGTTTGGGCGGTCGGCTCATGCTTACCTTTATTTGATTATAGCACTTTTTGACTTTCGTTGGTTCGGCGTACTTGACTTGGTTTAATTGCTGCGCTTAAGGCCCAAACGGTCCAGCTTCATTCTTATGCATTTATTTTTAACCAGTTTAGATCGTTGGCGTTGTGCCTTGATCGTAGCCGATAGCTCGTGTCACTTATTTTACCCGTAGGGTTAGCTAGATCGCTTGGATCGGTGCTGACCGAGTGGGGCTTCCTCATAGAAGCCCGCACCTTGATCGGCCAGGCTTTTGCTCGGGTCCCGTAGGGAGCCCCGTTGGTTAGTTAGTTAGAGTTGCATGAACCGCTTGTTTTATTCATAGTGGCATCAAATGTAGTACATTTTTAAATGCAAAGTGTTTCACGTGTTTGGTATTTCCCTGCCGCTCAGGTATTCTAACTGGTAGGCTCCGTTCTGTAGGCTTTCGGTTACGCGGAACGGCCCTTCCCAGTTCGGCGCCAGCTTTCCTTGTGCTGATTTCTTGCGCGCTTCATTGGTCTTCCTCCACACCAGGTCTCCTCGGATGAAGCTCCTCGGTTTCACCTTTGCATTGCTCCTTCTTGCCACCATTCCCTTGCAAGCTTCAGCTCGCACGGCCGCTCTTTCTCACCGCTCGGTCGTCCAGTCCAACTCTTCTCGCATGCGCTCACAATTCACGTCGAGGTTTTGCATTTCTCGTCGGAGCATCGGTTCTCCTACTTCAACTGGCAGCATAGCGTCCGTTCCGTACGTCAGATTGAAGGGGGATTCTCCGATAGTCCCATGCGGGGTGTACCGATAGGCCCAAAGGATCTGCAGTAGTTCGACCACCCATGCTCCCTTAGCTTCTCCCAATCTTTTCTTCAGCTCTGCCACTATGACCTTGTTCATGGCCTCGGCTTGACCATTAGTTTGAGGATGCTCAACCGAACTAGTTAGGTGGTGTATCCCTACTTGCTTATAGAAGTCCCTCAGCTTTTTGTCGATGAATTGTCGGCCGTTGTCGGTGATGATGGTGTGGGCCAGGCCAAAACGGCAGACGATGTTTCACCAAACGAACAAGTGGACTTGCCGAGCGGTGATGTTGGCCAAGGCCTCTGATTCGACCCACTTGGTGAAGTAATCTACGACGACTAGTATGAACTTCTTCTGCACTCTACCGATGGGGAATGGCCCGACTATGTCCATACCCCATTGTGCGAACGACCATGGGGCCATTACGTTGTGCAGCTTAGTAGGGGCTCTCTTGACGTCGTTCCCGTTCTCCTGGCAACCTTCACATTTTCGTATCATCACCTCGCAGTCCTGCTCCATAGTTGGCCAGTAGCACCCCGCCTGGAGTATCCGTGCCTTCATCGTTCTTCTGCTGGTATGCATCCCACAAACGCCGTTGTGGACCTCGTTCATGACGTAGCCTGCTTCTTCCTCTGATAGGCATTTGAGGAGCAGCACGGTAAACCCTCGCTTGTACAAGTCTTCTCCGATTATGACAAATCGGAGCGCCTGACGCCGCTCGATCGGCTTCATATCTTCCCCGGCGTCGCTTCTCCTAAGAAGTTCCCGAAACTGACTTCTCCAATCCGCCGGCCGGTCGACGGCTGAGCATTCTCCCGTCGAGGGCATCATCAAGGTTTGCCTGATGATGGTCTTGAGATGACCCTTTTCCTTTCCTTCTGTTAGCTTGGATAGCCTATCGGCTCGGGTGTTCTCTGCTCGGGGTATGTGATGAACCGTCACCTCTTCGAACTCTTTCATGGCTTCGACCACCTTGTGGTAATATTGCAGTAGCAGATCATCTTTGACCTGATACTCCCCTTGCACCTGCGCGACCACGAGCCGTGAATCGGTGTTACATTTCAGCCTTCGTGTTCCCAAGTCCTTCGTCAGCCTTAGACCAGCGATCAACGCTTCGTACTCTGCCTGGTTGTTCGACGCCTTGAACTTGAATTGCAGGGAATGATCGACCGTTAAGTCGCCTGGTCCTTCGATGACTATCCCCGCTCCTACGTTACGTTTGTCTGACGAGCCGTAGACAAAGAGGACCCACGTTTGTTCCTGATGGGAGGCCGATCCATGGAGTTCTGCCACAAAATCTGCCAAGCGCTGCCCCTTGACGGACCCCCTCGGCTCATACTTGAGGCCGAATTCGGATAACTCTACTAACCAGGCTATCATCCTTCTGGCCAGGTCGGGTTTTCTGAGTATCTTGGCGATGGGATGATCGGTTCAGACGATCAATTGATGGCTCTGAAAATATTGGCGTAACCGACGTGCGACCGTCAATAACGCCAAGTCTATTTTCTCTACCAACAGGTACCTGGTCTTTGCTCCCTACAATACCCTGCTGATGAAATATATCGGTCGCTGCTTCGGGTTTTCCTGCACCAGCGTCGCGCTGATCGTGTCATCCGAGACAAACAGGTATAACTGTAAAGGCAGTTCCTCCATCGGTCGGCTCATTATCGGAGGGCTACTGATCATCCCCTTTATCTCCTGGAACGCCTCTTCACACCGGTCGTCCCACTTGTCAGCGGTCTGCTTCTTCTTGATCTTGAGGATCAGCCTTATCCTCTTTGTTAACTTTGGCAGGAAGCGTGCGAGGGATGTCAGACGACCGACCAACTGTTGGATCTCCTTGAGGTTTTTGGGACTCCTCATCTCAGTGATGGCGGTGCACTTGTCAGGGTTGGCCTCAATCCCTCGGGCGATCAGCATAAAGCCCAGGAACTTACCGACCGGTACTCCAAATACACATTTCTCCGGATTGAGATGTATGTTATACTTGCATATTTGGTGGAAGACCTCCTTGAGGTCACGAGCGTGGTCCTCGGCTGTCTGCGATTTTACGACCATGTCGTCTACGTATACCTCCATGGTTCGACTGATCTGGTCTCTGAAAACTTGATCCATGAGCCCTTGGTACGTCGGCCCGACGTTCGTTAGGCCGAACGGCATGACCTCGTAGCAATAATTAGCCTTGTCAATGATGAACGTCGTCTTTGATCTGTCCAGACTATACATCGGGATTTGATTATATCCTGAATATGCGTCCAGAAACCTCAAGAAGTTGTGTCTGGACGCTCCATCGACGAGCCGATCGATGCTGGGTAAGGGGTATGCGTCTTTCGGGCACGCCTTATTGAGATCCGTGAAGTCCGTGCACATTCTCCACTTTTCGCTCGCCTTCTTCACCATCACCACGTTCACCAGCCATGTGGTATACTTTATCTCCTTTACGAACCCCGCTCCCACCAGCTTCTCCACCTCTTCTTCAACCACTCGTCTCCGCTCCTCCCCGCTCCTCCCCCATCTTCCTCTTCTTCTGGGCGACCGGTCGTGCCTCTTTGAAGATCACCAGCTTATGGGACATAACGTCGAGATGGATGCCCGGCATGTCGGCTGATGACCATGCAAAGAGGTCTCGATTCTCCAGGATGACCGCGCCCAAGAGTTCCTCCTCGTCCGGCTTCAGAGCCCCCCTATCTTAGTGACTTGGCCCGGTTGCGTCCCAATCGAAATCTCCTTGGTATCTCCGCCGGGCTGAATCTGATCCTCCGTGTTTGTTCGAGGGTCTAGATCAGTCATGGCGACTTCCGATCGGTGTTGTTTTCTGGGGCGGCTGTAAGGAGCGATCCTTAACCCAGTTGCGTAGCACTGCATTGCGATCAGTTGGTCCGCATGCATGGTGCATATCGTCCCCTTGTCCGATGGGAACTTCATGGCCATGTGTAGGGTGGAGACGATCGCTCCGAAGGCGTTCAGACAAGGTCTTCCTAGCAAGACATTGTAGGAAGTGTTAGCTTCAACCAAAAGGAATCTAACCCTTACCCACCCATTGTGTGGGGAAAATCAATTGAAATAGGGCATGACACATTACCCACCCATTGCCACTGTACAATTATTCTCATTGACACGTATCCGTTCTACAATGCCATATCACTGTTCCGTTAACGGCGTTTTTGAAAATTTAACGGGATGGACCAAATTGATGCAAATTAACTAATTTGGGTACTAAATAGATGAAAGTTAAAAGCGGGTACCATTTAGACACATTGGAACGAAACTGGGTACGTTGCGAATAATTATACCTTTTATAAAAATACAAGCACCTGATCATAACCCCTCTCTCCTAGAGGGATTTCCTCTATATTGGTGTCAGTTCCCGAACCTGTAAGCCCCTCGACAATTAGGAGACCTGAACTCTTCTGAAAAATGAGATTGCTTGATGTTGCAACAACTGGACATCATCTTTGATTCCAGAAAACTTTTAGAGTTGGAATTCCGAGTAGTATACCTAAAATTTCACATCGGTACTAACTTCCCCCTTCCCTTCTCTTTCTCTTTAATGATTTCCTTCTACTTTTATTTTTAACCTTAACCTCTTATTTTTGCAGAAAACCTGATGGCTATGTCCTAGAAAGTTATGCTGAAATAGGCTCATTTGCTGAAGAAACAAAAGGTTTCTACCCTCAGCGCTGGGTCATTACTTCCTTCACCTCAACCCGAGGTACATGAAGAAACGTCGGAGCCCGAGGTCAAACCCTTGACCCAAAACTCCAGATTCTCTCGGGCAAGAAAAAAGTGGCAGACACTACTTCTCAAAACTCGACCTCTCAACCCCCAATCGTCTAACCACAAAACACCGACGAGGAATTAAGCTTCTGGAACCCAACATTTGTCCACTCCTTTCACGGGCGTAAACACAATCTATTTCACCAAGACGCCTCAGTTTTACACAACAAAGATCCCCATACACTTCACGAAGGTATTCTGGAATGTCTACACAAAGTCGAGGCTTGTACATTCATCTTGGCATATCAACTTCATAAGCTTGTAGAAGAAAAAACCAAAGAGCTAGAGCAAAAAGATAATTCCTTAGAATTTTCATGCACAGAGATTACTCGCCTCAAAGCCGAGGTAACTGAATTAAAAGGGGTTCATGATAAGATTAAACAGAAAGACGAAGAAATTCTTACCATGACCAACCAATTGAAGAAATTTGAAGAAGAAAAACAGACTTGGACTGAAAACACTGAAATCCTGAAGGACCAAATCGACTCTTCCCTCAACATGGGCTTCCAACTAGCCCTCGATCAAGTACGAGTGCTCATCCTCGATGCAGACTCTTCCCTACCGTTTTATAACTTTAGCTATGTTTTCTTTTATTGCATTAATCCCTTTACATGCCGATGACTATTTCTCTTATTTTCCCTAGTTTGCTACACAACTGGTACTCTTTAATTCCTTATTCTCACTGAAGGTTCCATATAATAAGAACATTGATAAATATCCTAGACATTAAGCAAAACCAAACTGACCTGGAGCGCTCAATGTTACCAAGTAAACGCAATAAGAGCCATCGATAAATAACCGAGGTATTAAACAAAAGAAAACTAACCTGCAGCTCTCCATCTTACTAAATAGATATAATCGGAACAATCGGTAAAAAACCGAGGCATTAATCAAAATCAAACTAACCTGGAGCTCTCAGCATTACCAAGTAAATATAACCAGAATCATCAATAAAAAATCGAGTCATTAATCAAAATTAAACTAACCTAGAGCTCTCAGCATTACCAAGTAAATATTACCAGAACCACCGGTAAAAAACCAAGGCATTAATCAAAAGCAAACTAACTTGGAGCTCTCAGCATTACCAAGTGAATATAACCAGAACCATCGGTAAAAAACTGAGTCATTAATCAAAATTAAACTAACCTGGAGCTCTCAGCATTACTAAGTGAATATAACCAGAACCGTCGGTAAAAAACCAAGGCAAAAAGCAAACTAACCTGGAGCTCTCCGTCTCTTCACGAGCTGATCTCCCATCTCACTTTCGTCGCAAAACTGGAGCTCTCAATTTCTTCACGAGCTGATCTCCCATCTCACTTTCGTCGTGAAACTGGAGCTCTCAGTTTCTTCACGAGCTGATCTCCCCATCTTACTTCGTTACGAAACCGGAGTTCTAAGTTTCTTCACGAGCTGATCTCCCCTTCTTATTTTTGTCGCAAACCCTACAAAATCAAACTCAAATTTTCACCGAGGGTCGGGTTCTAACATTATATTATCATCGAGCGTCGCGTCTCGGAATTGCCTTCAAGCATCGGGACCCGAAATTATTTTTCATCGAGCGTCGCGTGTCAGAATTGCCTTCGAGCATTGGGGCCCAAAATTATTTTTCATCGAGCGTCATGTCTCGAAATTATCTTCGAGCATCGGGGCCCGAAATTATTATTTTTGTAAAAATTAATGACATAAATTAAAATAAATATTTCTCAACAAGAGAAACACAAACAAAAATCAAACAAAACAACTATCTGACTAACTGAAAGAAAAACGCAACTTTGCCGCATTCCATGTTATAGGAATTTCCTTGCCATCCAAAGTCTCCAGCTTATACGCTCCCAAGCCAACCACTTCTTTAACCCGATATGCGCTAAATTTGATAACGCTGTCGTTGATGCGATCAAAATAATACTACTAAACTATAGCAACGTCAGTATTGCTAAGATAGTAGTTAACAAAATAGAAAGGGTAAAATAACCCAAAGTCGTCTCCCAACGAATACGGAATTGATTTGTAACAAATTAGTTCTTATAAAAACTATACATAGGAGTTAGTCAAATAAAACAAAAATAAAAATATGAAAGGATTAAGATAAACAAAGAAAGAAGTAGAATTGAAAAGATAAAAAAAAAACAATAGTAAAGAAAAATAGGTCGATTCCACTGCTTTATCAAAATAGGATTCATCATTGGTTTCCTAAAGATTTATTGTTATTGATTTCTTGTTTAAGACTTCAATTAATCAATGTAACTTTTCAATTAATTTTTTGACGTCCTTACTTTTAACCAAAGTAACTTCTCAATCAAAAGCAAGAACTTTGAAAATTAATCTTAATAAATTTAACCAAAGTAACTTCTCAATTAAATATTACTAATCCTAATCATGTCCATTCTTTTACCTCTTATATCTAGTAAAAAACTAATTAACCAAAGTAACTTTTTGATTAATTCTAATCTAATTTTTCACCTTTAATCAAAGTAACTTCTCAATTATTAGCAAAACCTCATGCAATCATATGAAAGTTTCTAAAATTAATCAAAGTAACTTCTCAATTAAAATTTAAAAACCCTTGGACTCATACGATTGTGATGTTATGTAGATTTAACACTGTGCTAACTTGCTACAATGTAAAAATCATTACTTTCACTAAATTAAGAACCAAAAGACATAGATGAAAATAAATCTCAACAAGAATCAAAAGAACAAACAAATTAATTGATCTAACCTCAAAATCCAATTAAGAAATTACAATGGAATCAACCCCAGAAGTTCAACACTCCATGAAATACAAAATAGAAATATAAGAAGAATAGAGAGAGAAAGGAAACAAAATTAGGCTCCCCTAAGGGTTCCTAAACTCCGAAGTCCCGAGCTTGTCCTTTCTGCTTCTCCCTTGTTCTCTTTATATAGGATTTGGACTAGGCTTTTCTGTTGCTAAAATCTCTCAAATATCTTTTAAAATAAAGATAAAGATAAATATTTAAAAATATTTGGAGAGATATAGACTATTGGACAAATATAATTGGTTGATAATATCAATATCTAATATAATTAAATAAATAAATTAATTAAAGATATATGACAAATTATCACCAATTAGTATTTGTATTAATTTTCCAAATCAACCCTTTGCAATCTCCTTAAATTATCTTCTAAATAATCCAATATCTTCAAGATATATTTGTTTGTTGTGGAACTAAAAAGCTTC
>Ga0209589_1011522_pt1 | contig 12413 bp, 9 predicted proteins | sample CowpeawhiteBW_FD_187525 | JGI IMG/M metagenome (GOLD analysis project Ga0209589, IMG submission 187525) | Root nodule microbial communities of legume samples collected from California USA - Cow pea white BW (SPAdes) (version 2) | ecosystem: Host-associated > Plants > Roots > Nodule | place: USA...
TAAATGTAATGTGTTAGTGTTATACATTGTTGATAGGCTATATGACATAGGTTAGATGTCTTGTGTGCCTTAATGTGTCTCTTTTAATCTGTTAAAATGGGTTTTAACATGTTAAAAGGCTTGTTGTTTATAGTTTCTAGTATGAATGCATTCAGTCAGTTGAATTATTTTTCAATCGACTGATTTCAATTAAGTCATGTGAAATCAACTGACTGTACGAAAAATTCAATCGACTATTTTCACTTAAACTAGACTATATAAGCTGTGTTTTTGTGAGCAGAGGTGCGAAACTAAGTTTTTCTGAACGAAATCGTGTCATTCATCTCTGGGAAGCGTTCTCTCTCTGCAATACACAACTGCAACTCGTGTTTGAAGGTCTTGGTTGATCTTGGAGGCATTTTAGCTTGTGACTAGCTTGAAGAACACGTGTATGGTGTGCTAGGGACAACCACCATCAGGTTTGGACGTTCTTGTGCCTCTGGATGGTTTGCCTAATGTGATTTCGTGTCTGCAAGTGTGATACTTTATTTTATCTTATCCTTTTTATTTTATCTTTTCTTTTATTTTCATCTTCTTTTATTTTTGCGTCATCTTATTTTATTTTCTTAAAAAAAAAAACATATAAAAAATGTATAAAAGAAAATTAAAAAATGAGAGCCAATTGGTTTGGTTTGTTCTTTCCCGTTTCCGGAACCAAAGTTCAAATTTTGTTTTTTCTCTGCCTTTGGGGTTTGGAAAAAAGAAGGAAAAGGAAATGTTTGGGGGATGTAACACTACTGTAGCCATGACGCTCCCAACAGCAGACTAGCTCCTTCCTTATTTGGGTGAGGATCAGGCATGCAGAGTCTAGAGTCTATACCTGTAGTGATTTTATACACAAAAATGGAATTGCATTGTTTGAGGGATAGGATGGCTGAGGTGCAGGAAGCAACCGCCCTCTAGCACACGGCTCAAGAATGCTAGAAAAGGGGCTGCAGCAATCTCAAGAGGTATCAGAAAAATTCAACACCCTGGGGCCAGATAAAAGATCTATACAGTTCATAACAGAAAAAAAAGGGGGGAAGAAGATTTGGCAAACATAGGAAAAAAAGGGTTTAGTGCTGACGGAGGAGGGGGTAAGTGGCAGCGCCGATTAGACTCTTGACCAACAAAAATTTGCAACATTGAGGGATGCAACGTTTGTAGGCTTCTGAGGCAATGACGTTGCTTGGTTGAACGGAGGCGTGCAAGGACGATGGCACGACGAGCGACAACCATGAGCATAGCTCGGTGAAGACGACGCTATTGGACTGTTATTTTGGCTCTTGGATACGTATTTTAAACTTTTTATCTCATTTGGTTTTTAACATCTCACTTTCATGTACACTAACTTTTTTAATAAAATAAGATAAAAACATAAAAATTAATGACATGTTCTTTTTAACTTTATTGTGTCTGTCCGGTCGTCCGCACCGTGTGACACTTATTTCCAAAAAAATATATCTTTCTCCTTCAGTGTCTGTCCGGTTGCCCACACCGTGTGACACTCATTTTCAAAATACCAAAAATAGTTTTCTTTCTCTTTTAGTGTCTGTCCGATCGCTCGCGTCGTGTAACACATATTTTCAAGTAATTCAAAAATACCAAAAAAATATAAAATTTCAAAATATAAAAACATCAACATTTTCAAACAAACTATCTTTTAAGAACTATGTGATCCTTGATTCTCCACTGTGAGATACGTAGGAGCAAGGCCAGTCCTTGTCAGGTTCACCTCCAAAAAAATCAAATCATTTTCTCAATTGTTTTCCAAATCGTTTCTCCTAAAGAACTACGTAACCTTGATTTCTCATTTTGAATGAGAATACGTAGGACCAAGGTCAATCCTTGTCGGGCCCAAAAATTTAAATTTTTTTTAGCATTTTTGTCTTGTTATTTTTTGGGGAAAATTAACATTTTGAAAACCACATCTACTTTGCATTTTTAATTAAGGGTACCGCCCTTGGGCGGGTGCTGTAGGGTGCTAACACCTTCCCTACGCGTAACCGACTCCCAGATCTAAAATCTGGTTTTTCGCAGACTTGTCTTATTTTTATGGTTTTCCATAGTTTTCCAGAATAACTATGGTGGCGACTCCAAATCTCTTTTTAAAACCCGTTTTCTTTTTTGGTTCGTCGTCCCGTCGCGATTCCGGTTGCGACAATAATCTTGGTGTTTGATTAGTAAAACTTTTGTATATAGTGGAAACCAGGCTCAGGTTGTCCTGGAAAACTGGATGTAGCTCTGTGATTGAGTGAACCAGTATAAAAACAGTTGTGCATTCTTCTTTCCCTCATCTCCCTCTCTTTAAAACTCTTTAAAAACTCAAGAAAACCAAGAAATTTGATCTTTGGTGTGATTTAATGCATTCTTGTGTAATCTGAGGCTTTATACTTGTTATAAATACTGATTGGAACATTTCTTGTATGTAAAAGATTGCTGTTTGAGTTGAATTCGCGAATTCTGCATTCTGCATAATTCTCTAGTATTTTAGCCGACTGATTTGTATTTTTAATCGACTATTTCATAGCATCAAGAACAATTTAGTCCGCTGTTTTATATTTTAATCGATTAAAAGTGTACTGGTCTACTACATTTACATCCAAACTTTCCATTCCATTAGATTCAATTGAAAAAGAGTTTAAGCTTTTGAAAAAGTTTTATAAAGCCAATTCAACCCCTCCTTCTTGGCTAAACTCACCATTTCAAAACTAATAGAAAGATGTTTCACATAATCATTTAAGAGTGTTTGATGCAAAGAATTTGTTCACATCCCTAGAGATGAAAGGTCTAAGCTTGATGGGAAGTTTAAACAATGTATCTTCCTTGGTCATGGTTGTGATGACTTTGGTTACAAATTTTGGGATCCGGTTCACAAGAATATTGTTAGAAGCCGAGATGTTGTTTTTCTTGAGGACCAAACCATTGAAGATATTGAAAAGAAAGAAAAGCCAAAACATGTTACTCATGGGTTCATTGATGTTAAGCCTGAACCTCCTGCCACAATTGTTGATCATGAGGGAGATGTGAATGTAGATGTGGAGAATGCAGTTGATATGCATGAGACTGAATTTAATGAACCAACTGAAGTAGCACCTCCTGAACCACTTGTAAAGCCTCTTTTGAGAAGATTTGTTAGAGAAAGACATCCCTCACAAAAATATTCCCCTTATGAGTTTGTGTTGTTGACTAATGGGGGATATCCTGAATGTTATGAAGAAGCTATGTTGCATGAAGAGAAAGACAAGTGGTTCAAAGCCATGTAAGAGGAGATGAATTCATTGCATGAGAATCATACTTTTGAATTGGTGAAATTATCTCAAGATAAGAGAGCATTGAAAAATAAATGGGTGTTTAAATTGAAACCAGAAGAGAATAACTCACAACCAAGGTACAAGGCACAATTGGTTGTGAAGGACTTTGGTCAAAAGAAGGGTATTGATTTTGAAGAGATATTTTCACCCGTGGTTAAAATGCCTTCAATTAGAGTTGTACTTGGCTTGATAACAAGTTTAAATTTAGAAATTGAACAACTTGATGTGAAAACAACCTTCCTTCACGGTGACTTGGAGGAAGAGATTTATATGGTACAACCTGAAGGTTTTGTAGTCAAAGGTAAAGAAAATTTTGTTTGCAGATTGAGAAAGAACTTGTATGGGCTCAAACTAGCTCCAAGGCAATGGTATAGAAAATTTGATTCCTTCATGATGGATCACGGGTATGATAAAACTTCTTCTGATCATTGTGTTTTTGTGAAGAAATTTCCTAATGGAAAATATATCATTCTCTTACTCTATGTTGATGACATGTTGATTGTTGGTCATGATAAAAATGACACTTAAAGTCTTAAAAGAGAGTTAAGCAAGTCCTTTGCAATGAAGGCTAGGTCCTGCAAAACAAATCCTTGGCATGAAAATTGTTTGTGACAGGAAGAATAGAAAATTGTGGTTATCCTAGCAAAAATATATTGAAAAGGGATTAGAGAGATTTAATATGAAAAATTCTAAGCATGTTAGCACTCCACTTGCAAGTCACTTCAAGTTGAGCTCAAAGGATTGTCCTACAAATGAGTATGGGAAAGAAGAAATGCAGACAATTCCATATTCATCTGTAGTTGGTAGCTTGATGTATGCCATGGTGTGTACAAGGCTAGACATTGCTCATGTTGTTGGTGTTGTGAGTTGTTTCCTTGATAATTCTAGAAAAGAGCATTGACAAGCTGTGAAATGGATAGTTAGGTATCTTAAAGGTACTTCTAGAGTTTGTTTATCCTTTGGAAGTGGTAAGCCTATGTTGAATAGTTACACAAATGTAGACATGGCTGATGATGTGGATTCTAGAAAATTTACTTCTGGCTATATGATGACTTTTGTAGGGGGAGCAATGTCATGGCAATCCAGACTACAAAAATGTGTTGCTCTATCTTTTACAAAGGCAAAATATATTGTTGTTACAGAAGCTACTAATGAGTTCTTGTGGATGCAAAAGTTACTATAAGAGTTGGGATTATCACAAGAAAAATATGTTTTGTATTATGATAGTCAAAGTGAAATCTATCGTAGCAAGAACTCAACTTTTCATTCAAGGTCAAAGCATATTGAAGTCTAATATCATTGGATATAGGTTGCATTAGAGATGAAACAATTGCCATTAGAGAAAATCCATATTGACGAGGATGAGTCAGATATGATGACAAAGATTTTACCTGCAAGAAAATATGTTATATGCAAGGAGAAAGCTAGTTTGGTTAACTATAGCCCCAATTAATTGGTAATGGGGAGATTTTTCAGGTGGGTCACCAATTTATTGGGCTGACACTGATTTAATTAAGAAAAATAAAAAGGTATATTTTTTTATGGGCTCTCGGCCCATTATGCAATTTAAATATGCAACCCTTGCATCAGGTTTGTTATGAGAAAAAAATAGAGTGAGAAATAGAGAGACAAAAGTTGTGAGTGCCTTTAGGTAGAAAAGAAAGAAGCGATCCAAGAGAGTGAAGAAGAAGAAAATAGCAACTAGTTTGTGCAAGTCTGTGCAAAGAAGCTACCTTGGAGAGAAGGTTTTATTCCTCTTCTCATATATTGGGATTCTCTCTGTTGGTTATTTAAAGTACCCATTGGGGTTTGTTATCCACCTTGTTGGTGAAGAGAATAATGCTTTATTGATCCTTGGAATCTCCAAGAGAACTTGTGGTGTACCCATTAATTATTATTAGTGAATTTTTTTAATAGACTAGGTCCCGTGGGTTTTTCCTCCATATTGAGGTTTTCCCACGTTAAAAGTTTTGGTGTTTGTTGGTTCCCCCCTTCTCTGTTTTATGCATTTTATTATTTTGCATATTATTTATTTAGGGAAGATTTGATCTGGGTTTTGCTTCTGCTTGGTTATTTGTTATTTTTTAGATCTTCCCAACAATTATGAAGCAGCCTACTTAGTCTCTGCCACGAGACAACTGATGTCACCTACAACAATGTTCCCCTCAACAATTGTTCTACTAGGAATCTCACTCTTGGATTGTGTCTTGGCCCACCTAGCCTCTGCAAAAAAAAACACGCATCATCAATGAAAAACATTATTATCTATAACCGCAAGAATCACCCTTTTAACAGAGAAATAAGATAAAAACAAGAAACACAAAGATATAACATGGAAACTCCAAATACGGAGAAAAACCACCAAATAATAATCACTATGTGCAAATTTTGACAACACATAGAAAATACTATCAACCCTTTGATTGTGACTCCAAGTACACCCACACTTTCCAAAGCAAGAATTTAATCAAACCTCACAACACTCTACTACAAGAGTATAAGAAAAGTCAAATACTAGCTCGAAGTGTCTTTGACTTGGGGCATGAAACATCATGGACTTAGAGCCCATTATATAGTCACTAAATCCCACCCCCTATCAACCTAACATTCTCTATATCGATTAAAATAAACACATATTCATTTCCTATACCAACAATCACACTCCACCATAAATAGTATCACTTGGAATCAAATCACCCTGAGAATTTCCATTTGGAATCAAACAATCCAAGAATTTCCACTTGGAATCAAACTATCCCAAGAATTTTCACTTGGAATCAAACTATCCCAAGAATTTCCACTTGGAATTACACTATCCAAAGAATTTTCACTTGGAACCAAACCATCCCAAGAATTTTTCCACTTGGAACCAAACCATCCAAAGAAGTTTCACTTCGAATTAAGTCATCCCAAGCATTTCCATGCACCCTGCATTAATGTTAACCAATGCCCGTGTATAATCACCACACACCTTGCATAGCATAAATATCATACACCCTTCGTTAGAACAATGCCGCAATCCACGATGCAAAACCAACGAACCTTGCGAAAAGCCACAGATCGAATGTCCGCACTTCCCAGCCACCATGTTGTTTGACTCCTTCACTGGAGACGCAAGACCCGTCGACACAACACTTGTCGATGTAGAACCACCATGGCACCACGACATCCTACCGCCAACAAAGCACCTCACGAAACCCGTAGATCTAGGAGCATCTCACCACAAGCAAACTCCATTACCGATCCAGCACGATACCAATTATTAGGATCAAAACACTTATCATTAGGCCAAAAACTATAGCCATATATTAATTAATAATAACAATTTATAATATATGTATAATAATTATTAATAATAATATATGTATATAATAATTAATAATAATAAAAATATATATAAATATGTATAATAACTAATAATAATAATTTAAATATTATTAAAATTTAATATTTTAAGTTATCCAAAAATTATTTAGTTTTTTTTATTATAAGAGTAATTAGGTAATTTTTAAATTCTATCTATTTTAACTTTTTTTTAATCTATCACATCACTTAAATCGGTTGGTAACTTTCATAAAATTAATTTTCAAATCTAATAATTTTACCCTCTAAATTCACTAAAAAAACACATATATTTTTCCACTCAAATTTATCCAACTCTATCATTACCCTTTTCCAACAAATTCTCTTCAAAGAAACGCATCCTAAGGTAAGTTTAGAGTAAGAACATGAAGCTGCTTTTGGTTTTATTTTGTTGGTTTATTCTCGTTATGCCTTAGAATTGTAATTGATGTTAGATTTAATGAGATAGAGTTAGATGTGATGGATTGTAATTGATGTTCTCATATTTTGATGAATAATGTCTAAAGTTGAATGGATCTTACCTTTGCAAGGGTTGACACAGCACCAACATTAAAGACACTCACTGTAACCACTTCATCCCAGAAATAGGTCAAGGAATTTATTCTCCCACTGTTTGTCACTATCCTCAACTTCGAACTTAACACAATTTTTCTCGTCACCCATGTCATTCTAAAGAAAAGACTTCTCATCTCTTAACCATAACCTTAACCTTTTTTTTTTTTTTTTTTAATGTTCAACAATTTCACTTTTAATTAGTAATTTAATTTTTAAATTTAGTTATATGATTGTTTTGATTTTTAATTTTTTTTTATTTAATTGAGTCCCAATATGTTTTAAACGTAATTAATTTGGTTTATTTTGTTAAATTGGTATTACATCATTTAAAAAGTGTTACCTGATGAAATTTGAGTAATCTTCTATCTTGAGATCATTCTATTTTTACACATGACAATTTTCAAAATTTGATACATTATTAATAAAATTAACATAACAGGTCATATTAAATCTATTTAATAAATATTAGGATCGAATCGAGTAAAAACAAAATATAGAAACTAAAGTTAATTGTAGATCAAAGTATTAGAAGCAAATTCCTAATTAAGCCATCAAATGATAACAAAACTAGGAGATATCATTTAGCTTGGTCTTCCTTTCTTTTCTTTTAATATGTAAAATTTGAACAGATTAAGGAGTTTACAACAACCTTGCTCTGTTTAATTTACTAATCCATATTTTCTTCACTCTTCTCAACCTTAATACTACAATACACTAACTTTATCTTTTCTAATGTGGGGTTTGATTGTACCTGTTAGAAAACTAATTATAATTCACTTTAGAAAAGATCAATTATATGAAAATCTATGGTTGAATAAGAATTAGGTGAATTGAATTATAAGAAATGAAGCAATAGGTATTGAGGTAAGTGAGATGGTGGTAGTTGACATTCCATAATTGATTTCATAATAGACTGTGAAGACCCAATTTAGGAGGCACATGCTAAACAAAATTGAGTGAGTAAATGAACCCTTATGTTTGTTTCTATTATAAAGGTTATTTCATGACAACATTCTTACGATGGCGGTTAGGTTATTTATTTCCTATCATTATTGTCACTTTAAAAACTTTTACCAAAGTTATTCAATGATGAAATTTAAAGAGTATTTAATTTCCAATGGAAAACAAAAGGGTGTGAGATTCATTCATTCATTACCAGTATGATTTGAGAAAACATTTCCAAATTTGATTATGTATTTTTACTATAATTACAAAAGCACTTTGCTTTGACTGATGAAAATAGTGAAAGGTAAATCTTGCTGTTTTTGTATAGGAAAGAATGAAAACAATGAAAGGACATTCTTATTATTTCTGAACAAATCTTTAGACATAAAAAAAAATGAAAAGAAAATATTTTTATTATTAAAAAATAAAGCAATAAATGAAAATAGACAACCTATTCTCAAAGTAAACAGACCCCAGTAGCTCTTAACCTTTTCATAGAGGGACTGTGCCACACTCATCAGAAAAAAATGACACATTTCAATAAAAAAGGTGTTCACAAATGGGGTATTATGTCTGATCACCAACTATTCTAACCTTATATTCTCCACAGCATAATTCTATTTTTGAATTTCATTAACTATGCCAAAACTTTGGAAGTTTACAACACTCAACACAAGGACTTCTCCAGCTGTAGTTACAAGAACATGAGACATTATTGCTCCAACCATATATAGTACATTGATGGATACAAAATTTAAAATTTATGTTTTAAAATATATTAAGAATATTTTTAAAATACCAACATTAGTATATTGTTAATACCAACACTAGAGAAGAACACCAAAAGATCCAGTAAAAAATCTGAACTCTGATCTGTGATGGTTTACAAGGCAGTTTTGAGAAAAGAGATAATGAGACACGAAACAGGACACATAGAAAACCAAAAGATCTTCAAATTTATCATTGAACACAAGCCCTCATCATATTTACAGAACAGCACATAGCAACTCCCTAGTCATGTAGGATTACATCGAAGACAAAAAAATCACTCAAAAAAGTATGAAAAAAAGTTGCAAAATTTACATCAGATACAAGTCTAAGCAAATCAAATTAATTCTTTATACTAAAACAAATCACCATGTGTTGATGTTCACATGGTTTCATCATATACTGCAGCAAAAGTTGTAGTTGTGACAGATGACATGGTAGTGTCATGGTTGTCCGAAGAAGAGGATGTATTGTAGGTAGATGAATTCTTCACATAACTACTACTTTCTTTGTTACTTCTTACTTTGAGGTCCATGAAATCAGAAATTAAGGCAGGTTTTGTTATCTTACTGTCATCAACATCCATATTTCCAGTGAGCATCTTCACCACAGAAGACATGGATGGCCGGAGCTTAGGTGATTCCTGGGTGCAAAGAAGACCAATCTTCATAAACTTACAAGCCTGCTCGGCATCGAATTCCCCGTCCAGCGATGTATCTACCAGTCCCACCAATTCCTTTCTCTCATAAAGTTCCCAAGTCTGTAAGATCAGAAGCTAAAATAAGAGAAAATCTACAAACTTCATATGATGCTTTAGAATTTTCGTTTTTATCAGCAAGTGTTAATTGTTAGTTTTGTTAGTAGCTGAAGTTGAATTCACAACCTCTCTCACTCTTATTTCCAAACCCTTCAAACAAACCTTATATCTCTGAGATATTAGTAAGATGTCAATGCCTAGAAAGAGCATGTGAAATCAATTGAAAGAATGAAAGATGCATACCCTCTCTAGAAGAAATTGTTCTTCTACTGGTAATCGCGTGTTTGTGTTACATCTTCCACTTATTATTTCCACAAGGAGGACACCAAAGCTGTAAACATCTGCTTTCCGTGTTAGCTTCCCCCCTATTGCATACTCGGGTGCCAAATAACCTCTGAAATAAATCATGGATCAGAAAATTTCTCACATAAAACAACTGTTTAGAGTTTTTACATGATTATATGTAAACAGCCAAAGAGAAGCACTTTCCTATCTTAACAAAAATACCCCAAAAATTGTTAACTTCCATGTATAAATCAAAGTTGTTGAATTTGAAATTGAGGGTGGAGGGATCAACAAGTATCTAAATTTGGAATTGGGAAGGCTGATTTGCAGTTTCAAGGGGAAACACAACAGCATAAAAATCATGCACTTTTTCAGTGATTGTAATTTAGAACACTTACATTGTTCCTGCTACTCGAGTGCTGACATGAGTCATGTTTGCTGGAATAAGCTTTGCAAGACCAAAATCTGAAATTTTGGGTGTAAGATCTTTATCAAGTAGGATGTTGCTTGCTTTTATATCCCTGTGAACAATATGAGGCCTTACTTCTTCATGAAGATAGGCCAGTCCACGAGCAATACCAACGCTTATTTTGCATCTTGTTCGCCAATCAAAGTACATTTTACTGTGACTTCCACCTATAAATAAAGAGAAAAATATTTGATTAAAAAAGAATTAGAGCAAGGTGTCCAAGGCTAGTTTTAATAATATGAAACATTCATGTGTCTTCACTTTACAATTTAAGCTTTTAATATAGTCTATGCATTATGCACATTTGCAGCCCAAAAAGCTCTTGTGTGAGGAGGGGCATGTTAGAGATACAATACACAAATTTATATGTCTTCACCTAATATCTTAAGGTTAAGGGGTAGTTGGATAGTGAAAAAAACAAATCCATGTTTAAAACTTTATTGTCAACTTCTGCCAGAAAGCTTTAGCAAAGGACTTTCTCCAACAATATTCCAAAAGATTGAATTATGAGAAAAGTGACTACTTTTTAGTGTTAAAAAATGGACTTCAAGTTCAAGCCTAATTCAATCTTATAAGTTGGTTTTGTGGAATTGAGTTAGACTTAAAATTCATTTCTTAATATGATATCAGAGACCTGGATTAGAGCCTATCCTAACAAAATTTGATGTTTACTGGATCTATTGTTCCACTCACTATCGGACTGCTATGGGATCACTTATTAGTGTCTAGTCTCATGCACGAGTATGCCTTGATGTGAGGAAATGTGTTGGAAGTCTCATATATAAATGAATGCAAATCTCACTTTACAAGCCTGTTTAAGTTAGGATTAAAATCCACTTTTTAACACTACCTTTCATGCTACAAGCATCATCGGTGAAAAAGAGAAAGTTACCCAAACCAAAAAAAAGAAAATAGAAAAGAAAATAATTACCTAGAAGAGTTTGTGACAGACTATTATTCTCAAGGTAATTGTAGACTAATATTCTGCTATTTTTGTCCACACTGCAACCATATAGCTTGACCAAATTTTCATGCTCTATCTCTGAGATTACATTAATCTCTGTCAAGAACTCCTTCACTCCTTGTCTTGATTCTGCTGCAAGAACTTTTATTGCAGCAACTTTTCCGTCTTTAAGTCGTCCCTGATCATCCACCATAATAAGTTAAGGTTTCATTATCAATGTTTTCCTCCACAAGAAGGAGAAGGAAAAGACAATGATCAGAAAAATAGCTGAGATGACACATTCAGTGTGGTCTAGTTTACCTTGTAGACAGAACCAAAACCACCCTCTCCGATTTTATTGGCTTGACTGAAGTCATCAGTGGCATTTCTTAATTCTTTGTAGGAGTATAGTTTAACATTATGAATGCCTGAAATATTTGTAACAAATCAGCTAACATCTAAGATTCAATTCAGAACCTGATATTCAATTCAAACCTATAATATTGTGAGAAACATATATCCCAATTCAAGAACACAGTCATAACACTGGAAAAAAAAGATCAAATTTAAGAAACAATACAATGCCTTCTTTGTAAAACCTACTTTAATTGGTATAACATGTAATCGAGTTACCTTCATCAATTTCTGGATCTTTTCTTGCTGAAGAAGATGACTTACTGAAAAGTAAAGGAAAACAAGTCATAGCTAAATGAAGTATAAGGAGCTTCAAATGTCAAATGGTGTCACTTGCTTCCAATGGTAACCTGGTTGAACCATCAAAATGTGTTAATGTTTTGAAGAGTAACAAAGTGGGAAGAAAATACATACAATTAATTGAACATAATAAAAGATAATCCAAAGCAAATTCATTATTTCCATAAGATGTCTGAGATAAGAAAACTAATCACTGATACCAAAACTCTAGTTTTGCCACAAATGTTCTCAAAGCCATACCATAAGACTTAAATAAATGCACAAAAAAAAAAAAAAAAAAAA
>Ga0209589_1011524_pt1 | contig 12408 bp, 8 predicted proteins | sample CowpeawhiteBW_FD_187525 | JGI IMG/M metagenome (GOLD analysis project Ga0209589, IMG submission 187525) | Root nodule microbial communities of legume samples collected from California USA - Cow pea white BW (SPAdes) (version 2) | ecosystem: Host-associated > Plants > Roots > Nodule | place: USA...
TATATATATATTATTTTAAGTTGATTATAAGAGAAAATTATGAAACTATTTATTTAAGTTCTAATGGGATTGATTATCTTTTAAGTTGTTTATCTTTTATGTGAATTATTAAATAGACGAAAGTTTAAATTATCAAAGTCCAAGATTTAAAATTATTAAAACTACGGAGCTACATACTCTAAAAGTGAACAATATATTGGTTCCGTTAAGTTTTATGATCGGTCATTTCTCTTAGACCTCAATTGGAACCTTATGTTCTTTGAAGAATAGAAGGAAGAAATAGTATTTAAATCGTCTATGAACATCAACTTTTGAGCGAAGTGAGACTATTGGACACGGTAGGGAAAAAATAATAATCAAATTTCTAAAATATATGTGAATGGAAAATTATTTATCAAAAATATTGAACTGGAAATGTGTTAAACGGTGTAAACAACTCCAATACTAACATGAAAAACATTCAACACTTCAAAAAAAGTTAACGTAGTCAGGTTAAAAGAACTATATTCATTCATTTTTAAAGTTTAGGGACCAAAATATATTGAAGTTTCAGACATGGATGAATTCCAATTTTAGATCAAAGTTCAGGGACTAAAAACATACTTAACCCTTTTAAAAACTTTATTCTCTTCTTCTTCAAAAGTTTCCTTGTAGCTTATTGTAGGCCGACCTGACAGAAAAAACACATTCCTCATCTTCCTTCCATTTCTAGGTATCCAGGTCCCTTCTTAAAACTTTGAACATTTATTAATCGAAGGATTTGTTCCTCCCTAGCTCAAAACAATAACTCATATCACAACCACAAAAACCTGAAAAATTTAAATAACAAGTTATAATATCATGCAAAGTACTAGTTTTGGTTTTCACATCAATCTTTTGTAGTTAAATGATTTCCCTATAATGATGGTCAAAATGCTAAATGCAAAACAGAAGGCTTAAATACTTTTTTTGTCATTATTTTCGTTGCCTTTATTCAATTTGGTCCTCATTTTTGTTTTGCATTCAATTAGGTCATAATTTGTCAATTTTGGTTACTTTGATCCTTTTTGCTAATGGTGTTCAAATAGTTAACGTCTGTGAATGCAACGTGTCAATTCCGAGTTCTTTTAATTTTTTATTAAATCTTTTTTATTTTAAAAAATTGTCCACGTGTCATGTCAACATCATGTCACATGTCAATGTTAGTTGTAAGATCCGAGACGATTAAATATAAATAAATATTTAATTTACCAATAAGTAGGAAATGGTGACACATTTAATGGAATTAATTGGGTCAATTATAACAAGGAACAATAGTAGCTTAAGTGTTTGAGTGTGTTGAGTGGTGTTGAGAGGTCTTGAGTTCAAGCCCTATGTATGTCATTATTGTGATAATTTAATTAATTAATTATTTTGCAACGATGCATGAACGTGTGAGGTTTATTGGGTATCCATATGTATGGTAATTGTGTGGATGTGAGTTCAAAACATTGTTGGCGTGATGAGACGATGTTTGAGAATACCTTTGGCAACAAGGGTTTAAGAATAAGCATTGAGTTGTGTTAGAGTATTTTGGGTAAGGTGTATATATTGTTAAATTATGTGTTTATGTTGATTTGAGCTCACCCTTTTTGTTTGTGTTTGGTGATGATCGTGTGACTTGTCACACAGTAGTATATCATATTCTAGGTGATGCTAGAGATGCGTAGAGACAATGATAAGGACATCTTGGTGGAATTTTATGAGCAATTTATAATTTTGTTATTTATCTTTCAGTTGGTTATGGAACTTGTAGTAATTACAATGGACTTATGAATTTGAATTTAACGTGATGGACGAGTTTTAAATTTCCTGCGCTTTTGGAAATAATAATATATGATGATTTGAGTTTTATTAAATTTTATTTATTTTATTATGTAATATCCAGCTAAGACGTTACATTAATGCCATATGTTAGTTTGTGGATATGTTATTTTCTTTTGTTCAATTTATTCTCTATATTTGTTATTTTTGTTCAATTCAGTCCCTATATTCGCTATTTTTGCTTAATTTGGTCCCTTTTTGGTTAAAAAGGAACAATTTTTTGTCCCTTCCAAATTGAGACCAAATTTAATATTTTATAAATATTATACTAATATTTTTATTAAAATTGACATTTTTATTACTTTTGGGTTTCACATAAATCTTTCATAGTTAAATGATTTCGCTACAATGGTGGTCAACATGGTAAATTCAAATCAGATAGACCAAAATGATATAAAAAAAAGTGGAAAAGAAAACAATGAAGGAAAAGCATACCTCTTATATCTTTTTTTCTTTATGGTGTGTTTGGATGAAACAATTTAAGAGAGTAATTCATTTATTTGGAGAAATTGAAATTCTTCCAAGGAAAATGACATGTTTGTATGAGGAAATTAAAAGGAAATTAAAATTGAAAAATTTTAACAAAGTATTTCAAATAACTAAAATAGTAGAATTCAAAATTCACTCTTAAAAGAAGGAAATTAAGATTCTCCAAGTTGTGAAATTGTTCATTGCTTAGGACAAAAAAAGTCCACAGGTCCAAAAAGTTGAGTCAAGTCGGGTAGATGGTGAAGATGACTCGGTTCAGGCAAAAGTCCCATTGAGCGGGCTCGAGCAGAAGGTGAGCTGAGTTGGGTAAGGGTGAAGGTCGAGCTGAGCTAGCCCAAGTGGAAGGTCGAGCTAGCCTGGGCTGAACGTCACGACTAGATGGTTGTAAGCCGAGTCGTCTTGAACCGAAGGTCGAGCTGGGTCGGCCTTGGCCAAAGTGTTGAGCTGAGTTGGCTCTTGTTGAAGGTTGAGACGAGATGACTTTGAATCGAGTCAGTCCTAGTCGAAGGTCGAGCCTTGTCTCCTATTGTCGCAACCGAAATCGTGACGTGACGACGAACCAAAAATTAAAATTTGAAAAAAAAAATAGATTGGAGGCGCCACCATAGTTTATTCTGGAAAACGACGAAAAAACCAACAAAATAAGACAAGGTAAACAAAAAACCAGATTTTAGGTTCGAAAGTTGGTTATGCGTGGGAAATGTATTAGCACCCCACAACGTCCATCCTAGGACGGTACCTTTAACTAAACATGCAAAAGGATGTGGTTTTCAAAATATTTATTTTTTTCCCAAAAATAATAATAAATGAATTTACAAAAGAAACAAAAATAGTTTTTGATTTTTTTGGGCCAACGAGGATTAATCATCGCTCCTACGTATCTCCATTCACAATAAAGAATCAAGGGTTACCTAATTCTTTATGAAAAAACTATTTGAGAAACTTGTTGATTTGATTTTTTTATAATTTTGAAAACTTGTTTTTTTATGTTTGTTTTTGGAAATTTGAATTATTTGAAAATAGTTGTCATACGACGCGAGCGGCCAGACAGACACAAACATTAAACAAAAAAATAAATTGTTTTTATCTTTAGTTCTTTATATATTTTTTTCCATTTTTTAGAAAAAGAAATTTGAAAAATTGGTGTCACGCGACGCAAGCGACCGGGCAGACACTAAAAAAAATGAAGAAAACTATTTTTTATGATTTTTAGAATAAAATATTTATGAATAGTAGAAAATAATATCCCTTAAGCAAAAGACTGAAGTTAGGTGTAAAACAAAAACATGTTCAATATTAAAAGATAATATAAGAAAAAGGGGATGAATAAATAAAAAAGGATAAAGACAGTTACATACCTTCTACACTTTTCAATTCCTCTTTTATCAATCTAACTCTCTCATTTTGTATATGATAACTATCTTCTCTCTTTTTTCTCTTTTTTCAGGAGAGATAATAAAAGAGGTGTGTGGGTGGTATGAGAATAAGAGAGGAAGAGTACAAAACATCATTTTTTTTTACCTCCTTCAATATGTTTTTTTTTTTGAAAGAAAGATAAAAAAAAGGAGGTGTATATGTGGAAGTGGTGATGGGAAAGAATTAGAGAAGTGTAGAGAATATTTTTTGGTCCCTTCCCATGGAACAGACTGTCTATTTATATTAACAAATTGCAATCCTACCCCTTAATTGTAATGAACAATATAAGGAAGAAATTGGTCATGATAACAACACATTATGAAAATCAAATCATAGCAAATCAGAGCACAATATCAATCAAGATCGGAAATATTGATTCTAACCATTAACAAATCAAAGCACAAAAATCAATTCTAATTAGTAATATTGATTCTAATTATATGAAGAGATATTGCTTTTAGTTATTAGAATCATATCACTAATTTCTCTATCAGAACAAAGCAAAGGTAGAAGATAAGTTGAGTTGTTGGGCTTCTGAAAAGGAGTGTGATAATTAATAACAAATTGGGGTCTTCCTTGTTTTTTCCTTTCTTTTCTTTTTTTCATCTCTATTTGTTTCGGTTTTTTTTTTCTAAAATTAAAGTTTGAAAATCTTTGAAGAAAATTTTGTTTCACATTTCTTTTTATTGAAAATATATTTATTCACTTGGACGAAATTGGATGTTGACACCTATGTCGTAGGTCGAGCCAAGTTAAGTTGTGTTGAAGTCGAATCGACCTAGGTTGAACTAAGTTATAAGTTAGACTCAAATATGGAGTTTAGTTCTCCATAAAATAGAAATTAAATTGCTTTATCTAAACAAGAAAATTAAAATGTAAGATATTTTAATCACTTCATCCAAACTCAGTATTTAAGAAATTAAGAGAATTCAATTATAAGTAATTCAATTACTAAGTATTTCAATTTCTCAAAATTGTTAAAATCTCTTGTCCAAACACAATGTTATTATTTTCATCTTTATGTTATCATGTCTTCTTCATCTTCAACTAAGTTTTCCCCTCGTTCCTCCTTTTTCCACTTTTTTTGTCGCTATATGTTTTTCTTAGCTTTCATTTTTGCCGCTCATCCTTTTCTTTTTCTTTTCTTTTTTATCCTTTTCAACTCCTTCTACGTCCTTGCTATTTTACTTAGTTAATTTTTTAAAAAAAATACTTTTCGATAATTTCTACATTTTTTAAAAAATTAATGTTATTTTACTTAGTTATTTTTAAAAAAAATAAACTTTAATTACTCAAACAAAAGTGAATATTAATATTATACTATAAATATAAACCTTAGTAACAAAAAGTTAGTGATAAATATAAATTTTGTTTATATATCATTTGTGACTAATTTTTAATTTATTATAATACTGACAAATTAAAACAGTGTCACAATAGTTATATTAAAAAAATAAAAGTTAATTATAAATAATTATTAAACACAATTACATAATAAAATTGTTTTTTTAATAGTTATTCATTATTAGTGACAAACTCTTTATTGACAAAAAATTTATTAAACACTTATAAATTAATAGTTATTCATTATTACTGACAAACTCTTCATTTGCTATACTTTATATTATTTTTGTCAATAATAGCTGTTACAAATTTATTTCAAATATTTAGTGGATTCACACATATAAGTCTCTATATAAGTGAGACAATTATTAAATTTTTCTTTATTTAGATTTGAATGTATAATCTGTCTTTCATATAATTAAGAATATTTTTGTCATCATACTATTACACTAGTAATAAATATAAATTTTTTCATTACTTATATCTTATTTTCATTATTTTTTAATTTGTACAAAATTTAATTAAAAGTGATAAAATATATATATATATATATATATATATATATATATATATATATATAGATAGATAGGTTAAAATACTTTTTTGATTCCAATTTCCTTCAAGTTTTGTTAAATAAGTCCTAATTTTGGTTTTGTGTTCAAATATGTTTCAATTTTCGTCAATTTTGTTCAATTGAGTCTCTTTTTGCTAACACCGTTTAAATCATTAACTACCATGAACAATGACTTCCACGTGTCACTTCGTGATTTTTTTGAATTTTTTGAATTTTTGAATTTTTTTATTTTTTTAAATGTCCACGTTTCAACCCAGTAACGGCCACATGTCAAAAGTTAATTTTATATATTTAATTTTGTCCCTATATTTATTATTTTTGTTCAATTTAGTCCCTATATATATCACAAATAAATATTTATTGATATAAAATTTTATATCATAAAATTATGTTTCTTTTAATAAGAATATAATTAATAAAAAATTTATGCAATGTGTACAAATTAGTAATGACATATAATATTAATTATATTATCACTACTAAATGTTCTCATATTACATGAGAATTTTCTTGTAAATTTGTTAAAAAAAATTGCAAGAAAATATTTTTTTCTACTATTTTTTCTAAGAATTTTAATTAGCAGGTAATTACTTCGTGGGTAATTATTTCTTACAAAATTATAAAATTCACAAGTATTTCCTATAAAATTTGTTGCGAAAAGTGCTTTATACAAAATATTTTGCAAAAAAATTGGTAGCAATTTTCTGCAAATTTTTTTTCATAATAAAATTTATAAGTATTTCTTATAAAATAAAGTTCAAAACAAAATTAGCAGGAAATATAAATTTTTTAGTAGTGTATTTTTAAATCATTGGTAATTTTTATGATTATATAGAGAGAGAAAAGAGAAAAGGTTGATGGAAATGAATGAATAGACATGTTTTATTTAAATACATGTATTAAAAAAATTAAACACATATAATAACAAAATGTATGATATAAAATAATGATTAATTATTATTATTAGGGGTGAGCAATAGACAAGTTGGATCCAACCTACCCAATCTAGCATAATGGGTATTTAAAATTTTAAAATCTAATCTGACCATTTAAATTGTTGGGTTATTCGAATTTGGTAAAATAACCCTTGACAAAGTTATCATTAAAAATATTTCACAACTTGGTCAAATGAAAGGGTATGTTAATTTACATGAACAACTTTCATATGTCCTACAAACAAAGGTGGAGATATGTAGCGCTGATATGGGAAGAAGAATGATTCGGGAAAGACTTTATGGGAAAAAGGTGTTTATTGTACTTGATGATATGAATGAGTATCGTACACTTTGATGATGAAGAGATGAGGTCTTGAGGAGGAAGCATGTAAATATCTTTAGTCAACTCATTATGAAGAAATGCATTCTTCACATCCATTTGATGAAAGGACCAACCGTTAGAGGTGGTTTTAGAAAGGATAGTTCTGACAGTTGTCATTTTGGCAACAAGGTGCAAATTTCTCATCATAATCAATGTCATATTCATGTTTGTTTCCTATGGCAACTAGTATTTCCTTGTAATGATAAAATGAACCACCAAAATTTAGTTTCACATAACACACCCATTTGCAACCTTATGGTTTGATATCAGGAGTCCAAGAAGCAATATTCCATGTGAAGTTCTCTTGTAGAGCATTAAGTTTATTATTCATTGCCTTTACTTAACATATATCTTCAACAGCTTGTGAGTAATAAGTAGGTATAGATGTCTTAAAAAGAGAAGTTGTTAGAGAAGTATGAGAAAAAGCATATACATAGTGCAGTTTGGAATTTTTACAGTATCCTATATGCCTCAGTTCTAGTGCAAACGATGCGTATGAAGATGTGGTGGCATTTTGTAATATTTAAGAAATTTTATGCATCATTTCTATAGACAACCGAAGCATATACATGTTTATGCCTCGGTTTTAAAGACAACCGAGGCATATATGCCCCAAAATTTTTATGCTTTCCTGTTGTTTTCAATTTTTAAAATTAAATGCAAAGGTTTATATCTCAGGTGGACACCTAGCCAAGGTAGATAGTCTTTCAGGCCTCGGTCCAATTTTAACCGAGGCATATGTGGTTATATTTCAAGAGGAATATGTACCAATGCTACTTAACTAAGGCATATACATGTTTATGCCTCTATTTTAAATCAATCGAGGCAATAAGTCATGTTAGGGTTAAATACATAATCGCACACTATTGAAGCGTCTTCTTCATGTGGTGCAACGACAATGTCTTCATTGTTGCATTTTGTCTCTAACAATTACATAACGTGTTGGTTCTCTTCTTCTATGCAGGTTCCCTTCTTCCATTGTTGCAGAGCATAAATGCCTTATTCACTGTTGCGGAACGCATGGAGCTTAGGCGCCATGTCCATTACCTTTCAACTCACTAAAACGGGATATACTTCTCCTTTTTCTGATGCACCTTTTCTTAGTGTCAATACCTAATTTCGTCCAGGTTAAGAAATAAAAATCTTATTTTTTTTTTTAAAAAAAAGAAGAAAAATTTACAAAAAAAGTGAAACATTGATATGGATGTAAATATATATTCCTATTTTTACTTTTATTTTATTTTAACTTTAATTTTATCTTGTTTTATTTTTATTTTATTTTATCTTGTCTTTTTTTATTAAATTTTATTTTATTTTATGTTATTCTTATTTATACTTTATCTTATCTTATCTTATTTTTATTTTATCTTATTTTATTTTATTCTCTTAAAAAATAAATAAAAATGTATAAAAATAAATAAATAAAATAAAAAATGAAAAAAATGAAAGTCAATTGACTTAGCTTGCCACCCTTTCCTCCTTCATGCAAAGAAAAATGGCCATCTTCATACTTTGCCCCGTTTTTAAGTTTTGGCATAGAAAAGGAAATATGGGAGATTGTAGCATGGCAGCGTAGCATGGTAGACACTACTACACTCATGACAATCGAAGCATGGCAGTCACAATAGTGGTGGCTACTTGTTTTCTTGGCTTTCAAAAACAAAGGGGGTGAGACGTGGTGGAGAAGGGGGTAAGATTTTGCAAAAAGAGGAGCGAGTGAAGGAGTGGAGAGCCCACAAAACACTTGCACAAGCCACCAAGAGGTAAGCTTCTACACATGAATACTTGGGTGAGCATGATGAAACTGTGCTGTATTTTGTCTCCTATGCTTGAATAACATGTTGGGGCTGTGTGTGAGATTTGCTGCATCATTCATTTGAAACCTAGTCCAAATATGTCAAATGCATGTTGTTGTTCAAATGCTGGGAAACAAAATGTGCTTTAACAGTAGTTTTGCCTATCATAACATGACAAGTTCTTTATCTTCTAACCCACCACACTCACTTCCCAACTGAACCTCCACAGCCACGAATTCCCTCCATCTATCCCTGCCATCTTCATACTTCATTTTTCTGGCAACTGAACACATCCAAATAAGTCATTCCATCCTTCATCTTCTTCACTGATAACCATATCCAGAATCACTACCTTGCACCATCTCCATCCTTCATGGCCAACACACACATAACAAAGTTTCAACACCCCACTTACTACCCATTAAATACCCAAACCAACCAAACCATGCTCAAAACCCATGTCATTGTTGGTTGTTCCTACAGACAAAGCCAATATCCAACACAGTCTTAATTAGGTTTCACAAGTTTTATGAGAACAATCATCATTTACACATCTCGTGGAACAAGAACACACACAGGAGCTGATGGATCTAACTTCTTTCTTCTTCACACATTTCCCTTCCAACTATGGACAATATGAAATGTGGAGAATCTTTCAGAGATGGGGAAAGGTACAAGACCTATTTATATCCAGGAGACTTAATCAAAGAGGCTAGAGGTTTGGGTTTGTAAGGTACCGTGGAATATCTAACCCACAAGCTCTTGAAAAACAACTAGATAATATTCAGATAGGCAACATGAAGATCCACGTTAACAAGCCAAAATATCGCAGATACGTTGATGCATCTAGAAAAGAAGGTGGACAAAGGAGTGAAAATGATGGTTTCAAGAATAATATATCCCCAACCTATAAGAAAGTCTGGAAGAGGAAAAGTACACAAACATATGCCCAAATAGTGAAGGGAGAAGCGACAAATTATAATAACACAGGCATACTGGCTGTTGTGCAGATACAAGTGAAAGAAGAGAAGGAATGGCTCCATCACAGCTATATTGGAAGGGTGTAGAACATGAGTAATATTGAGCTTATCCGAGAAAGCTTCATCCTAAATGGTCTAGACTTCATACGTTTGAGGTATATGAGTGACGATACAATGCTCCTTACTGCTAAAGGGAACGCTAATATAGCGAAGGCTATTGAGGAAAATAAAGAGTGGTTGTTAACAATCTTTGAAACAATTTCTACATGGACTAGAAACACGATCATAGGGCATAAACGAGCATGGGTTAGATGTAGGGGGATTCCTTTATCCTTGTAGGGGAAGGAGTGCTTTGGGAAGATCGTTGGAACGATTGGCACATTAATATCGATTGATAGCGCAACCAAAAATTGGGATGAACTCGAGTACGCGAGATTATGCATACGCATGCCCATCGGAGCAGAGCCAAAACTAAGAAAGAAGATGAATCTTAATGGTATATTGTGTTCGATATCCATTGAAGAAGAGTCGTCCTTTATGGTGTTACCTAGATGTTGTTGCGAAAGTTAGGATAAGAAGACAAGAGAGGATTCCTCCTCGAACTCCTTAGTAGGAAATGGCTTTCAACACCCATCTGATTCAGAATGTGCAAGCATCAACGATATCGAGGTCCTGGACGGAAAATATGAGTTTCAAACGGTGGGCTCACCGAAAGCCATACCTACTGCACCAAACCCCGAGGGATAGGCACGTGGCTCAAAAACTTTCAATCAATCAGCGTGTCACATATGCACTCTAGAAGAAGTATGTTTTCAGCAGGAAAAAAGTGATAATAGTAAGGACACACAGAGATACACTACAATGGAAAGTTGGCTAGCAGGAAATGCAGAGCATCAAACGATGGGGGAAAATGGACTGAACAATGATCAACGCAGATCAAGGACCAAATCTGTTGTAAGTGACTCACAACAGCTATATCAAAATTGGGCTCAAGAGTCGACTCAACTTAAGCCCATATATCAGCAGAATAACCAAATGGACCTGACCATTAAAGCCTATTTAGATTTTAACCCCTATATGCAAGTTTTCATGAGCCCGAATATCTTGAGAGACAACTCTCTGTGTGGTGTGAGAGAGATGAATCTAAACCATGAGAATGAAAAAAGCATAGAAGAGTATTCGTCTTTGCAAAAAGGGCAAACAGAACCAGAGTTGACAGGGGTAGAACACGACGATACTGAAAACTGGGAAGAATATGGGAAAATTGGTGGTTCTCGCGATAGTGATGCAAACCAAACCCAAGATGAAGATGGCAAACACAATAAGATGAAACTTATAAAGAAGATGCAAATCAATCCAGAGATCATGTTGTAGCGGCAAAATCTAATGGTTGGTGAAACAAGTCATGGGAGAAAAGATAATTATCAGAATGTTAACGCATTATGCTTGCCAAGTGACCCTCAACAAACAAGCCAATTGAGATTAGCTATTCATTCCCCTTGTAATTCTGTCTCTGATATTGACATAAATAATTGTAATAGGCTATTTTGGATTAGAAATAATTCATTAGAAGCCCTCCGATTATGGAACATAGGGAAAGACCTAGGATTTACATACACGGGGGAGGATGCAAATATAATAAAAAGAATAACAGAAATGGAAGAAAGGGATATAAGTAATAGACAGAAATGTGAGGAAGGGAACAAAGATAAAAATAAATGAGGATCATCAGTTTCAACATTAGAGGGATAGGAGGACCTGAAAAAGGTAGATATTTAAGAGACATAATTATGAAGGAGGAAATAGATATGGCATGTATTCAAGAGACAAAACAAATAAATATAACAGATGAGAAATGTTATGCAATATGGGGCGACAATAATATAGAATGGACTCATCATGGGTCAGAGAATGGTGCTGGAGGCATATTATGTATATGGAATAAATATAGTTTTTGTCTCTCAAAATCAAGAAGTAGTAAAGGCTTCGTAATACTAGAAGGGAAGTGGGGAGTTAAAAGACAACCTATAACCATTGTAAATGTTTATTCCCCGTGTGCTTTTAATGAAAAAAGAATAATGTGGGAGAATATAATTAAGATTAGGCGGCAAGATCAAAATAAAATGTGGTGTATGCTAGGAGACTTCAATGCAATAAGAAACCCGAGTGAAAGGAAAGGATTATCTCAAATGGGAATAGGTAGAAGAGAAATAGAAGAGTTCAATTCATTCATAGAGAGTATGGAACTTATGGACATACCTATGATAGGAAGAAAATTTACATGGTATAGATCAAATGGAATTGCAAAGAGTAGATTGGATAGAGCACTAGTATCACAAGAGTGATTAGATTTGTGACCTGAATCTAAGCAGTATGTGTTAGATAGATAAGTTTCTGATCATTGTGCTTTAGTAATTAAACACCCCCTCATTGACTGGGGACCTAAACCTTTTAGATATCTAGATGTATGGCACACAAAAGCAGGGTTTATGGACATAGTTAAAGAGTGGTGGAGGAATTACAACATAAATGGAAATGAAATTTGGATTTTAAAAGAGAAGTTGAAAAGGTTAAAAAAGGACTTAAAGGTTTGGAATAAGGAGGTGTTTGGACATGTAGATAGAAGTAAGGAAAAAATAATGTCAAAAAT
>Ga0209589_1011529_pt1 | contig 12396 bp, 8 predicted proteins | sample CowpeawhiteBW_FD_187525 | JGI IMG/M metagenome (GOLD analysis project Ga0209589, IMG submission 187525) | Root nodule microbial communities of legume samples collected from California USA - Cow pea white BW (SPAdes) (version 2) | ecosystem: Host-associated > Plants > Roots > Nodule | place: USA...
GCATGCCGAGAGGACTTCTCGGTCCTCTACCAGTGTGCCTCGCCTGTTCTCGGCGCTTGCGCTGGCGCGCGGCGAAGGCCGCCATAGCCGAGCTATTGCGCTCCCTTTCGCGCGTCGATCTGCTGGTGTTGGACAACTGGGGGCCGAGCCGTTCAAATGCCGATCAGCGCCGCGATCTCTTGGAGATTGTCGAGTATCGCTACGACGCCCGTTCGATTCTGATCACCAGTCAGGCCCCGATTAAGAACTGGTACGACATCTTCGGTAACCCACGCTCGCCGACGCCATTGTCGATCGCATCGTCCACAACGCATACCGCATCGAACTCAGCGGCGATAGCCTGCGCTGAATGAAAGTCGAATCCGCCATCCGCTCGCCGTCGAGCCCGTTAGGTCCATCGTGATTGCATCCCAACTCCGCTGAGACTGCCGTCGTGCTCGCGATCGTCAAGGACGCTCCGCGTCGCTCACGCGGTGGCCCGAAGACGGGCCATCCTTGATGACCGCTGCGCGCGACGCCTTTAGCGGCACACGGGTCGGGACGGAAGGATGGCCCGATCGAACAAAGGATGGACGGCCGCCGCGTTCCGCTTGACCTCAGATCGCAGTGCATCGATTATGCGCGCAGATTCGCTCGGGCGACGCCAGAGATGTCCGGCTTCAAATCGGAACCTTGGCCGACTTCGGATCGGAGCAGGCGGCCGGCTTCACACTGGACTTGGTGGCCGGCGTCGTCGGAGCCCACAGAAGAGGCTATGCCATGCCTAACCGCTGCGATTCCCCGCGCGCGGGACATGTCCATCCGGACGCTCCTGGAGAACTCGCAAGCCAACGGGCGCCCCTAACGCGGCGCAAGAAACGGATTCTCGCGTGCGAGTAGGTAAGCACGGTTTACAAGAATAAACTCCGGGGTTAGTTGCCGACCTTGTGAGGCCTCGGACACAGACTGCGCAGCGTGGGCAGAGGCGATGGAGCGCTTGCCCCTTGCTAGTGGCCAACGTGTCAACGACTGTCCAGAATCGCGGCAATGCACCCGACGCAGGATGGTCCTCGACGGGTAGATCGTCTAGGACCAGCGCGGCGCCGGGCCGTACGGACGCAGGATCGCCGTCACGGGAAGCCAAGCAGGAGCTCCGATTCGTGCCTTTGGCAGATGCCTCTGCACTTTACTTCAACGCCTGTCCCACTCTGTGCTCTCATTGATCCGCTCGCAATCAGCGGACAGTTGCAAGTCGTCGGTCGGCTCCTTGAAGCTGTCGCCCCATGCTTGGAGCAAAGAGCCATTCGCCAGCGACACGCCGGATCAGCCACAGCCGTTCGGTCAGCCGGTGAAGACGACAGTCTTCTTGCCATTGAGCACAACGCGATCATCTAGGTGATGTCGCACGGCGCGGGCGAGCACGCGCCGTTCTATGTCGCGCCCTTTGCGGATGAGATCGTCCGGCGTGTCGCGATGCGAGATCGGTTCGACGTCCTGCTCAATAATGGGTCCCTCGTCGAGGTCGGAAGTTACGTAATGCGCCGTCGCACCGATCAACTTGACGCCTCGCTGATGAGCCTGATGATAGGGCTTGGCTCCCTTGAAGCCTGGCAAAAACGAGTGGTGAATGTTAATGCAGCGCCCCGACAACTTGGCCGAGAAGCCGTCTGACAGAATCTGCATGTAACGCGCGAGGACAACGAGATCCGTATTGGTCTCCTGCACGAGCTCCCAAATTCGCGCCTCCTGTTCCATCTTGGTCCGCTTGGTAACGGGCAAATGGTAGAATGGCAGCTCGGCCAAATCGGTGGAGGCCAGATGCTCGCGGCCGTGGTTGGAAACGATCGCCGTCACCTCCATCGGCAATTCGCCGATGCGCCAGCGATAAAGCAAATCGGCCAGACAATGATCGAACCTGGAAACCAGCAGCATCACACGCTTCTTTGCAGCACCCTGCCGCAGACTGAATGTCATGGCGAGATGCTTGGCGAGCTCCTCGATCGACGCGGCGATTTCCGCCTCTGATTTGGCTTGCTCCAATCGATCGAAGACAACACGCATGAAAAAATGACCGGTCTCCCTATCGTCGAACTGCTGAGCATCTAGGATGTTGCAACCAGCCTCGAACAGAAGGCTTGAGACGGCGGATACGATACCTGGACGATCAGGGCAGGAGAAGGCGAGGATGATCGAACGGTCGAACATAGCAGTTACCGCTCGGCGGCGGCCCCTCGTAATTCAGGAAAGATAGGTGAAGGTTATTCCTTAGAACGCGCTACGAGCAACTCGGGGGCGATTAGGTCTTCGACCTTGTGTCTTTCGCCCTTCACTCGGGTGCGATTCGAATCGTAGAAGGGACGAAGCGATGCGATCGCAGCGTGCTTTTCACCAGCAATCTCTATCTCAAACGTTCCTTCAGAGAGCCATTTGGCACTTACCCCGCCCTCCGAGTGCAGATACCCCATTCCGATGCCGCAGCCTAGGGTGTGGCCATAGCCAGCGGAGCGCAGATAGCCCACGAGCGATCCGTTGCGCCAGACTGGCTCTGTCCCGAACATGAGCGGCACTGTCCGGGGCGCGGCTAATTGAACAAGACGTCGACGGGGAATCTGCGCGCGGTGTGATTCGAGAACCGCCCGCCCAATAAAATCGCCACCCTTGTTCCAGGCGATCGTGAATCCCAGTCCCGCTTCGAGCGGCGTATCTTCATCACTCACGTCCGCGCCCCAATCGCGGTAACCCGCCTCAAGGCGCAATGTATTCAGAGCCACGTAGCCCGCGTGGCGCAGGTCGAGGTTGCATCCCGCGGCGATCAGCGCGTCGTAGACCCCCAGCGCCTGTTCTGCTGGTATGTGCAGCTCCCATCCGAGCTCCCCCACGAAGGTCATGCGGAAAGCGAGCGCCACGCCGTAGCCAATCTCAATTTCTCGAGCCGTCGCGAAGGGAAATGCGGAATCGGAAAAATCATCCGGGCTCACGCGCATGAGCAGATCTCGGGAATGCGGCCCCATGACGGACAAGCAGGCGTAGCCCGACGATACGTCGGTGACGAACACGTGGCCCGCACCTTTGGCATGCGCTCGCAGCCAGGCAAGATCCCGGATACGCTGCACGGCTGCCGTGACTACCAGGAATTCCTCGTCGCCCATCCTTGCGATCGTGACATCGGACTCCATACCACCTCGCTCATTGAGCCACGGCGTGTACACGACACGGCCCACTGGAACGTCAACGTCGTTAGTAGAGAGGTGCTGAAGAAGGGCGAGCGCATCACGACCCTGCACCAGCAGATGTGCGAAGGAGGTCTGATCAAACAGTGTTACCCCGGAACGAGTCGCCTCGTGTTCTGCCCCACTCGCCTCGAACCAATCGTCTCGGACAAATGTCGCATGGGCGTTCGTCGGCGTCTCGGGTGTACCAAACCATTGCGCCCGCTCCCACCCAGCAGCCTCACCAAACTTCGCGCCGGCGGCGGCCAACCGATCATGCAGCGGCGAGACACGCACGTTACGAGCCGTCACGGGAGACTTGTGAGGCCAATGCAGGGCATAGAGAAGCCCGACCGCTTCGCCGGTTCGATCGTGCAAATACCGTCGATTGCGCTGGAATGGCATGGCGCGTCGCACGTCCATTTCCCAATAGTCATTGGCCGGCACACCCTTGGACATCCACTCGGCCATGACTTTGCCAGCGCCGCCAGAAGACTCGATACCACACGAATTGAACCCGGAGGCCACATAGAGGCCAGCGATGTCGGGTGCAGGCCCCAACAGGAATCGATTGTCGGGCGTGAAGCTCTCCGGGCCATTGAAGCTCAGTTGCAGTCCCACGTTTTCCAGAGTCGGCATACGCCGCATGGCATTTGCTAGGTGAGACTCGATATGTTCGAAATCGTCAGGGAGCGACCCGAAACTGAACTCATGCGGAATCCCCTCCATCCCCCAAGGCTTGCCGTGAGGCTCGAAGAAACCGACCAGCAATTTACCCGCCTCTTCTTTTGCGTAGAAGCACCCATCAAGATCGCGCACAGTCGGTGTATTGGGCGACAAACCCGCAATTGACTCTGTTACGACGTAGAAATGCTCTGCCGCGTGCAGCGGCACCGTCCAGTTGAGATCGGCAGCTAGCGTCCGCGTCCACATACCCGCGGAGATGAGGACTTTTTCTGCGCGCACGATCCCTTCCGCGGTCTCGACGCCGACGACGCTCCCTTTTTCGACCACAATGCGCGTCACGGGTGTGCGCTCCACGAGCTTCGCCCCGCCCTGCCGCGCGCCGGCCGCGAACGCGCGCGCCGTGTCCACCGGATTAGTCTTGCCATCGGAGGGGATCCATGCTGCGCCAATGACATCAGCCACGTCGAGCAAGGGCACATGCCGCTTGGCTTCGGCGGCGTCGACGATCTCGACTTCGAGGCCAAAGGAGCGCCCCATCGACGCACCTCGCCTCAGTTCCTCGAGCCGCACCGGTGTCGTCGCGACGGTGATCGACCCACATTGGCGAAAGCCAGTGTGCTGACCGGTTAGCTTTTCGAGCTCTCGGAACAGGCCCGCTGTATACTTTGCCAGCTTCGCCATGTTCTCGCTGGCTCGCAGCTGGGTAACAAGTCCCGCCGCATGCCAGGTAGTACCGCAGGTGAACTGGTCACGCTCGAGCAACAGAACGTCACGATGCCCGAGCCGTGTGAGGTGATAGGCGATGGACAGACCGATGATTCCGCCACCGACGATGACGTATTCCACATGGGAGGGCAGCTTACTTTGCATTCCGTGGCTCTGAAAAATGACTGCGGGCTGGTCTGGGCACAGCTCAGGATCAGACGATCGACTTCGTGCCCTATTGGGTGTTAATGACGCTCGAGATTGGCGGTGCGAGGATCCGGTGCACTTGATCTGGATACCGTTTCCGCCTTACGCGCCGTCGACCGCTTTGACACAATTGTCGCGTACGCTTACCGTTGAATCACGCGCCATAGAGGAGCGCGTGTGGCGGAACTATGCGAAATTCGATCTCCCTCCTGCGTGCTTCGATTCCGTGAGTTTGGTCAACCGGAACGTCGCCTCTTGGGCAAATACTACCTGGCTCCCATATCTGCATTTGATTAATATGAAGCCTCGCGCAGCATAAATCCTGCGCACAATCGGCAAAACCCGGTGCTTTTATGTCGTCAAGCTTCGCGCTAGCGTGAGCAGATCATGAGAGATCACTTGAAACCTCGATCGGGCCGCCCGACGTACGATGCTCGGTCCTGGTTCAAACGGGGCGGAGCCTGTCAGCCGCGGATGAACTTGTCAGCGCCATTAACGGACTGAAAAAAGCTCGCGGTCCTACCGCAATTCTGAATCATCGTCCTAACGAGCATGAGATCCGCCTGGTGCAAGCCAGTGAAGGCGAACTATTCAGCCGCCCGTGACAGGTTCGAAAGAATCGCTTGATATGCGCAATCCGGGGCATCGTTGACGATCCGCGGTTGTTGTGGTGCTCATCCGCCGCTGCGCCGCGGAGAGACGTTTGGGAACGACGCTTCTGCAGGAGTTTGTTTCAACGCATTCGACACGACCCTCATTGAGACGCAGGAAACGACCTTCTGTCTGCCGATCTTCCGGATCCGCGGGTCTTCCAGCCGCATCAGCGCGCTCGCAAATGGCACGTTGAGTGTGAGACACTCACTTTGGTCTGCCACAGTTCGTTTGGATCGGCGCTTATGCAATCGCAGGATCAGTCGCCCTCGCCGTACTTTATCTTCGCACCGTCGATACCGACTTCCTAAAGCCGACTGCGTTTACTCCGACCATTAGATGCGTCATGTTTAGACTTTGCGTCGAGTGATGCGCAAAGCCGCCGATGTGCCCGCGGATCCGATCGATCAGCCCCGGCTCCAGGTCGCCTTTGATAGGCGAAGCTCGAGGCGCCAAGCACAGCTACGAAGATTTGTGCGTTCGCCCCTCGGGAGGCGCGATGATAACCGTTACGTAGTGCCATCCACGGACAGCCTGTCGCCGACCGCGTGGTCTAGCGCACCGACGCCGTCTCGCTTCCGCTAAGCGCCACGAACAGACCAATCGAACGAAAACCCTAAACGGCAACGACCGACCCGGATCCTTCTAAGTTGACTGCCGCATATCAACGTCCACCACCTTTGCTCTCGGAGGCGGGCTGGCCAAATCTGGCGAGACTCGGGATCAATGGCAAACCTCGGCGCGACACTGCGGCATTAACTGTGTTCGCGAGCAAGTAAGCGACAGTCATGGGCCCGACACCACCAGGCACGGGAGTTATGTAGCTCGCGCGCTTGCTCGCTTCGGCAAAAGCTACATCTCCGACAAGTTTAGCTATGCCGGTCGAACCGATCACACGATTGATGCCCACATCAATGACAACCGCGCCTCGCTTGAGCCAATCGCCGCGGACGAGCTCCGCGCAGCCGGCGGCGGCGACAACTATGTCGGCCTTTCGACAGAGGTCTGCCAGGTTTCGCGTCTGGAGCTGTGCACCGGTAACGGTACATCCAGCATCGCCGAGCAGAAGCGCAAGTGGTTTTCCGACGACATTCGAGCGACCAATGACGACAACTTCGAGCCCGTTCAAATCGCTTACGACGGTCTTAATGAGATGCATAACTCCAAGTGGCGTGCAAGGGGCCAGGGCTGGTCGACCCGCCGCCAACCTTCCAACGTTGTAGGGATGAAATCCGTCAACATCCTTAGCCGGATCAATGGCCTCCAGCACGCGCCAGCGGTCTATGTGCCTAGGCAGCGGAAGCTGAACGAGGATGCCATCGATAGAATCGTCGACGTTAAGCTCTTCGATCAATCCAAGCAGCTTAGGTTCACCGACATTGTTTGGCAACAAGAACTGTTGAGACTTGAAACCTGCGACCTGTGCCTGCCTGGCCTTCGTCTTCACGTAGATCGAGCTGGCCGGATCCTTGCCGATCAGCACTACAGCTAAGCCAGGGGTGACATTACATTCGGCTCGGAGCAACGCCACATCACGCGCGACGCGTGCCCGAAGAGCCTCGGCGATGGCTCTTCCGTCGATTTCGATAGCATTCATGATTTAGACGTCCACCTCTGGCTTCATCGGTGCGTCGCGACAGCGCGATCACGTCAAAGCCAAGATTGCTTCTCGTGTTTAGCCCGATGTTCCGTTCCAGTGTTCGAATCGCGCGGACGTTCACAACTACTCGCGGGCTCGATTAGACGCGCAAGCCAGCGTCCTCAGATCGAGCTTACAGCGGTGAGCACCGGCGCGATCCATGCGTGCTCCGCATACTGTCTGTGAGTTGCCGCTGAAGACGAGGCCATCGTCGCTATCCTTCGAGCGGATTGCCAGAGCCCGACTTCATCTCGATCTCGAGTACGACATTGACTCCGTGGGCTCTGGGGATCGGTGGACCTGTAGTGCGCATCTGCCACCGCGCGGGGACTCTTCGGCGTTTCCGTCACGGCGGCAAACGACCATCCACGTTCAATCGATTGCGGCTTCTCTTGCGAGCTCGTCCAGCACCTGCTTCGTTGCAAGATACGCCAAATCAACAATCTCATCGATCTCACCTTCGGACACAACAAGAGGTGGAGCGAACCCCAGAATATCTCCGTGCGGCATTGCTCGTACAATAAGTCCCCGATCACGAGCAGCCTTCGAGATACGGGCACCCACCTTCAGCTTAGAATCGAAGCGCCGTTTCGTCTGACGATCGGCAACGAACTCGACCGCGCCAAGTAAACCAACGCCTCTAACTTCGCCGACGATCTCGAGCTGTGCAAACCGTTCCCTAAGTCGCTTATTGAAGTGTGAGCCGACAATCCTCGCGCGGTCGCTTAGTCGTTCCTTCTCAACAATATCGAGAACCGCGTTGGCAGCAGCGGCCGCGATCGGATGGCCGGAATAGGTATATCCGTGTGAAAATGCCCCGACTCGATCCGCTGCGTCCTCCATAACCGCGTAAACTCTCTCACCAATGATGGCTGCCGACAGCGGCACGTAGCCGGATGTCAGACCTTTGGCAACTGTCACCAGGTCTGGCTCGATGCCATACAGAGTACTGCCAAAATCAGCGCCGGTTCGACCGAATCCACAAATCACCTCGTCCGCGATCAGAAGAACGTCGTACCGCCTGAGCACAGCCTGAATTTCACGCCAGTAGCCCGTAGGCGGCGGTGTAATACCCCCTGTACCCAGCACCGGCTCACCGATGAGGGCGCCAATCGTTTCTGGCCCCTCTTGCACGATCAGTTCTTCAAGTTCGGCTGCGCGTCGGCGAGAAAACGACTCCTCTGTTTCGCCTGGCTCAGCGCCCCAATAGTGGTGCGGTGCGCCTGTGTGCAGAACGCCCGGGAAGGGAAGGTCCATGTGATCATGGTAGAATGACATACCCGTCATCGAACCGGAAATCACTGAGCAGCCATGGTAGCCGCGTTGGCGCGAGATAATCTTCTTCTTCTTCGGCTGACCACGTAGATTGTTATAATACCAAACGAGCTTGGCTTGGGTTTCGTTGGCGTCTGATCCGGACAGCCCGAAGAACACTTTGCTCGGCTTACCTGGGCCCATCCTTACGAGGCGAGTTGAAAGGGTCGCCACCTCTTCGGTCGTGTGCGCCGCATATGTGTGGTAGTACGCTAACTTGTAAGCCTGCCGCGCGATCGCCTCGGCTACTTCGGTGCGACCGTATCCAATGTTCACACAGTACAAGCCGGCAAAAGCGTCGATGTACTTACGCCCCTGCGCGTCTTCGATTCGGATGCCTTTGCCCCCAGTAACGATCGTGGGGTCTCCGATCTTGCCGGTTGCGAATTCCTTGAGCTGAGTAAACGGATGCAGAACATTCGAGCGATCTCGTTCAGCGATCGCATTGATATCGATCATACCGTTTCTCCTAAGCCACCAAATCGCCGAAGCAGACGTATTTCAGTTCCATGTATTCCGCCAAGCCGTGTCGTGAGCCCTCGCGACCGATCCCAGACTGCTTCCATCCGCCGAACGGAATCGGAGGCCCTGTAATTGACGCTGTATTGATACCGAGCATGCCACACTCGATTTGCTCAGAAAGTCGGAGCGCTCGACGTAGGCTGTCCGTGTAGATGTATCCGGCCAGCCCCATTTCGTTAGCATTGGCTCTGGCAACGACCTCTTCTTCAGAGTCGAACGGAAGTACAGCAGCTACCGGCCCAAACGTTTCCTCGCGCGCAATGAGCATGTCTTCAGTGACATCACTTAGAAGCGTTGGAGGAACGAAGTTCGGACCCAGACCGGCAACTTGATTGGTGGAATGTACTCGCGCTCCCTTTTTTACCGCATCATCGATTTGGGTCATGCACTTGTTGGCGACAGACAGCTTGGTCATTGGCCCGATCTCCGTTGCAGGTTCTAGACCGTGACCGACGTTGAGTTTAGCCACTGCCGCGGCGAACGCTTGGACGAAAGAACTGTAGATGCCTCCTTGTACATAGATGCGGTTAGCGGCTAAGCAGTCCTGACCCGCCGTGGCAAATTTTGCGGCCATCGCTCCCTTGACGGCCTTCTCAACATCAACATCGTCGAAGATGAGGAAGGGGGCATGCCCTCCCAGTTCCAGCGAAACCTTCTTGACCGTGTCCGCCGCCCCCCCCAGAAGTAGGCGACCGACCTCCGTAGAACCGGTAAATGAAAGAGCTCGTATCCTTGTATCGCGCAAGAGAGGCACCGAAAGTTCTATCGGATCGCCGACCAGCACTTGAAACACGCCACGCGGCACCTCAGCCTCTTCGGCCAATCTAGCCACGGCAAGAGCAGAGAGCGGCGTCTCGGGAGCGGGCTTCACGATAATCGGACAACCGGCTGCAAGAGCAGCTCCGGCCTTTCGCGCAATCATGGCGACAGGAAAGTTCCACGGAGTAATGGCCGCTGCGACACCAATTGGCTGCATTCGGACCTGAAGCAGACTGCCAGCCTTGTGACTAGGAATCGTCTCTCCGTATGCGCGCTCCGCCTCCGCAGCGAACCATTCGAGAAATGCAGCACCATACAAGATTTCATGGCGCGACTCTGCGAGTGGCTTACCCTGCTCGCTCGTTACTAGGACGGCTAGCTCTTCCGAATTTTTGAGCATCAATGACGCCCATGACCTAAGGATTGCGCCGCGCGCTGCCGGCAACAATTCTCGCCAAGCGGCGAAAGACCGTTCAGCTGCCGCGATCGCCAGATTCATATCCGCAGCACTACAACGAGCAACATCAGCAATCTCGTCGCCAGTAGCCGGGTCAATGACAACGTCTTTTCGCTCGCTTGCAATCCAGTCGCCGTCGATGCGCGCGGTCCCCGCAACGAAATCTCGACGACGTAGGGTTTGCAGGTGCCCCCTAGCGAGACCGGCCCAATGAGGACTCTTGAGTCGAATACTTTGGAAGGCCATTTGAAGGTTTCCGCGCGGTAGTTTATTGAAGTCGCCAGAGTAATCAGGATACTGGTGTCGCGAAGATATTTGCGTCGCGTTTCCCGTCCTTCGGACGATTTCCTGCAAGTCACGGCGACTTTGCGACGAAATACACCTGAAGGCTGGAGCCCAGTCATGCAATACGACCGAATTGACGCACGTCTCCTTGAGATCGTGCAAAAAAACAATCGTCTAACTTCCGAGATGATCGGCGAAATGGCCGGGCTTTCTGCTACTGCGTGTCAACGACGGCTGAAGAGGCTCCGTTCGGAGGGCATCATTGAGGCTGATGTTTCGATCGTGTCGGCGAAGGCGGTCGGAAGACCTATTCAAATGCTTGTGCTAGTGAGTCTCGAGCGGGAGCGTTCCGATATAATCGATAGGTTCAAGAAGGCCATCAAATCGTCTATTGAAGTCGTCAATGGATTTTACGTCACCGGCGACGCTGACTTTGTCCTCTACATAACCGCGCGAAGCATGGAAGATTATGAGCAGTTCACGCGGCGATTCTTTTATGAGAACTCCGACATTAAGGGGATCAAGACGATGGTTATTATGGACCGTGTAAAGGCGGGCTTTGCCGTTCCAATTGAGCCTCCGTCTGAGGATTGATGCAGCGCCTCATCCGGCCGACCTTTGCACACGCACGCTTTTTCATCGCTTGCTCGCACAGAATGCAGAAAGCCGACACCGTCGCTCCTCTACTCTACGGTATGATCAACAGAGTCGGGAGCGCATTGCTCAGATTGATTCTCGAGTGGATTAAGACGATCAATATCGTGTCTCGTTCAAGTTGCGCGACCGTCCACTTTGACGAGACTATCCCAAGGATAGCAATACGGCATCTAGGGATTCGGTGAACGAACTTGCGACCACATCAGGCGACCAAATGTAGTTGCCGTACCACCCGCTGCGCGAGCTTATTTCGGTGGCACCGCCCGGCAGACGGTGAGCGACAATTTGAAGGCCGGCATCACCCGGGCCAGCTTTCATGAGCCGATGGTGAGCCGGACCTACGCCGACCTCGCCCGCCATTACCGCACCGCCATTGTGCCGGCGCGGCCGTAGCGTCCGCGCGGCAAGGCCAAGGTCGAAGTCGGCGTCCAAATCGTCTGGCGATGGATTCTGGTGCGCCTGCGCAACCGCCGCTTCTTCTCGTTCACCGCCCTCAACGAGGCAATTTAGGCACTCCTTGTCGAGCTGAACGATCGACTTCTCCGGAGCTGGGGATGAAGCCGGCGCGACCAGGAGTTCGATCGCCCGGCGCTGACCCCCTTGCCGGATGAGCCCTACGAGTAGGCCGAGTGGAAGCGGTGCCGGGTCAATCTCGACTATCATATCGAGATCGCCAAACATTATTACAGCGTGCCTCACCACCTCCTGCATCAGGAGGTCGAGGCACGGATCACCCTCCAAGCCGTCAAGATTTTCCTGCGCGGCAAGGTGTCGCCTCGAATCTGCGCACCCTACCGCATCGTCCGACGACGATCGCTGGACGCGACCAGAAGTGTCGAGCGGCCTTTTATGTCGAGGTTCAGAACAGAGCTGGCCACGCCAACTCGTTGACCAGCACGCCAGCCTTGGCCCAAATGTGCCGAATCCGTTCGTCGCCGATTTCGTTCTCGACGCCGAGTGCGTCTTCATCGTCTTGCGTCGTCTTCTCTCGCCACACGGCCAGAACCGGCGCGGCTACGGGCCACCTGACCTTGCCCCACGGGCTTAATCCAGTTTGAAGTTCGTTCTGGCCCACGACAAGGACCAGAGCATGAAGCGCAGCCGCTTTTCGGAAGAGCAGATCATCGGGATTTTGAAGGAGCACGAGGCCGGCGTTTCGGTCGCCGACCTGTGCCGCAAGCACGGCGTCAGCGACGCCTGTCACTGGGCGGTGAATACTCCCCAAATATGGGCATCGAAAATTCCCTAGCTGGCATCCCAGCCTGAAGGGGCCGCGGCGCGTAGGCCCCACATACCGGAGCGCTGCGGCCCCTTCAGGCTTTCCG
>Ga0209589_1011530_pt1 | contig 12396 bp, 4 predicted proteins | sample CowpeawhiteBW_FD_187525 | JGI IMG/M metagenome (GOLD analysis project Ga0209589, IMG submission 187525) | Root nodule microbial communities of legume samples collected from California USA - Cow pea white BW (SPAdes) (version 2) | ecosystem: Host-associated > Plants > Roots > Nodule | place: USA...
ATTAAATACAATTAATATTATTAAAATATTTAATAAAAATATCAATTTTAATAAAAATAATCGTAACATTATATAAAAGTAAAATTTGGTCTAAATTTGGAGTGCCTGAAATTGAAAATTTAAAAAAAAAATTGGGACTCAAATCAAATCAAATTAACAAATATGAGGACCAAATTGAGATTCATACAATAATTTGACATGTGTCACCATATTAGATTGACACGTAACATAAATATTAAAAAATATTTTAAAAAAATTTAAAAAATAAAAAAAAAACGAGGAGCTGACACGTGGCATCTACTTAACGGTGTTAGTTCTCTACTAACAGAAATGACCTAATTGATACTAATTTACACAAACCAAGACCTAATTGAAACTAATAAAAATACGAGGACCAAATTGAGATTCTACGACAAAAATGAGGACCAACAGAGTATTTTAACCTTATTTTAATATCCCTAACTCACTTCAAATATATTTTAATAGTATATTAAAAAATTAATTATAACTTTTAGTTTTACATGATCAACAACACAAAATGGAAAGAGATTTGGACTGGTTAATAGTAAGTTGTAGGGTGGGACATTGGTTGTTTATTTATTTTGATAGGGTTTCAGTTAGAAAAGTGTTTGATAAATAGTGATCCAACATGGCGGGGACAAAAAACTGACTAAGCACTAAGCACCATGCCCCATAAAGGAGAAAACACAATCAAAAGGAACAATTTGCCCCTTCTTTTAAGCTATTTATTTTATCATTCATGTGCATATCTTAAGCTGAAGTGACATTATGAGAGATACATAAGGTGCTCAATAATATTTCTCACGTAATATTAATTAAATTAATTAACAAAAGTGGTCAATATCCTTGAACCATATCTTATTACTTTATTTCACTTCCTATAAAAGTCTTGCTTTTAATTTACCAAGTAATGACTTGTAATTTGGCTTTTGTATTGATGGGTGATGGCTCTTGCCTTTTAGACCAACAAATCATCTTTAACTTTTATTAAGAATTGGATTTTAAGTTTAAGTGAATCTCATAAAATTATTGAGATAGGATATATTTTAGTTGATGACTCTGATATCATATTAAGAAGTGGACTTTAAGCTCACAAAATCGACCATCACATCGAGGTGTATACATCTCGTACGTGAAACTATACATTAATAGATGGTTTAATAGTGGGTGAAACTATATATCCAACAAACACAAATTTCATTGTGATAGACTTTAACGAATGACTCTAATACCATACTACGAAGTGAACTTTAACCGACCATCACGCCGAGGTGTATACATTATGTTGTCAATGGAATTGTTGTCATGAAAATTTTTTTTTGTAGCATCATTTAGAGAGGAATGGTATATTGTTGTCATTTGTCTCTTTTTTTTGTATATATTACGTTATGTATGGGTTAGGACAACCCAATTGTCCCTATTCAATATTATTTTTTGTGCTGATTAAAAAAAAATGAAGTGAACTTTAACCTAACTCAACTCCACAAAATCGACTTATAAGGTGGGATTTACACTCACTTATATATTATAAATTAACTTATTTCCAGTTGATGTGAGACTTTTATCAATTTGTAGTCATCATGGAGACCACAGTGTCTTAGAATAATATTTCCTCAACTTTTTATTAATATATTAATATTAAAATTAATATCCTATTTTTTAAGGATGCAGAAAACGTAGAATGAGAGAGAAAACTCACTTATTCGAAACTTTTTAAATTCCTTATAATTTTTTTTACTGGTGTTTCACAGAAAAATACTCCTATTAATGAAGAAACACTAAAAATATTGGTCTTTTATCTTTATATTATTTTATATTATTTGAGGGAAAATTATAATATTTTATTTAGTTGATCGGCGATTACAGAACGTGTTACTGTTATATAGTCGTTGAATTGAAAAAGGTTTATGAGAAAGTCGCATAATGATGAGCCACAAATCAGATAAAATTATGAGATTGGACAAAACAAAAATATGATAATTAAAGTAGTACAATTTGATGCTACGTAAATCCATGTGTTGGAATATTTGTGGAGTTTGAGTCTCTTACAGCAATTTCAATACTGTTATGAGTTCCTTTAATATGTGTATTAATTAGTAGGACTAGTCTACAAATATATACACTAAAGTATCATAAACTGTATGATAGCTATTTTATTTTATTGTAATTTGATGCTTTTATATCGGAATAGTAATGTTATTGTGTTATTTTTTTCACTCTGATATTTTTTATGCAAATATAAAGTTAGATAATTAGATTAAGAATATATGATAAGTTACTTTTTCATATATACATAATTTAAATTATAATAGTAATTAAAATATAAAGAGTATTTTTAATTATTTAACTTAATATATTATAATAACAATACAAGTGGAATCTTTATCCACACTATTTTCTCCACCATCTTTATTTATTTTTAGATATTTATGTATGTATAGTGTACTTTATTATTTAGTTTTTAAGTCAAATGTGAAGGACGTTTGAATTCTATTAAGAATTTTTTTTCTTTTTACATTAGATGTAATATTCGACAACTCACTTTTAGAATTTAGTCGTTAAAAATATTAAATTTTGTGTAAAAAAATAGAAGTTAAAGAATAAAACAGCGATGTAAAATATGTGTAAAAATTTGTTGAATATCAAAATAATAATACCATTTTATTAAATCTTTTAATAAAATTCACTCATTAACAATATAATGAAGTATTCTGATCATCCAAAAAGAATATTTTTCTTTTCTTTTCATACCTCAATTTAATTGAGATGATTTTAATAATTTCAGAATTAGTTCCGCATAGCATGAAATTTCTCCTTGTTTACCTACTCACTTTGTAGAACACAAAGGTATATAGAAAATACTTTATATATATATATATATATATATATATATATATATATATATATATATATATATATATATATATATATATATATATAAAGTACGAAAGCATTTTTTTTTTCAAATGAACTTTCATTTCTAAGCACGCAACCGCATATTCATTTATTCCTTTTGTATTCTTTTTTCATGTAACCAAACATGCACTTTAAATTAACATAATAATTGTCCTTGTTGGTTGCAGAACCAGTTGGAGTCTTGGAGAGAATTCCAAAACCCTACAACCTGACATGGTAAAAATCATCTTTTCCATAGTTACCTAACAAAGGCATTCATCTTTCATTTCCTTGTTAAATTTAAACATCATTATAAACAATTTATTCAATTTTAAGCCATTTGCTATTTTTTTATTTTAATGACACCTTTAATTGACAACTGATTTAATTTACATATATATATTTCCTCTCTTTCAACATTATATTATGTGCATATATTTAAACAAACTTCCCCACATATAATTAGGAGAGAAAAAAAATGAAAATAAAACTATGTTAATTTTTCTATAAATTTACACCACAAAAAGATATTTCATTAACAACAAATTTTAATAACTAGAAGTGTTAGTCACCACAATAATCAATTTAGATACTCATTTAAAATAATAATTGGTTACTAAAATAATCACTATTATAAATAAAAATTTATAATTGATTTCTAAAATTTAGCTAACAAAGTTTTAGTTACTAAAATTTTAGCTACCAAAGAAAATTTGTCACTAAATATTTGTTATCAAAGTTTTGTTACTAAACGAATTAATTTATAAATTAGTCTTTAATTATCCCACATTCCCTATCCTAGCAAAATTTGAGATCCTACATTCACTGTCCCAACAAAATTTGATGTTCATTGGTCCTATAGTATAATCTATTTTTAAATTTTTACCAGATTATTTATTAATGTTTAGTCTCAAACTCAACATCTACGGGTCTCAATGTAAGAAGTTATTAGAAATCTCACATCAATTAAACTAAACAAATTTACATACTACAACACTTTACAAATTTGTTTTATGAGATTGAATTAGATTTTAATTTCATTTCTCAAATGTAATAAGGATTTATAACAATTATTGTGAGATTGTGAAAACTGTTATATTGTTGTGATTATGGTAAAGATGATGGAGGATGAATCCTGTCCCTCCATGAGTAGATGAGCAATAAGGTGAGTGAGAGGAAGGAGAAACAGAAGACTTATGATTCCAAAAAGAAAAGAGATGGTCCTCAAACCCTAGCCCACCACGCAATCAAGCAAAGCTTTTGAAACAGTGTTTGGAAGAACACAAGAGGTGCAGGGCTCTGCAAGTACCATTCCTTCACTATTCCATCACTTTAGACACAAAAAATGTGTTATCAGATTAAATCATTACATTCTCTATAAAGTCTCCTCCCATCATTTCTTTCCACAATCATTTCACTTCAAATGTATGCATGGTCAAGGCCACAACCCTGTCACTACTCAATTGCACATTCTATAAATCATCACACTTAGTTATCTCTTCAACCATCCACACATTTAATACCCACATAGACCAAACATCCAACAAAAATCTAACCTTTTTCTTCAAAGTTTAATGGGTTTTTTCCTAAATGGTTTTGGAGATTTTGACCACACTCTAAGTCATTTGGCAGTCAAAATAAGACAATATATTTTACTTTCATTAATGGGTTCATGAGAGGATAATACATGATTAAGTTGTTCTGCAACTTATTCATTCTTCTTAAAATTTGTATTTTCTGCTGAATTTTTGTATTGTTCCTCTACTATGCTTCCATAATACATTGATTATTACTAATTTTGACATTTTAAAATATATTAAGAAGATATTTAAAATACCAACACAATATATTTTTAATGTTCAACAAAGAACAACACAAAAAAATTAGTAGAAAATTTGGACTCTTCTTCTCAATGTTGCTTCATAACAACTAGTATTGAGTTAAGAAAAAAAAACCCAATATAATATAATTTTATATTTTGAGAGATAGAGAGAATATAGGACTACTCTGAATTATCAAAGTTAAATGTTAATATCGGTGATTATTAATAAGTCATGTGTAATTTTTTAGTATTGAGATCACTTTAAAAAATTAGACGTATTTTTTTCTGTAGTATTTTATCACTCAAATATAATATAATATTATGACTTACAATTCATTATGTCACAATTATATTTTATTTATTCAAATTATATAAACCATAATTATTGTTATCAGTGAAAATACACGTGTTATGAGTGTTCACTTTTTTTAATGTTAAAAATAAATATGAATAATTTATATTTATATAACGGAGTATATATATATATATATATATATATATATATATATATATATATATATATATATATATATATTATATATATATGTATAAATTTTATTTATTCACTTTGTTTATATAAAAGTGGTGTTACACTCAAATTATTAAAATTATTGCTATTATAACATGAACAGCTTTACAGAATATATGGTTTTTACTACTCATTATCACTACATATTACATTACTGTTTTTTAAATATCAGAATAAATTAATTTAGCATTTTTATCAATAAAATATAATAAATATAATAACATAACACACTTAGGCTCTTGAAAAAAAAAATATTATCATCCAACTTGATTTATATAATTATCTAAATATCAATATATAGATAGCTCAGCTAAAATTAAAATGAGAATGAGTTAAAGAATTGTTTTGCCGAATACCCTATACCAATCATTTACAAAATGAAATAAATAGCCATCCGTGAGATTCGTGTACATTGAGATATCTAATATAAATTACTTTTTATAGGCACATTACTTTTGATGTACATAAATTTTTGAAAGAGACCACAAATATCTAGAGGTAGTCATATACTCAAAGGAAAAACTATTAGGGTTTAGCATAAAACCCTAAAAACTACTATGGATAATGAAATTGCTCCTCCAAGTATTTGTATAAAAAAATTAAATATAATTTACGTTAAATATTTTTTTTAATTCAATTTTTAAGAAAAATATGAATAATCTAATATTCACTTATATATTTGATAATATATATTCAATTAATTTCAATAAGATTGCAGGATATGTTCCACCAACTCATGACCCCATCAGAACTTGTTTTTTGAAAGATAAAAAAAAAAAAAAAACTTTAACATAATGTGACCAGATTACTGGTATCTTGGAAGGATAGACCACCAACCACGGAACCTCCTAACATAACACCGATTAACAAACGTAGCATTCGACGATGCATGTTTTGTGTAGGACATACGTAAGAGAATTCTAGGACCATAAAGTGAACGTGAAAGGTGATCTATTTATAAAATAAAAAATAAAAAATAAAATCGTAACTATTTAAGAAATTAAAATACTTTATGAGATAGAATAGTTTTATATTGGTTTGTTATATAATTAAAGTGAGAAAAGTTTTACCAGAAAGGGAGTAAGAAGGAAAAGGAATTGGATTGCATCAATATGAAAGACTAAAAGCAAAGTCATGCGACCTTTTTACGCGTGTGAGTGAATTAACGATTATTTTTCAGTTGCAAAATATTCTAAAGCGTTGTTAAATATTTGATCTTCTTTTCAAGCACCTTTTTTTTTTCTTCAGGTTAGTAAGTTAGTATCTAATCCATATATAACAATCAAAATGGTGATTGAAATTACAACCAATATCATTTTAATAATAAAAGGATCACTTTTAACAAACTAACATATTTTGTCTATGTAATTCATGTTTCATCATTTCATAACTTGGATTGGATTGAAGAAGGGTTAACTCCTCATGGCATATGTAATTTTTCTTATTTAAATAGCTCCTATTTGTCTCACCATTTACTTTGTCATCGAATGTGTAACAAAATCTCTAAATTAATGTAGTGGTTTAATTAATATAAATATATAGTGATTAGTTTATAAGATAGTCTAATTAATATAAATATATTTGATAAATATTAATGAGCAAGACAGATAAGTGATAAAGGGATTAACAGAAGAAAAAATTCATGCAGTACTTACAATGAGGGCGATTTATAACAAATTAATTATTCATTTATGATGGTGAATGAATATTTTACCTCAATATTGTTGGTCATCCAATTTAACTGGAAGGGACCGGACTTAATATGAAGTGATATTTATGCTGGTTGTTTTTTATGTGTGTATGACTTAGTTAGTGTTATGTTTCATCAATGTCTCTTTTCCTTTTGTCAAAGAGACTACATGCAAATATTCAAATATTGTGTGTCTTTTTCTTCTTTTTTATAATTTTTCCTAACTTTTGACTATTTAGATGTGTGAAGGATTTGAACACCTCTTCTCATAGTTTATATATTGTTGAAAAAATAAATGTTATAAAAACACAGCAGTAAAGTTTCTTTATTTGAATAATAATCTCTAGTAAAATTTAATTTGCTCCCAACATCGCTTGAGGGATAATAGTCGCTAGAGTGAAGTTCTTTTAGTCTGAACCATTACAAGAATTTTTATATTTAGCAACTGAAATAAATTCGTCGATAAATGATGTATTTTAGAATTTAAATTATCGAATAATACTTTCGTCTGTTGGTCAAATTTATCAGTAAATTATGTTAGTAATATGTAATGAGGTAATTTATCTGACAGATGTTTTTATCGATAAATATGTTAGTAAAATTAGTGACAATTTTCTCATCACGTTTGATGAGATTTTTTTGTATATTATAAGAAAATGGATGAGAAGATAAAGAAAAAAAAGAGAAGAAGAGGAAAAGAAAAAAGAGAAATATGAGAAGGTGTGGCGATGAGGTGACGTGACGACTCTAAAAATAACAAAAAAAACTAAACTATAAAATACTATAGGTATTATAAATACTAAATGTGACTTATTCAATAAAATAAAATGTTCATGATAGTCACATTGTTTAACAAGGGCCATCAGGTTAAAAAGAATCATTAGAAAAGGAAAAATACATCTTTAGGCTTGACACTGGAAAACTTTTATAAGAATAATCATATTTTTTTTTTATAAAAGAAAGGCATAAATAAGGGAGAAGACTAAGTAAAGAAGAAAGATAGGTTTTGAAAAATATATAGCCTTTCTTTTCTTCAAAAAGTTTGTCTCCCAAAATATATATAGATAACTTTCACATTCACTCATCTTTCAGATTTTATTAAATATTTGACTGATGAAGATAAAAAAAAAAAAACTTTACAATACTTTTCTTCCTTTCACCTTATTTTGCTTTAAATCTCCTTTGTTTTCTCTTTTTAACCTTTTTCTTTACTTATTTTATTTATTTAGACTGTATATAAGAGTTAGGTACATCTCTGGTTATAGTCCGTGCATGTCTTTGTGTCTAACATTCTCACATGCTCCTCATGTGCTCTAGTTTCATGTTTCAAATTTTAATTAAATTTCAACATTAAATAAGTGTTCAACATTTAATTATTCAAAAACATCCTTAAAGCTATTAACTATCATCTTTCTTTTACCACAAACTTCGGCACTAAATTATATAATAATGTAATTAATACTTAATTATTAGTCTGCTCTTGAAAATAGGTATGATATGCATTTACCAACTAATTAAAAATGATTTAATATTCATCATCACCAACCAAGAAAAACTAGATGAGCTTTATTGGTTTGCATTGTTGAAGAGGTTTGAGTTTAGACATAATTGAAACAAATTGTACTTGTTTGAAAAGGTGTGGTAGGTGTTTTTGAATTTGAAAGTGATTTCAAATTTATATCATATGGTGGCATCGCAGTTAAAGACAGCGAATATATACAAAGACAGAGAGGGAAGACAAGGAAAGCAGATATATGTAGTTTGGGATTCTCAATCTAATCTCATAAATGTCACATCCTTTATTTTATTTTTCAAAATAAATAATAAAATAAAATAAAACCCCATTTGTTTATCTGGGTACAGCTAAGTTGAAATCGAAATTGAAATTAAAATCTTTAAAAAAAAAATGGTATTATTATGATGAGGTTGTTTCTTTGCTGTGTTGTAATTTGTGTAGAAGTAGGAAAATAATTCACAGCTGTGTAAAGTGTGAGAAGTAAACAAAAAGGTTGAAAATGGAAGATGAACCTGACACCTGTTGTTTTCGTTGTCAACCCTAACATTCTATTGGTGGCCATATTTTGACAGGCAAAGATTCTCTTAAAGATATAGACAATTCGTATATCAATCACACACGGTAATTTTATTTATTTTTTTTCAAATGACACCTTATGCTGTATGTTAACATTGCTATTGCATTAAGTGTATATTATTTTATGTTCAATATGGATTTAGTTTATGAAATTTGATTCAAAATTAAAATTTATTATTGTCTGAAATTTCGATATATCTTGATTATTAAATTTTAGAATGAATAAATATAATTTTTTTAACTCAATTACATTAATTCTTTTAGGTGTTAAACGTATTTTATAGCAGATATTGAATCGGAAATATATTAAACAGTGTAAACAATTTCAATATTAGCATAAAACGTGTTCGACACGTCAAAAAAATTAATGTAATTTGATTAAAAGAAATATATTCATTTATTTTTAAAGTTTACATACCAAAATAAATTTCAATTTTAGATCAAAATATAAGAAACCCGTTCATTTAACATTTTGAATTTTTGAATTACTTAAAAAGAAACATCGGAGAATGTATTAAAAAAAAAAATAAAGAGCATAGAGTTTTGTGGTAAGTAGATGTATTTGGTAGATTGTAAGACTATAATTATTTCATTAGAATTAAAATACCTAACTTAATTAGAATGAAGGAAAATATGTACTATTTAACTCGTTATAATATTCTGACTTAAGTGGAAAGTTAGTATTATATTTATGCTATATAAAAATGACAACAGAACACATTTGGCTGAAACAAAATTAGGTTATAACAATTAATTATCCTATGTAGATTCATATAATACAAATTTGTTTTATTTTTTGTATTTTTTTTCTTTCATAAAACATAAACTTTGGAATGCATTCATATATCTTTTTCAAGTCTTTTTCTCTTAAGGTATGAGTAGATATAGTATGTCCTTTATTATATTCTATTTTTTCTTTTAAATACTTATTTACACTACTTTTATATGATAAGTACAAGTGTATGCAATCTTTTTTTCTAAATAATATTTCCAAAATACTTTTTAGGCTATTCTTCTGCTATAAGCACAAGTGTAAATCATTATTCCTTATGATATATACTCTTCTCTTTTAACAAATATAAATATAAATAGTATTTACTTTATTTAAAAATTATGATTAAAATATCTTTTAACACCTTACTACTATATTAATTATAAGATATTTTTATACTTATACTTATATTTATATTTTAAGATATTTAATTATATATTTTGATAGACAAAACTACACCATAATTTGTACCATTTCATGTTCACAAAATATAACAATAATTCTATTAAATCATTTATCTCCTTAAAAACCATCTTCAAATATATATATATATATATATATATATATATATATATATATATATATATATATATATATATATATATATTGGTAATAAATATTCTCGATTAAAAGTCATTTTCAACCCTTTATATATTACATAACTAACAACAAATTTGATTAGATGTTTTATCTCGGTCAAAAAGTTTAACTTTTCTGACTGTCTTGAAATGTTACTGGTAACACAACTAGATAAATTAAAATTATTTTAATAAACATACATTATTAAATATTTAGAAAAACTAATTGTACTTTTTAAATTAAGTAAACTGTATATATTTTTTAGAAAAATGATAATGTAATTTGTTTCGATAATGTTTAATTAGTTTGGACAAAATAAAGAATAATGCACTACTCATTTTCCAATAAATAAAACAAAAACATATAATTCAACACAATCTACCTTTTTTACTATATATATATATATATTATAGAAAATTAAACTTATTTTCTAATCCTATTTAACGTCCATTAATTGTTATTTTTTTTCTCATACATTAAGTTTGAGATTTGTTTTTGTAGGTTTAGATACGTTTATAAGAGGAAAAGAAGTTATTCTAAATAAATGAAAGTTAAAATAATATTTCCCTTTCTTTTGTTCTTTCTCGGAAGAAGTAAAAAGGTACTTTTCATTTCTAATCTATATTACCTCTTATTTCTTTCCTTCAAATGATCACATAAATCATGTCTATAGCATGTATATGAAAAAAAGAGGTACATACACTTCTACTATTGAGTCTGCATGTAGAGTGGTGAAATTAGATTTTTGTTTTTGCAATGAATGATTAACGAAAACAATGCATGATAAAACACATTTTTCTAATGCAAATAAAAATAGAAAAAACATTTTTACTGTTTGTACTGTACGTGTAACATTGTATCATTTATTGATTTGGTGTGACTTTATATGCTTTTTACCGTAATTTTTGTTGTTATTAACAGTGCCACTAAAAATTAGGGTAGGGTCTAACCGACATTATTTTAATTATTTATAATTATTTTATATAATTTTCCGTATTCTAAGCAGGGTGATATGATTGCCCTCATGGGTTGAATGTTTTACTTTTCCAGAACAAAAGTCAGTCAAAGTGATAATTTGTCAAAAATTGTAGAATGTGTCTATCAACTTATACATACACATTATTGCTTTTATAATGGACAAAATATATAATCCATTTCTTTAAATCACATCATCAAGTCCTTCCGTCTCTCCATTCCTCCCTTCCTTTCTCATAAGTCATAACCCTACTTGTCAATTTCAATTTTCCTTATATAAATATTCAAATAATTGTCTTCAAATCAATATTTAAATACAGGGTTTATTGTGCATGCCTCAAGGCCTAATTATTTGCTTCAAAATACAATTACATTAATTTTTGCCATTAATTTTTCTTTACAATTTAAAAAATAATTGCCCATTTTCAATTTTTTTTTCTTTTAATATGACTGATTACTTGAAGTTTCTGTATCTGTACCTTTGTCCGTAAAGTTTTTCTACATATTTCTTTTCTGATATTTAGTTCTAATAGTTTTGTTTTGGTAAATATTTAAAGTAATAATATTTTGAAATTCAAATGATTAAATGATTAAGTAATATTTTTAGTAGTATATTGATATCTAATACAAATAGATAGAAAGAAGAAAAAAAAAATGAAGAGAGTGGGTTTTGCAATAGGAAAAGAGTGATGGTGTAAACAAATGTAGCATGTTAGAGCAAAAAAGGAAAAACAGGGAATTAAAGGGGTTAATAATAAAAGAGGGTAATAAAAGTGGTGGAATTAGGTGACAGGGTTGGGGACCTAAGAGGGATTATTCTAAAATGTAAACAAAAAAGGGTTAGTGCAAAGCTGTCCCTGGAAGGAAGTAGTATTATAATCAATTGGTAATAAAATATGATTGCATATAAAGCAAAGTGGAAAACGAAAAAAAAAAAAAAAAAAAAGAAAAAAAAAATGAAGAGAGTGGGTTTTGCAATAGGAAAAGAGTGATGGTGTAAACAAATGTAGCATGTTAGAGC
>Ga0209589_1011531_pt1 | contig 12395 bp, 3 predicted proteins | sample CowpeawhiteBW_FD_187525 | JGI IMG/M metagenome (GOLD analysis project Ga0209589, IMG submission 187525) | Root nodule microbial communities of legume samples collected from California USA - Cow pea white BW (SPAdes) (version 2) | ecosystem: Host-associated > Plants > Roots > Nodule | place: USA...
ATAGAGAATTTATGAACCATTTTGGGATCACATATTTATTATGTTTGTTTTTATTCTATATATTATCCATTATTTAAGAAATCTAAGCATATGGTAAGTATCCCTATCGGATATTATCTTTGTGATTTATGTTTATATTTCTTAATTGGTATTTGTACTTATGTTGCAATTGATATAATTTATTTATTTATTAATGTTATCCAAGTGGGAGAATGTTATATTTTATATAATAAAATTATATAAAATTATTATTCTCTATATAATTATTATTATGGATTAGCATTAATAATAAATTAAGTTATTCGTTAATATTAATTATTGTATGGGTAATATATATAATTTTGGGTATTATGATAAACGATCTGTGATGGGGTTGGATTGTTTAATAAACGGTCTGTGATGGGCTTGAATAATCAGATATATTTTGAGAGGTCTCTAGTCTCTGCTGAGGGGTTATAAAACTGATATCCATTAGTCAGTTTTTATGTAACAACGTAAAATACTCTTAGGTTTGAAAATATCCATCAGAAGAGAACAGTAACATCTCATACTACGTGCTTCCATGGATCCTTCATTAGTTCCAGATACACAATTTTTAACTCATACTTCAATATATTGTATTATTGTATCTTATACATATATTTTTTCTATCACCCTTCTCTCCACCTCGTGCGAAACGCTGACCAGCGTCTCCTCCTCCGCTTCTCCAGCGCATTCAAGATAGGGTTTGCACTAATCCCCTTCACGACCACGAGGTCCAGCTTCCTAGATACTGCCGTCAGTGGTTTCAACTACCACCGGCATGGACGTCGGCGGCCATTCGTCCCCAATCCTCGACTCTCCTCTTTCGCGAGAGAGAAAGGTGCCATAGACTTTGCAGTTCGTCACCACCGTTTTTGTTTTGTGTTGGGTTGTTATGGGGAATTTGGGTGTTTTGTTGTATATGTGAATGTTGCATAACAGCGACTCGAGGATGATGAACGATGAAATCTTTGAGTTGGTAGCAGTGGGCGTGTACGCTGTTTTTGGTTTTTATGCAGGTGTGATAAGGATGAGAAAAAAAGATTAATTGATGGTGGAAGAGTGTGTGCAGTGATGATGATTTTTGTACCCTAGAGGAGTGTAGAATACGAAGAGTGTATGGTTTTTTGCGTGAAGGTTTTGCCTGTGGGAGTGTGAGTACGATGAAGGTTCTTAATGAAAAGAGAGAAGGGTGGTTCAGGTTCAACGCTGGAAGATGAGAAATGGGAATTGCATGGCTGTAATGATTGTTTTTGTCCTCTCTATCTAGCAGACGAAGATTGGTGGTAATGGATAAGGTGGGATTGACGATTTCGTGTGTGTTGGACGGAGATGATGATAGTGATTCAGATGAGTTTGAGAGTAAGAAATGGTGGTGAAGGAATTGTCGAGGAGGTGAAGCTATGAATGGATGATGATGTGCGAGAGCGGGGAAGGGAGTAAACATAATAAATAACAACACTCAATTCAAACCAGTTCATTGCATACATTCATAAGCATTCAAAGCATTATTATTAGATAAAGCTAACAGAAGTTAAGTAGCTATGGCATTTACCTTGCATATGAAATCTACTGCACACGGCTCCGCGCCTTGTTGTAAAGTCTCTTGACTGTATTCTCCTACAGGATACAATTTCCTAGCCGAGAGTGTGCCCAGATTTTCTTTCCTCTCTTGTTCTTGTTGTGTATTCTGAACTGTATTTTGAAATTGTGTATCTTCTCCTCTTCGTGTTCTCCTCCCTTATGTGAAATTGTGTTCGAGATCTATCCTTCCTCTCCTCCACGAGTGAGTTGCTCCCTTGTGCCAGAAAGTCCCTTTTTTCAAATGGTTTGACCGTTGTTATTACCGTGGCAGTTTCCTCTTTCGTTCATATTTTGTGTTGATTTTTAAAACAGGGCCACAACAGTGATACACCTTCCCATCCTTTCCGTTCTCATGCCAAGTCTTAAAAGTGACAGTTTCACATTCAATTGACTTTCATTTTACTTTTTTTCATTTTCATTATTTTCCCTTTTTATATTTTTTTCAAAAAAATAAAACGAAATAAAATAAGAAAAGTAAACAAAAATATTAAAATTTAAATTAAAAATTTAAAGATAAAATCAAAAATTAAAAAAATTAAAAAAAAAATAAATAAATAAAACAAGATAAAATTAAATAGAAATTAAGATAGGATGAAAGTAAAAGTAGGAATATATCTATACTCAAATCAATGCTCACTTTTTCCTATTTTTTTCCCTTCTCCTAATTATTTTAAAAAAATTATTTCTTACCAGGACGAAATTGAGTGTTGATAGATTAAATATTTATTTTTTAAATAATTTTGTAAATACTCGTGGGTACCCGTAGATATCCACAAATATGAAAAAAATAGGCAAGTACTCGCATAATGGATACCCAACGGATATGGATACGAGTACGAAGCAGATATTTATCTAGCGGCTAGGGTACGGAAGAGCTATTACTCGTACCCCACCTGCCCTGTTGACATCCCTAGGTGACACCAATCACAAATGCTTACATGAAGTGAACCACCACCTAAGTTCCCTTTAAAAACACAGACGACAGAATGGAGGCACAAAGGCGACAATGCCCTACAAAATCATAACGAAGCCCAATGATTGAAAGTAGAAATGAGTGATCATTTCTTTATCTTAATCAAAATCACTTCTCTTCAAAGGTTTTAACTTTCGGTGGTTCCCAATTCCGAAACATTTTTCCCTCTTTTCCCTTTTCTTCTTTTCCCTTTTCTTCCCTACCACACGTGTGACAATTTCTCATAGAAAAACAAATCTATTTCTAAAATAAATAAAAAATGTGACACATTAGTTATGTCAAAATATCATTTTCACTATTATTTTACATTTAAGTGCATACCACATCTATTTCTTCATTCTTTTATATTAGTGTTAATCCTTTTTAGTTTAATAGGTCAACCTTGTGGCAGCCTTTGTGTATATTTACCTATCCTTGCATCACATTGCCACATTTGAAAGAAAAAAGCCATTCTACTACTTCTCTCTCTTCTGGATCACGTGAGTTTTTAAGTGAAAGTAAAACCCATACAATCCGCAATCTCTTCTCGTAGGCCACATGCAATTGGTTCCTTATTTATGATTGGAGTGCAATTTTTGTTTTGTTTTAGTATTATATATAGGTTTAATTACTCGTATAGTACCCAGTTTGGAACTAGTGTGTCAAATAGGTACCCAGTTTTAAAAAAGTGTCAATTGGGTACCCGGTTTTAAATCAAAATCAACACAATGACATCTTATAGTGACACTGACATGTGGCATTACAATGCCACGTGGCATTGACAATGCCACGTGTCACACACAAGGACTTGACACGTGGCATTTTTATTTATTTTTTAAAAAAAAAATTAAAAATTAAAAAAAATTAAATTTTTTTAAAAAAAAACAAAAAAAAACCACAGATTGACACGTGGCACGTTGACTAACGGCGTTAGTCAACTCTGTCTAAAAGGGACCTAATTGAAGCAATTTTCAAAAGTTGGGATGCAATTGACACTTTTTTAAAACCGGGTACCTATTTGACACACTAGTCCCAAACTTGGTACTATACGAGTAATTATACCTTATATATATATATATATATATATATATATATATATATATATATATATATATATATATATAAGGTATAATAGTTGAGGAAGGGCCTATGACTACAAGTGAATATGAATCATCTTCATCCTCTAGGGGCAACTAGGGATGTTAATTATTAGTTCTCTATGTAGTTCATAAGGCAACCAGGGCTTTTAATTGGATAGCTGCATCTTGGTCCATCTGTGGGCAGCTTTGTGTTTCTATTTCTCTTTTATCATGTTGTTGCAGTTGGGCGTGATGAAGGAGTGTTTCTTTGTTTTGCTTGTATTTTCAGCATGTGGTTAGGTGCATGGTAGCAAGAGCGAACCTTGGTTATGACTAAGGGGAGCCCGGGCTCCCCCAAATTTTTTTTATTTTAATTGTTATTTATATATTTTTAAAATTATTTTTATACATTATTTTTTTATTTAAATTAAGTTTATATTATAAAAAATTATAATAAAAAATATAATAAAGATAAAATAAAAATTAACTTGATAAAGACTTTGTTAATGTAAGAAATTAATGTTCTATTTCTAGTTATAAGGTAAACCAGCAAGAAAGTGTAAGAGGAAAAAAAAGACAAAAGATAAATTGAGAAATCGATATTAAAGAACAAAGATATTAAAAAACGCATTCTCACATTATCTCTTAGAGAGAGATTGAATAACACATTTTCACATGATCTCTACCAAATTAAGTGTTTCCCAAATTAGTATGAATCTTGATTACGATTTTAGGAATTCTTTTATGAAATTGATATAAACCATAATTATATTTTTCTCCAAAGAAATATAATCCTAAATGTAGAAATTTAGAAATTTTTATGTTTATTTTATTGGTTATTTTATGCTATGATAGTGAATGATATTCATTTTTTTCTTCTATTATCATATGTAATTGTTTTGAAGAGAGAGAATGAAGAGTTTTTTTTTTTAATTTAAAAAGAATAATTTATATATACAAATTTGAATTTGGCACTAAACTTTTTGTCCAAGTTCCGCCACAGCATTGTAGGATAATGTGCATTTACCTGCATGAAAACATTTTTGTTTAGAGTGCTTTCTTTGGACGAAATGCAAACTCATTAGGTTACGGTGCAGCCACGTGTTGCAATTAATCGCATAACTCATAATGGTTTCGGGCAATCACCTATTTGGGTTATAGGTTTGGCCATAGTGTTAGTGTAAGACCCGAGAAAATTAAATAAATAAATATTTATTTATTTAATAAATGTTATAGGACTCGAGAAAATTGAATAAATAAACATTTATTTAATAAATGCGAAGACGAGATTCCTAAGTTAATTAATGTGGAGAAAGAAGACAAGAAATAATACTAGCTTAAGTGCTTGAGAGTACGTCTTTATTATGAAAGGACTGGTGTTCAAATCTTGTGTATACCATTAGGGTGTTAATTTAATGGTTTTATTATTTTAATAATATGCTGGACCATAGGGCCTGATAATATAATCTTATATGCATAAGAATTATCAAGAAAATCTTGGTTAAAGTAAGAATTATAATATTTTCTTTTTTAGCCTTAGTGGCATTTTGGGTAGGTGAAGAGTTGAAGGTAGGTTCCATGAATCTTGACGTAGACAAGGGATTTAATTGGGTATAATTAGACATTAAGGGTGAAATTAAGTAATTAAATTTTTTTTTATTTTTTTATTTTAATTAAATTAGTTTTGAATTGAAAAGCTAAGTGAGGGAGTGGATTAGTGAAGGAAACATAGTATTTTCGTGGGGCTGACTAAGGGAGTTTTCAAAACCCTAACAACAGAACCTAAGATAGAGTTAGAAGGCTGGAAGGAGTGCCCAAGGGTAGAGGGCAAAGGTAGGACAAGTTTGGTCCAAAGAAGAACGTTAGGAGAACAATTAGAGCGGGATTTCCAGGTAAGGGGAGCTCCACCTTGTATTCACATTATTCATTTTATTCAAGGATGCTTTGAAAATTATTTATGATATGAAATAGAAGTTTGAGTGTATTTTATTTTGTGATTGTTATTTTTATACAATTTGGATTTTTATATGTGCGAAAGAAAAATGCATCAAACTTATGCTTTGTGCGAGATGTCCATAAATTCTAGCTTTGTTTAGTCGTTCATGACTTATCTTTTATTTGTTCCGTGGAAGCATAAGCATGAACTTGTGTTTTGAATGGATGATTAAAATTTCATTTTTCAATCAAAGCAATTGATGGGGTGTGTATCCTTACTATTTTATGTTTTGGGCATATTTACTATTGTTTTAATTTATTTTATTTAAATTAGTAATATCCGGGTGAGATGTTACAATTAAAGTGGGTTTGCTTCTTGTGCATGGCGTGATAGTGTGATTTCGTTTGATTTGAATACCATTTTTTCGGTTAGTTGCTTGTGTGAATTACTGGTGGGTTAAGAGTTGTACTAGTGTAGCTACTTCTAGTTCATTTTCGTGGGCCGATAGGCCGTTTGGATTTCACTTTGGACTATTGAAGTGAGTAAGAAGGACATGTTGTTGTGAGGTTTACCGTCGTACCTAGAAAAACACGAATGACTCTTTCTCTTGTGCGAGGCAATGAAAATGGGTCCTTTTCACTTGTGTGAGGTAGTGGAAGAGAATGGGTTGGAGTGATGTACTCTCTCGCTTGTGCGAGGCAGTGGAGGGAGGAAAGATGTTTCGCCTTAGTTCCGACTAATTGCTGAATATAGTGCTCGGTATGTGATCACTGAAGTTGTTACTTGTAAGTCCTTGAGGAGTAAGGGAGACAAGTTCAGTGTTGGGATGGCAAGACGACTTAAACCACTTGGTTCTAGGAAACTAGATGTGGTAGGAAACATGTGACGGGAAAACCACCACGTGGTTGTGATTATCATGCTGAAGTATTTTTACTTGGTTGGATGTGATGTTTAGTATTACTTGTAATGTCTTATTTCGCTTATATATCATTGTCTATAATTATCTTACCCATGTTTGTTTTGTGTGTGAATGATAATCGTATGACGTGTGTGCTAAATGAGAGCAAGTGAGAATGCAAATGTTTTTGGCGCACAGTAGATCAAGGAGAGGATGGGATGAACTCGGAATTTCTATTTTATAAGTGGTTTTAAAATAAATATTAAAGACGATGTAATTTTCTTTTATTTGTTGTTTTTATTTGAAAAATTTTAGACAATTGATGTTTTGAACTACAAAATTTAAAATTAAATTATAAACTTTTGCTTAAGTACTTTTCCAGCCATAATCATTTTACGCTAAGATGTGTATGATTTATATATTTCTGTGATATCCTAAATTCAGATGTTACAGGGTCCACGTCAATTGACGTCTGTTACACGGGGTTCGTAGTCAAATTTGATTTAGAAGTCTTTTGCAACAGAAGTCGACGCCATTTTGCAATTTTTTTATAATACAAATCTCTTAACAGTGAATCCTTATGGAAGCACCTCTCAACGATATTCTATTCCTTTGCAATTTATATTTACCAACCAATTTTGAGCATCCTATCATTGGTTTTAATATTGGTGATACCCATTTTCCTACATTGCTCACTTTTCGTAAACTGAAGGTTTCTACTTCGTTAACCGTTAGATCGAGCTGAAATATTAACAGTTGATCCTTAACACCTAGTTCTTGGCTTTGACCAGTCGGATCTGGAATCATAGCACTGTAGTGAGATCAGTTTTTATCGCAAGGTCCCTGTAGTTTGGTTGTTGACAACATTGACCTTCATTGCTTGTTTGGTGCATAACTTTCTCTATAGTTATTCAATTAAGTTAGTTCTTGTTGAATTTGGTTCTTGATTCAATCATCTTTAATTTGAATATAAATACAAAATTTTTAGAGTTTTACACAAGCTGTAGGTTTATTTCTAAAATCCCAAATCGTTTGCATAATGTGTTTTTAAGTTGGATTGGATAAAAATTATAAGAATTAGTTATTTTTCAAGAGAGAAATATGTTGTATGATTTTAATATGTGTCTTCAAATGCTTGTGTGAGAATATAGTAGATTCCATGGGGGAGTTCATATTTGATTTAATTAGTAGTGTGTTCATTGATGTAAGGAGTCAGTACTGGAGGTTTATCCTGATACTCTAATGCTCATTCAAGACTCATGTAGAGTGGAATGAGTCATGTGGTGAGAGGGGCAGGAGGTCCTGTCTTTAAGAATAACCTCAGGGTTCTTATGACGGTTAAAGGGACTAACCGGTGCGTTGTTCTGCAATTCTTTTGAGTGTTATATATATATATATATATATATGTGTGTGTGTGTGTGTGTGTGTGTGTGTGTGTGTGTGTGTGTATGTATATATGTGGTATATATATATGCTCGAGAATTTTGCTCTATGATGGAGTCCCTTTTTAAGTAGTGTTATCTTGTAGTTTCTTGCTTTGTGAGCAATTTTTTTCAATTTAAAGTAATCTATGTTTAAATTGTGTTTATGGCATATGTTTTGTGCCTTAATTTTCCTGTTGAGTATATTTTGGATGACAGTAAAAGGTTAACTCTGATATGCTTCTACCTTGACTCTATTTTATTATGATTATGAGACTTTTTATTTATTAGAATTATCTATTAAATGGGATGTCACAAAGTAAAATGCCGCAATAATTGTCACTTTATACCTTATATAAAGTAGTGTTTTAACTATGTAAATAATGACATTTAAAAACATCCAAATATGTAAAAATAAACCCTACAATTTATACGATTTTTGTAGTGTTAATACCTAGTTTATAATAATTCAATGTAAATATAATAAATTTAAATAATTATTAAATAACATTTGTTACAAATTTATGTAGTTGCATTTTAATTTTTCATCCTAATTTAATTGATATATAAGTAAAAGAAAAGACATACAAGTAAAATTTCTCTGTCTAATGACTGCAGATGAAGTTTGTTTTAGCTAAGTCATGAAAAAAAAAATCAATAAATTGATTAATTAAGTTTTATTTATTTCATAATTCTATTAAAACAAACAGGTGGTCCCCCTTGGCTATAAACAAAAGGAGCTCCTTAATAATTTGAGTTAAATTAAGTAATGTTACCTCATAAACTTAACAATTATTTGTTGGATAATAGTGTTTTATTTGCTATGATAAGAATATTGAAAGCAAACTCATCATTCATTCCTAAATCAATGATGAAATTGTACACATACACTTTCTCTTAACCGACCATGACTTTTCTTCACTTTAAATATTATCATTTCTCAACTTCCGACTCATTCTTTTATTATAAATAATCTATTCTAATAAGACAAACTTTTTTTTAATAAAATTTTCTCTGTTTGGTAAGAAGAAAAAGTTTGCTTAGTCGGCACTCCTAAAAATGCTAATCATTTTCACCATTTTTTTTTCCACAATCATTAGTATAAGAAAAACTTTGAAGAGGAGATTCTCGATGAGAAGTGCTTCTTTGTCATTACTCTCTCATGGACCAATTATAATTTTTATACAATAATTAATATTCTACAAAATTTTATGATTATAAAACCCATAAGTAAAAAACATCAAATAAAACAATACAATATAATATTGTAAAACACATTATTTATGTTTCTCCCAAGAAAAAAAAAACATTATATAAAGACACAATATAATCAGTTTAGTGGTGAAGAAAAATTACTCTCTACAATAAATAAGTTATATAGCAATCGTAATTAGTTACTGAAAATTTTAGCCACATGTGTTAGTATATGTGGAAATGACTATTTTAGGATTATTTTAGATTTTTTTTATAAATATAATTCTTTTATGTTTAGAGTTATTTGTATCTATCCAAATTTCTTTTAATATATATTTATTTAAATACTTAATAATCATTAGGTCTTGTGATATTAATATTAATAATGGGATATGTATTAATTTATTCTATAGTTCTCAAAGTTAGAATACATTGTGTTTCAAAATATATTAACAAAAACTAATAACTATTTTAAAACTTTAACAATACATTTTTTTTAAAAATAAACTTTAACGAACTATTTACTATATTAATATACTAATCCTTCAGTTTTCCATTTCTGTTCTTGAGCTATTGTTATCTTCGGCTCCTAATATTGCTCTTGTATATAAAAATATATGATCATCGCATTAGAAAGAAAACAAGAGCACACAAATTTAAAGGTAAACTGATGCATAAAAAATTAATGAGAATTAATATACTAGAAATAGTAACATATCAAACTAATTATGAATAATCTCAAAGTATATTTGGTATAAAATAAATTCTTTAATCATCTTGTCTCATCTCTCCGTACATTACTACACAAAAACTCACTCAATGAACATTATCTTCAAATACCAACAAAAAACTCACATAATGCATTTGAAAGGATAAGCTTGATATCAAAACAGTAGTAACTTACAATAGAGATTATCAAAACATTTATGTGCTCAAAATCAATCTTTAACTTAGTCCTTCTCATTTGTCCATTTATACCTTCCATTACTTCAGTCCAATAACACATTCAACAAATACATTTAATTATAATGAATCAGCTCAGCCCAAAAACGTAAATAGTTCACATTCATCAATTCAAACATCAGGTATCAATCCACATGTCTTAGCCCATAGCCAAAAAATGCAATAATCAATATTACCACCAAATAATTGTTGGTATCGACTAGACAGTGGTCAAAAACCAAGAAGGGGGGCTGAATTGGATTTTATAAAACTTAACAGGTTCAAAAATTTTCTCAAAATTTTACTAATTCACTTAAAGTCGCAGTTGCTTTAAATGCAAGTGCTGATAAATAAAGAGTTTAGGGAAGAAGATAAACACATATAGTTATACAGGTTCGGATCAAAAGACCCTGCGTCCAGTTGTTAATCTCTTAAACAAAGAGATTAACTCAATCACTATAATAATCAGATTACAAACACATTATAAAAGAATAGGAAAAAGAAAACACCCCTCTTGAAGACACAAGAGATGAAAGTAACTTTCTCTAAATCACACAGAGAATTTGACCTAGCTTTCCTAGCAACAACAACAACACTTAATCTCCTAGAAACCCTCTTTGGAAAAGTTGTCGCTCTACTCACACTAGGGTTTTCAAAGCTCTTTTAAGAATACTTAGAGAACTTCTTTGCAAACACAACACTAGCACTCTTGCTTCTCAAAAAGGTAAGTTCGAAGTTGAACTACAATTTCTTTAAATAGGGGTTTCGAAAATTAGGTTAATAACTGAACATACATGTTCCAATTGACAAGGATAATCGATTATCACTTATGATAATCGATTATTCTAGTAGGTTTTCTAAAAAACAAATTTTGAACAGGATAATTGATTATCCTGGGAGATAATCGATTATTCCAGTAGGTTTTTGAAAAATAAAAGTTTGCACAAATAATCGATTATCATTAATGATAATCGATTATCACTGTGGTTTTTCCAAAAATGAGAGAACCTAGAGAGACGGAAGTTATGCTGCTTATTCTAATTTAAGTAAAATTACTCTAGAACAACACTTAATTTATTTCACAAGATAACTTTAAAAATTTAACAATTTTTCTTCATTCTTGCTTGATCATCATTCAAAATCTCTGGACTTCCTTCTTTTGCCAACAATAATATCAGAAGGTGTGACATTCTCTCATAACCCACCATTCTACATTTCTTGTGTAACCATAAGACTCCAATTTTACATAATACAAATTTAAATTCTTTAAGTAAATAAATAAATTATGATTTGAAATGACTCATCTATTCATTAAAATAGTTTTTTTTAATTACTTTAATTATAGAAAAAATTAAGATGTATTAATTCCTACTTTCGTTCAAGACACTTGAATATTATTTGAAGGATAAAATATGCTTTTCCCTTTTTTTAATTCTTAAAATATGTTAAATATGTGTCCAAAATTGTATTATTTTTTATCTCTATAAACTTAAAAATAAAATTTGGATTTTTCTAAAAGTTAAACATATTTTTATTTTTTTTATATCTTTAATACTAATAATGGAAGAAAAAACTAATGCATACAATAGTTTTAACATAATATTAATAATATATCCAACAAAAAATCACTTTTAATTAAGAATTCACGTCTTAAAAAAAGAGAAAAAATCATCATATGCATCAGTTTTGATTCATAGTCTTACAAATTTAATTGATTAAAATACAAAATTAATAGAAATCCTTTCATAAACATATTTATTATAGGATTAAATATGTTTTTTCTTTTCATTTCAGTGAAAATTAATTTTTTTTTTAATTTTAAATCAATTTAATTTCTACTTTTATAGATTTGTGAATTAAATTTTTTTAATCAAATTTTATTAAACTTATTTAAAGTTTTAAACTGGAGTAATAAATATTTTACTTTCATTTTGAAAGATAATTATTTCTTGTGTCTTAAAATAAAAAGCATAAAATTATATTTTAAAGGTTAAGTTGCTAAACTTGGAAGATGAAGAGGAAAACTGACCCCTTGAAAGGAAGGGAAACAAAAGTAGTGAAGTGCGACATATTGATTACAAAGAGAAGAAAATGACAAAACAAATAGAGAAACAGAAAGATACAAATTTGAATGTTAGGGAGGTGGTGGTGGTGCAGTGAAAGTGGGGACAAGGTCGGTGAAAGCCAAACCGAAACCAAAAAGTTTATTGCGTTTATTATTTGTCTTTGTTTTGCGGTGAGAATGGCACTAATCAAATGCTCCAACGTCACTCTATCACCTCAATATATACCCCTTCGCATCTCACACTAATCAAATCAAACACAAGCTTGCTTCTTTTTCTGTGAGCTTCTCTTTCAGGTTCTTGAT
>Ga0209589_1011532_pt1 | contig 12392 bp, 7 predicted proteins | sample CowpeawhiteBW_FD_187525 | JGI IMG/M metagenome (GOLD analysis project Ga0209589, IMG submission 187525) | Root nodule microbial communities of legume samples collected from California USA - Cow pea white BW (SPAdes) (version 2) | ecosystem: Host-associated > Plants > Roots > Nodule | place: USA...
GTTGAGAATTGTTTGATAATTACACTTGTCTCTTAGGGTAGCCTGTATTTGGGAGTTTTAAAGATGGAGAGGGTTGAGAGGTTCATAATTAATGGAATGAGGTAAAATAATACTGTTGATTTTTGAGAAGCGATTATCTCTGCTGTTTCAGAAGTCAGTGGTGACAATTCATATTGTAAATTATAAATTTAACTCCCAATTATAAGTCAGAACAATTTATATCAGATATATTAATTATAATAACGATTAATTTAAAGCCATAATAAGATTAATCTAAAACCTTCGGAAATAAATTTGATTCAATTTTACAAAACCCTCTTGTAGAATGTTTGCATCTCGCTTTAATATTATTCTAGTCAACTATATCGGTAGTTGGAATTACATAACATTTGAGGTTGCAATTTATGCAATACCTATGGCATATCCTAACCTCCAATTATGTTTTTTCTCTAAAACTCCTTTTGGAGGATGAAATCTTAAAATGTTAATTGTTTCTTACTCCTGGATATACCCCTATCAGGGAATTACTTCAAGAAGTCCTATTCTTAAGGAATCATTTCCAATTTCTCTAATGACTACTCATAGTCACAATTATCTCAAACAAATAACTGAGTATCAAACAATAATCAACCATTGAATAATATAATTACATTTTTTGTTTCATTATATATTATTATTATTTTTTTTGAAAAATAGTTTATACATCGCACCATACCAGATTATTACAAAACTAAATCATCATTATATCAATAATAAGATGATAGTGTAGACAATATAGTTAACTAAATTATTTAAGTTATGTAAGTACTTTAGTTTCTATGCATAATTATACAAAAAACTATAGCTTGAATAAAGAGGTATCTCAAAAATAATTTTTAAGATAACTATTGTAAAAATTATATATATTTAGAGTCTTTAGATCATTATCAATGTATATTGTGTTTTCTTTAAATACACCGCAAGTCATGTAGAGCATGTATGAAACATTTTTATAATATCGTCGGTGTAAAAATTTGTTCATGACGAATAAATCAAAGTTAATATTATTTTCTCTAATATTACGAAAACTATTAAATTTATTGGACATTACTATTTCTATATATTTAATAGGAATTCTGGCAAAACTGACATAATAAAACCATTAAATCCGTTATAAAAACTAAAATAAATTTTCATTGAGATATTTAAAAGACAATGGATTTAATATGAATAAATGTAGTTTCAACAACTTAAGATCGATCTCAAATATAATCTTTAAAAACTGTTATCATAAAAGTAATTGATTTAAATGAGATGTGAAACTAGACATTGATTTAAAGTAATTGGAAGGCAAAGTCACTCGAAAAATAGTAGAAAAAAAAAGTATTTCTTAACAAATATCGAGTATTAGAAAAGTACTATTTATTAATGTTCGGTAATAATTATAAACAATGAAAGATCTAATAAATAGAATTATTAAAAAGGAATCAAATGTTAATCTTTACAAGTTCATCAGTTTCTTAGTTTAAAATCCTATTTTTTCTTTCAAATTTCTTTTTACGAATTATCACAAATCACTTAAATAAATATACACGAATATCCTAGTTATTTTAATTTATTTTCATTCAAAATCACACACGGATCCATAAGGATATTTAACAAACATAAGATTACTTAGTTTTTTGAAAGTGTTATATTAAGTATGTCCTACTAAAAATTACCACCTTATCTAATTCAATACATGGATTTACAAACAAACTCAACAATATAAGATCAATGTTATTACAACACATACCATACATCTATACATGTCACGATGTAAGAAGTTCCTTATATGTTTTTCACTATTTGATATTTTAGTTTATGTAGATTATTAATAAGTAATGAAATATGTGTCACAATATAAGTGTCAATATTTAATACACAAATCAATCAATAATTCACATATTATCCTATGTGAACACAATTTTTCATAATTCTCATCAATCTTGACAATCATTTTCATACAACATGCAAATTCAATCAACGCTAAACATTATTATATAATATAACTCATTTAACTATAAAACCATAAATTAATCGATATTCAATTTTTATTTATAAAAAGCATTCAAATCAATGAGTTTAAAGAGTCGGAAGAAGACTTTTACAAACTATATTGAGTTGTAATGTTACTTTCATTGCGAAAAATCCTTCGCTTGAGTGAAAAATATGGTTGAGAACAAGGTTACTTTTAGTTTTATTTTTGTTTAAGTTATGATAGGATTGATAGTGAGGTCTAAATTAATTTTATTTTCACTTGAGCAAAATTTCTTCATTTAAGTGAAAATATAAGAAAAATTATCCTTACCAGCAGAGTCAATCAACTTCAAAAGTATTTTCAAAAGCATTTTAAATCATGAAACTTTTAAGTAACTCAAAGGTTCGGTCCATATCATGATTTACTCGGACAATATGTTTTACTTATTTCGAAGCAACCTTACACCCTTAACTCATATGCATGCTTTTGCTAATATCAATTTCATAACTATTTATAAGAAAGATTATATAAGTTTATTCTGCTTATCTACACTATATTCAAAACTCTATTTAAAAAAACTTTATACTTATCATGCCTAACCTAATCACTATATCAACTCCTAAGTAACAATATTCAATACAAAACATTTTAAACAATCATTTATCAAATAAAATTTAACAACACTCAAGTTCAAACATTCACCGGTCTTTTCAACCAATCATAATCTCTACATAGAAATAAAAAATATAGCCACCATGTCACCTTCATCTTTTGAAATTTATTTTTCGGTTAATGATTTTGAAATTTATTTATCAAGGAAGGGGTAAGACAACTTCGTATGAACTTTGGAATTAACTTCGACCGACTATTCTTCGTACACTAACAGAAGTGGCACTTGAGCATCTCATTGAACTTGAACCCAACAACCCTGCAAATTTTGTCATGCTTTCGAACATATACAAGGATCTTGAAAGATTGGAGGATGTTACTCGGTTGAAGATTGCATTGAGAGATACCGGGTTCAAGAAATTACTGGGATGTAGTGTTATTGGGTGCAATGATAGTGTGGTGGAATTTTATTCCTTGGATGAGAGACATCCTGAGACAGAGAGTATATATCGGACATTGAAGGAATTGACGACTCTGTTAAGATTGAATGGATACGTTCCAAATCTTATGGATGTTGCTCATGGAAACTGAACGAGGAGAGAGTTATCTTGGCTCAGCACTGAAGAGTTACAGTTTAACTCCTTTTATTACTGTTGTAGTAAATATTCTTTTATTTAATACCTGATTTTTATTATGATAATCGTTATTCTAATTAAATAACAAAAAAATAAGGCATGTTTTCCATTAATATGAATTAAGCAATACAAAATCAAGAGACTATGAACATAAAGTAAGTTGACCAAAGTGTAACTGCAATTGAAGCTAACCCATATGTCCATAACATGATTACAGAACATTCACTTTCACCAGATCCGAACAACTGAGCAATGGTGCCTGTCCAATTAAAGTGGTCACAGAATTAGGTTTACTAAGACCACAAATTTCTAATATAAAACCAGATGAAACAAGAGTAGATTAAATAATACCTATATTCATGGCTGGTGGAAGTGCATACTGAAGAAGAAGCACGAATTGATACAAAGCATCTGAATGCACCAGACTCAAATGTATAGCTGTTTTCACAACTGCCACACCCAAAACTGGTAGGAAAATATATCTCACAACTATAATCCCCACAATGGTCCACACTGGTGTGCTTGATCCTTTCAAACCTGTCCCATTTGCAAAAACTCGTTTATTTAAGCATATCATCAAAGCAAGAACAAATAAGAACTAGTTCACTTCAAAAACCAGAGTTAACAAAGTTTCACCTTGAAGTAGGTTTGCACCCATTATCAGAGTCACAGTAGGGATTGCTGCGTCACTGCATGCATGTAAAGAGACACAGATATGAAAGTTAGATATTTCTTTTATTTTGAAAGTATATATGTTTTCCAAATTGTCCTTATTTTAAAATATTTTATTTTTTTATTAAATTTATATGACAACCACTTATATGATTCGTCTTACCTTTCTTTCATTTTCTCTTCTACCAAACAGCTTGAAAAATCATTCACTTTCTGCTATAGTTAACTCTCTTTCTTAAACCAAACATAATTAATGCTATCAAGGACATTAGTATTAGTTCCCAAAACAATGACATTAAATTTCAACTTCTTGGATGTGACAGTAACCACATATAAGATTGGCACATGAAACTTTTGATCAATGAACAACTTTGACATACACATGATAAAAGGTGGGTAGCTATCATATCAAACAATAACAAGAACTTTGCAGTTAAATCAGTATTTTTAATTTCTCCATCTTCTGTAACCGAAAAACAAGTTTTGAGATACATACCCCAACATGGAAGCAGAGTCTTCGACCACACGAAGTGGAGCATTACTTCCTATGGTTAAATTACGTATTTGGGGGATAACACCGATGAAAAAGCCAACAATCTGTCAATTAAAGAAACAAAACAAGCTTATGTATTTGGAGACTCACAGAAACACACTTAACTACCCTACTATGGATAGTTCTATTCTAACAGTATTCAGATGAAATAAATAACAAGTGATTTATAAACATTATGTAGTTGGAGACTCACATAAACTCACTTAATAACCCTACTTTGGATGTTCTATTCTAACAGTATTAAGATGAACTAAATAATAAGTGATTTATAAATAGGGAAAACAAGAACATAAATTGTTTCCAAGGAAATGAATATTGTATCATACAGCTCCGATGGTTGATGGCGCAAATATGGACTTCAAGTTTAAGTTGCTTGAGATCACCCTCAAGTGGTGCATAATTTTACTTGGGAATGAGACCTGCTTAAAACAAACACATTATTGTTACTGAATTTCTTGTCATAAGGTAAAGAAAGAATAACAGAAGATTATGCGACTTAAAACTGAACATTTTGTACTCAGTGATAAATGCATAATTTATTGACGGTAAATTTGGCAAGTTCTCTTGCCTAAACAAGAGAATCAATCTTGAGATCCGTAAAAGATGTAAAAGAAAATACATTGACATAGTAAAATTCAATAGTTGGTGGGGTTGTATACTGATAGATAGTAAAACGTTTGGTGGGATAATGCATTCTGCAGAGGAATTCAAATTCTACATAGTTTAATTGAACATTCCTAAATTATAAGTTATTATGTTTCTAAATACACTTACAATTGCAAGGGCTATTTAAAATTGTATGTTGGTTATGCAGAAGCCGTTCCTTTCTTCTTGACTTATTACAATCAGTAAATAATAGCTTTCAAAAGGAAAGTTAGTAAGAAGCCATACCTTCTTCTCTGGTTCTTCATCAGAAAGTAGTATGGTATATGCATCATCCATGGTGTCTTCTGTAGGATTAAGTGTTTCTGAAAGATTGTTGGGGTCTGACTCTGATATCTCCATTGAAACCTTCAATAAGTCGTTGTTTGTAGTGTCTTCTTTCTGGATTCTACTCGAACAAATCCGCATTATGTTGTAAACATATGCCCATAGAAAAACTGCTCCAATCTAAAGTTACCCAAATGAACCACAATCCAAAAGATTAACACAATCAATTACAGACAAAACTATTCTTAGAGAGCTACTATTCAGCTGCAATATTATTCAATAATTGAATGAAATAGGGTCCATTAAGGGAGACATTTTAAAAACTAATAGTACCAAACCATTAATTTTATTCAGAACATGCAACTTCAAAATTAACATTTTGCATACCGCCATAGAAAGTACAGCATAAGACATTCCATATTGATGGCAGAGATCGGGTTCTCCAAAAGGACTGTCTTTCTCTTTACATATAGCCGGAATGATGATCATAGGAAGGTTCCCTAGATTTCCTGTTCATACGAATCTTAAAAATGAGCTCAACCATAAAATGCATTAAACAGAGAATGAAGAACAAAGTGTTTGATGCTTTAACAAAAATAATACATTGCAAATGTAATGCTGGCAGCAAGAGACCACAAGTGCAAGGTATTTTCTTAGTCATCAAAGTTTACTGAGGTACACTAAGCAGAGAAAAACAAATAGGTCCCACCAAGATTTCGAATCTTTATCTGTCACACCGACCAGGAGAGAACCTTAAGAATTTCTCAAATCTACTATCAAAGAATGAATTAAAAGTTTGTGTTTACTGTATAGGTTATGCAGATTAAAAAATGTGGTTTCCAGCATTGATTTATTTGTACAGAGGAGTTCATACCAGCAGAACAACAACCCAAGATTAGACCTTCCATGTGTTTGGGAGGCCTTGTAATTTTTATCAAAATCCATCCCAAGGCCGAGCCTAATATGAATGTGGCAAGAATATTCACGGGCATGAACCACCTAAATCACAACAAAAAATGTCACAAACTCGTTGTGAATTAACAAAGCAAACCGAGGTTAAAAATCAATACTCACAACTTAACAACACTCTCAAAGGTAATCGTTTTGGCCAGATTACTACCCACCAGCGACGGATTAAACACATAAAACCCAAGCTGTCACAGAAAGAGAATCGTTTTCAGAAAACAGCACGATGAAAAAAATACAAAGAAAGTAAAAGAAAAATGTTTTCTTTTTTTTTTTTTCTTCAGGCATTGAATAATCTGTATTAATTTGTAACCTGATTCACTATCTTCCTTGCATCATTTCCCAATATTGATATGCCATCCAATGCAAGAAACAATCCAAGTGCAGTTATGAGTAACACTTTGATAACGGGGAAAGTGGCTACCAGAAATAGGTTGAGAAACCCCATTATGGCAAATCTTCAAACAACCTATGCTCATATAATAAGATTCCTACAACCAAACTAAAATATGTATCTTTAAAATGTTCAAAACTGAAGTACAATGTTGACTTGTAAAAAACCATGTGTATTTAAAAGCATAAGGTTGTTGTTGCATCTTTGTTCAACAAGAAGACCTTAATCATGACTTAACACATTCATGAATGTGAGACTCAGGGAAGCGCAGACAGAGCAATTACGTAACTAAGAACCGCGTTCGAAGGTCTCAAAGGAGTCCCACCCAGCCGAATGGATTGATATTTTCAGAAGGTTAACTTTAGGAAAATGAGTCTTTTGACAAACAAATTTTTGACAAAAGTTGATAAAGTTACTATTTTTCAGAATAAAAATTAAATGTACCATTAATATAAGATTACGAAAATGTATTTTTAATTATGAAATTAAATACATAATTAACTTTTTATTTTGCTTCTATAAACATGTCACTGCATATATTTATCATTTTTAAAAGCATTATTAATTACTACTATAGTTATTATAAACCTTTAATTCATTATGAAATCCATTAGTAAGATATTTACACGTTAGTAAATTTATTAATTTACTATGAATGTAACTACAGAAATTATTCTACCAGTAATTAATTTTATTAAATATTATCACCACTTAAATAATTAAATTTACTGATCTTTTACTGTATTTTGTAAGAAAATCTCTAAACTAAATATATATTATAACAGCGTAATCAAATGCCATATAATATTTAAAATTAAAGCATTTAAAGAAAGTTAAATATGGTTTTAGTTTCTTCTGACACGAGATTAGAATGTGTTTCTATTAAAAATTTTGATACATTTTGATTTTCAAATTTTTGAAATGAATGGAAACAATATTTTTAATTTTTTTTAAAATTTTGTTGACGTGTTAAGTACGTTTCATACAAAAATTATTTACATGTTTGACACATTTTTGTTTTAATGTCAGTTTGAAAATATGTTTGACACGTAAAAAAAAAACATAATTAGGCTATTCATTTTAAATTTTAGAGGCCAAAATTTATCAAAGTTTCGTATATGGATGAATTCCAATTTTGTATCAAAATTAAGAAACTAAAATTATATTTAATCTTTTAAAAAATACCATTATATGATTTGGAAACATTTAAAATTTATTTATTAATAACAAATAATTTTTAGTTAACAAATATGGTATTAATATTACATTACATTGTAATTAATGCTCGGTTCAAGTAAACGTAAACGTTACATACATATTTACTACTTCTAGCTTTTAATGAAAATAACTTTAAATTGTCTTTTATTTTTATTAAAATTTTGATGATCATGATATTGAATTCTGAGGAAGAAGCAATGTAAAACTTATTTACTTTAATAAAAATAACATTATGTAAATAACTATATTAATTAATACGATTTTTTTTTTTTATAATAAGAGTGTTCGAACACGTACCAATTACATTACATACGTGCTGGGAACATATGCAGATTAGGAGAAAGAAAATTTTATATGAGAAAAGGAAATCCAGGAGATAATAAAGAATAAGACAAATACAATTAACTTTATCATATTTAATATATAATATTTATTTTAAAACAATATTTTTCTAATTGTAATTTTAATTTTAATGGTTTTTATTTAAAAATGAGTTCTTAGAAAATAATTTTAAAAGTATTTTAACTGAAATTAATAAAATAAAAAGTATTTTAATTAGTGTAAAATTAATTATTTTATTGTAATTACACCTAAATGAATTTAATTAGTCCAAAACCGGAGGATTAACTTATGTGTATAATAAAGCATTTATTATACACATAATCCCTCTCAAAATTATTTTGATGTTGAACATTAGAATGTTGTCTACGATGCAAGTTGCGCCGTTGAACTTCAAAAACTTCAACTTTCAAGCCGCCAATGGCTTCCGTCTTCCAACCAAATACATAGTTCACACTTATAAAGTAATACTTATTTCAGAGCTGTCAAAATAGACCGTTTGGCCGGTCTGACCCAATCTATCACGAGTTGGTCACTCAGTGGATTAACCTAATCTGGCTTATTTATAAGAGAGTTGAAAAATTTTGAACTTGGTTTGGCCCACCACGGATTGGTGGGTTAAACGAATTAGCTAACTAGTCTACTTAATTCAAGTAAAATATAATTTTTTTTCTTAAGTCATAAATTATAATTCGGATTAAAATTTAAATAAACTTCAATACAATCTAAATACAATCCAAAATGATGTTAAACTCCAATACAAACCAAAACTACAAAAAATAATTTACAAAGCATTCTTGTCACTTATCCAACTATAATATTAGAGTCTTGAATGAATAAATTTACAACATTTATATTTTTTGAAGCATCTTCTTTACCTTATCTATTTGGAGTTGAAGCTAGATTTTCATTTGTCAACTCACTAATGTCTTTGATTAAAAAAACAGCATAACATTGCAAAACTCAACATAATGTGTGTAACTATACGGGTTGGTGGGCCAACCCGGCTCATCATGAGTTCAACCCGGGTGAACCGGGTTCTTGGTGGGTCGAGTCAAAAATTGATCCGTACTGACATTTGTAAAAAAATTTCAACCCAACCTAGTCCAAACGTGTGATGGACCGAGTTGGCCTGCGGGTTCTAACCTATTTTGACAGTTCTAACTTATTTCAAGATTTAGCATATATTTCTTTTTTTCTTTCATTATATAGTGATAATTTTAAATTTTTATTGTTAGTTTAATAAAAGAGTTGTATGAGACTTATTCATTATCATCAAATACTTATTAAGAATTTCAATACAAGTTCAATCATTACCTTATGTAGAAATGAGAAATTGAATGACATGTGAAAAATAAAAGACTTACAAACATTATATTTTAAGGTTTTACAATAAAAATGCTGTCATCTCTTTTATAAGTAAACTACATCTTAAAAAGGTCTATCTTTCTCCATGTATCTTTCTGGAAAAAATTTAGTAGTCATATCAAATGATGATTTGTTTTTTAAACTTTTCATTTTTCATTTATGCTCCGTAAGGGTTTGAATCGGCATAAAAAACTTTTTTAAGACATCATTCAATAAACAAACACAAATTAACGTCTAACAAAGTGATAGAACATAACAATAAGTCTTACCTTATCAAAGTTCAAGAAATAACTAACATAGGAAAACAACAATTATGCCATGAACCCTCGTTAATGCTCTCTAAGGTTTCAGATAAAATGCAAAATAATTTTTCCAAGGTTTGAGATACGCAAAGAAATGAAACACACTTGTTGGAAAGAGTTTGGAAAAGGATTTTCTGCAAAGGTTAAACATTTAAAAGCAGAGCACCATCGTGTCTCTCAGCTACTGTGTTGACGCCATAATACACAGACCGCTAAGTGTGTTGAAAAGGTTAAAATATTTTTAAAGATGATAATATAAAAAATATAAGTTTAATTATGTCTTTGATCTCTATTTTTGTAGCAAAATCTCAATTTGGTTTCTTTTTTCTTTTTTATGTCAATTTGATCCCTGTTTTGGAAAATTAAATCTCAATTTAATTCCTTCCGTTAGTGGTATAGTAACAATGTTAAATAGGGTGCCACATGTCAGTTCCTAGATTTTATAAAAAATTTTGAATTTTTTTATTTAATTTTTTGAATTATTTTAAAAAAATAAAAATATTGTCATGTGTCAAGATGTCGTCGTGCCACATGGTAGTGATAGAGTGATGTGGCAGTGATACTATAACGTGTCAGTATTATGCTAGGTGACATTTCCTCATTCTCAATTTGGTCCCTGCATTCTAATTTTTGCCTCAATTTTGTCTCTATTTTTTTAAAAATAGTCAAATTTCGTTCCTCTTCAAATTGAAACAAAAATTAATTTTTATATAAATATTATACAAGTATTTTTATTCAAATTGACATTTTTATTATATATTTTTAACATAACTAAGTTTATTTAAATTTGTGTTTCACATTCAACTTTTCTTAAAATTGTTTTCAAATTTCAAATTTATATGTTTTTTATTGTTACATGAACTAGTTAAAATTATTTTTAAAATTTTTATAATTGTTATTTTTATACCAATTCAAAAATTTGTGTACAAATTATTGAACTTTACACATTTTAAAAATATACAATTATTTGAAATATATTCAAATAAAAAAATAATATTAAAGTATGATGTAATAAAATATCAATATAATTTATGAATTTTTTTTCTATTAAGAACTTTAAAACAATTTTAGATAAAGTTCAATGTAAAATATTAATTAAATAAACTTAATTTTTTTAAAAATATTTACTTGAAATATCAATTTTGATAGAAATATTTATGTACATTTATATAAAAAATTAAATTTGATTTCAATTTGGAGAGAGACAAAATTATTCAATTTTTACAAAAATTAGGAATAAATTGAGACAAAAATTAAAATAAAGGGACCAATTTGAGAAAGTGGAAATGACACCTAACATATAAGTGACACGTGTCATTGTCACTGCCACATCACTCTATTATTGTCATGTGGCACGATGACGGCTTGACATATGGTAAATTTAAAAAAAAAATCAAAAAATCAATAAAAATAAAAAAAATTCAGGAACTAACACGTGACACCCCATTAACGGTGTTACTGTACCACGAAAGGGACCAAATTGAGACAGAAAGAAAGGGACCAAATAATTAAACCAAAGAGATAAAAAAAATGTTAACTAGTGTCATAAGAAAACTCGTTAATGAATAATTAATATGCATTAATTTTATCATTTTTACATTGAAAGTAAAAATAATTCAATAAATTGATTAAAATAGTATAAATGCATATAACATATTTTATAAAGATCAAAATATCCTTTTAAATTTTTAGACAATAATTTCCTGATACAAAACAATGACTTTGAAATTTTTAAGATCTTTACTAAAAAGCAGAACAAATATATCTACTTTAGTTTTTTTTTTTTTGTAAATTTTGTAGATGTTTAATGTAACACCCCATTTAATTAAGTACGTGAAATTAAAGGAATGTCACAATAAAGATAACATAAAAACGCGGTCTGGGATCAACTCCAAACAACCCATGGCATACCACGATGCCCAAAAGAAACTAGAGGAAAAGTTAACCAGAATGCATAAAACTAAGGACGACAGATACATGGGTCGCAACCCTAAATGAACTCATGCAGAAATAACTAGTCCACACGGACTATGCAGCAGAATCTCCACTTCCTTGCTGACCTCTGGAACCTCGCCCATCTGCTCCCATCAATTAAATTGATGATCATCGCAAGAAAGAAGAACCACATACAATACACTGGGTAAGCTAGAGCCAATAACATAATCATCATATAGTCAATAATATTTCATCATCCAATATCCATATAACAACCAAACATGTTATGACTCTTCATTCAATACACTACGACTCGACTCGACTCATCCGGATACGTATAACTTGGTCGGATTCAGCGGATGCTTGCACTTGTGGTGGATACCCCTGCTCGACTCTGAGCTGCTCATCTCCGAGCTATGTGTTACAAGTGTTACGATGAATCAAATCTCCCTCACCACAAGGTTAGCCCTTA
>Ga0209589_1011535_pt1 | contig 12391 bp, 3 predicted proteins | sample CowpeawhiteBW_FD_187525 | JGI IMG/M metagenome (GOLD analysis project Ga0209589, IMG submission 187525) | Root nodule microbial communities of legume samples collected from California USA - Cow pea white BW (SPAdes) (version 2) | ecosystem: Host-associated > Plants > Roots > Nodule | place: USA...
TATATATTATATTTGTTTTGTTTTATTCTTATTGTTATTTTCAATAAGTAAAATTTACATCATGATAAAATATATTTTTAATGTTTAAACTACATCATAATAAAATACGAAACATTAGTAAAAAAAATTTAATTTTTCTAAGCGTTTTATTTAAAATAAATAATACGGTATATTAAAAATAGGGATGTTACAATTATCGCTCAAGCAACACTCAAGCGATGAGTAACTATTGCATGCACCACTTAATGTTGCTTAAGCACTAACACAAATGCTCAAGTCACGAGCATGTTACTCATTTCATGGCTTAAGAATTCTCTCTCTTTCAAGATACTTGACACCAGTGGCGGATCTTGACCAAAAATGTTGGAGGGGACAAAGTAATATAATTTTGAGATCATTAGATTTGATCATTAGTACAATGCCTCAAAAAATGACTTATCTACTCAACAATTTGATCATTAGTATAATGCTTCAAAACATGTGAAAAAGTATAATTATCTTGTTTTCATCAATAGTTTCTTTTTTTTATCACTTTTAAACAATGAATTTATTCTTTTACTCTTTATCAATATTTTTCTTTTCGTAAATAATATTAAAAAATAATTTATCATAATCTAAGAAAAAATTAAGGCACATAATTATTAAAAGAAAAATATATTATAGTCAAATCACAATTAAAAATAAGTTATAAAAAAGACATGATACATTTTTTTCTATATTCATAAAAAAAATGAATAGACAAAAAGCTAATGAGTTAAAAAATAATGTTTTCATTATCAAGTGAGACAGGAAACAAGAAAAGAATAAATGAGAAATGAAAGCAAAAATAATGAGTTTGTGTCTAACTTTTTTTTCTTAAAAAAGAAGAAGAAGAAAACATACAAGAGTGTGAGAGATGATCACAATTTGTGAAAAAAAAAACTAAAAAGACAATAAGAAGGAAAATAAAAATTATCTTAATAAATATTTGGTTTAATTACTCTTTTAATTCATGTTTTCTTATAAAAATGTTAAGTTGGTCCTCTAATTTTTTAGTCTCAATTTGGTCCCAATTTTTTTTAAAAACTAATGCAATTTGGTCTTTAACGTTAAACTTCTTGAAACGAATCAATGATTGTTTCATTAAAGTTGGAATGGTTTGTTTTGTTGATGTAGTTAATATAATCCTAGTGTTAATTTTTTTTTACAAAAACTGGGACAAAAAAAATTAAACCTAAATATTTTTATTCTTTATTATCTATTAACATATAATATTGTGCTTTATAAAAACAATAAAAAAATACACAATTTAATTTTTATCAATTCCTAAAATATACTACTTACAATTTAAAAAATTTAATAAATATTTAATACATTTAAATTATATATATATATATATATATATATATATATATATATAAAATTAAAAAAAAATTCAAAATTGTGAGGGGGGGCCATGGCCCCTGCCTGCCCCATTATCATCCGCCTCTACTTGACACTCAAGCACGAATTGATCGTTTAAGTATTAGTGTGTAACATTGTTGTATCATTATAGGATAAACATAAACAACTGATGGATTTAGACCCGTTAGTAAGTAATCATTACCGACGAAATTACCGATGGGTATCCTTGCTTAATTTACCAGTAAAAATATCCATCGGTAAGGTTGTATTTGTTGACGTAATTATCGACAAAAATTACATAGTTATTGACGAATCAAATCCTTCAATAAAGTTACTCGATGAAATCAAAATTACATTTCACTTTCCCCCTGTCCCAATTTCAGTTTCGTCCAAAAATGCAAACCAAACTCATAACAAAGCGAAAATCCAACCCTTGTACGATGACGCTGCACTAGCCCGCATTGATGCTATTGTGACCTTGTCGATGCCCATCGTGACCCTGTCGTGACGTTCGTGGCTTGAGCAAGACAACTTCTTGTTCGTGGGTTGAGGGAGCTCAGCAATCTCACTATGTCTCCTAAGCTGCCGTCGTTCTCCCCCAATCTCACCGTCGTCGACCGTTTGTGGTAAGTCTCTATCTCACCGATCGTCATTGTTCTTTGATTTCTTTATCCCTCCATCGTTACACACTCTCATTGGATTGCGTTTTTCAGGCTAGTGGTCACGTGCGTTGAACCATTGCTAGGTGTGTCCATTTTTCCCTTTCTCACTTGAGCCCTAATTGAGTGATGGGTTTTTGTTTTTGGTTCGATTAAGTTTTTTGATTAGGAATTTGGATTTTTATTTCGGTAATACTCCATTATGTGCATTTAATCTACAATTCATCTGTTATGGAACTTAGGAAAATGTTTTAAGTTGATGCATTGTCCAACTTGTGAACAAATGGATAAGTTCGTATAAGCTTGGATGACATTTACATGTGTTTAAGGTTAAATGTCTTAACTCAATATTGGTATTGTAGTCATCAATATAAACTAGGACCTGAATTTTATAACGTGGAAGTATGTAAGCCTGATATAGGAATAATCTTTTTGTTAGAAAAATAGTGAAATAAAAAGAAGAGAGCAAAGTCCAAGTATAAAGGTCAACCAGATTCACACCCACTACTGCGTAGTTCTGAACCAAATGTGTTCATGTTGGTGTGTTTACTTTCTTTTTTCCTAGTATACATAGAGTTTTTAGAACTTATATGATTATATAACAAGTCTTATTGGCCAAGCGTTGATATTAAGGTTCAATAGTATAAGAGAATGATAGTCATTCATACAATGAGAGAACACTCGAGTAATAGAGAAAACACATTAATTTTCTCTCCTTTCGGATTAGTGTCACTTAAGTAACATGAGGTCATTCAAGCAAGAAAATATTCATCACTTAGAGGGAATAAGGTCACTCAAGTGGAAGATTATGACATTGTAGTTAATATGTGAAGCAAATGTGTGATTTAATATTTATATGCTTATATATATGATGACATGGTGATGAAGATAAGATGTATGCACTACTATGATCTACTTATCGATATACATTGTATGTTGATATTTGTATGATATTGTGGCCTAATATATTATGCCCTTTTATGAGTGTGTGGTGAGAAATACTTTGAATGATATTGGATAATGTTCTTACCATGTCCAATAGTTCCACGTTGCTTAAAAATCGAGACCTAAGACAGTTTAAATATTTTTTTCTCCTTCCACTGTCCAAAGTGATTTTTAAAGACAAAACTGTGACAGAGCATACACTCAAAAGTGAACAATATCTCAAATGTATGGTGATTGACAATAACTCTATCATCAGACTTGCGATCGAAAGAAATAATATTAAGTATAAAAGTCATTGTTTAAATGAGTTTCACCAACAGTTTAAGTAGAATAAGATTTCCATATCGAGTTATTACAAATAGGTGCAATGAACCACCCAATTATAAAAGGATACAAATGAATTTTTCAATATATTTATGATGAGTCAAAGTGTTAGTTTTTTGTGTGACATGCTTAATGTGATTCTTATTTATAAAATTTTCCAAATATTACTCTCCCTTGTATTTTTCCACAACAATAATAAAAGATGACTTGTGAAACATTGGTAGTTTTATTTTAATTTAAGATTTATGTTTTTTGTTGTTACTATCCCTCGTGTTTTTCCACAATAATAGGCAAAGACGACTTGTGAAACCTTGATGTTTCTATTTTAATTTAAGATTTATTTATATTTATTTTTACTATATATTAATTCACGTGTTACATGTCTCGTAACTTTTGAACTCTATCTTCATTGTGATTGTTTTGCATCTTTAACTAATTTATGGTGTGTGTATGTGTATAAATAAATAGTTGTGACAGAAGAGTGAGTTACGAATGGTTGAGCAAAGAAGAGAGATAATAGTCTTTGCGTGGTGGCAACGTAGTTAAATCCGTACGAGCCAATCTTCGTCAAACCGGTCAACAATGGCGGCTCCCACCCCCCCTTTCCCACCAAATCCAAAACTCTCTTCTTTGCTTTTCTCACTCTCAAATTCATTAATACACAATTATTTATACAATATTTTTCATGTGAGAAATAATTTTATGCAATATCTTAAAAATCAAAGAGAAAAAAAACTAGAAAATAAATATTAATTTAAATGTGACATCATTGCCACAAAAATGACTAAACTTAATAGTTTTACGATATTATATATTCATTTAATATTAGAAATAATTAATTGTAGTGATTAATGCAATATTTTGAACATATATAACGAGTATTTAATTTTAAAGATGTTAGAAAAATGTGTATGAATGATAATGAACCATGTATAGCTATGAGAAATAGCCGGATTAGAAACACACACATGATTTGACATTCACATTCACATTCGGGGACAAACCACATCAACCACACTTTCTTTTTTATTAATTACAACGACAATCGTTGGTTCATTCTTCACTCATATATTGAATTGAATAAAATAAACCCCTCAGCGTGATATCACAAGACGTGAAAATGGAAAACAAAGACACGAGCCACTGTGTTGTTCAGAGTTCAATTGTTTTTTTGTCCACCACCACCACCTGGCACTGGTAGACCATTCCAACTCCCAACAACACAACATACCCAATGGCTTCAACGTCCTCACACCAGTTCTGAGTCCCTCAAGATTCCCTCTTGTTCTATTCTATTCCCTGCCACAACCATCAAGTACATGAGTTTTGCCAAAACAACAAAAAGTACACAGAGCACAAGAAAAGAACCAGGGTCATCATTAATGTCAGAGCAGGAAACCGATTCATGGGGCTTCCTGTTTGTCTGTTTCTTGATCCTTTTCTCAGGTACTAACCTAAAACTCTGTCGCTGATCTTGTCCACAAAAGACAAGTTTTTGCCTCAAACTCCTTTCTGGGTTTATAATAATAGTTGTTTTTCTGATAATGAGTGAACCTCGTGATTGTTTTCGATCGTACACCTCAATACGGAGCAGTGTTTATTATTAAGTATTAAAAGCACCAAGCTTTGTGGTGGGGTGTTGTTAGATTCTCTATTTATTTTTGTTTATTAAGATTTTCCTGGGCTGATCGTTGATTCTGTTTTGTTAGCTGTCTTTCACGCTTACCGAGGTTGTGGTGATTGAACAGGTAAATTAGTTGTTGGGGATTCGTTGGCGACTGACGCAGAAGTTCTGCTGAAGCTGAAATCTTATTTGCTGAACCAAACTCGAACAAACAGAGGAGGGTACATAAACTGGAACAAGAACAGTTCAAATCCTTGTTATTGGTCAGGAATCGCTTGCAGCCTCCTGAACGGGACAACAACGAGGGTTGTGAAAGTGGATATCTCTTACAGTGAAATATATGGTAACATATTCGATGGGTTCTCTAATCTCACTGAGCTCAGACACCTTGACATGTCTTGGAACTCTCTCTCTGGGGGGATTCCTGAGGACTTGAGGATGAGCCAGAAGCTTGTGTATCTCAATCTCTCGCATAACACTCTCGAGGGGGAGTTGAATCTAAAGGGATTGACTCAGTTGCAAACCGTGGACTTGTCTGTTAATAGGTTCCGTGGGGAACTTGGGCTGAGTTTCCCTGCAATTTGTGACAGTTTGGTGACTTTAAATGTTTCAGAGAATCACTTGAGTGGTGGAATTCATGGATTCTTTGATCAATGCTTGAGTCTGCAGCACTTGGATTTGAGCACCAACCATCTAAATGGGACTTTGTGGACTGGATTTTCCAGGCTGAGAGAGTTTTCAATCTCAGAGAATTTTCTCACTGGGGTTGTTCCTCCACAGGCTTTTCCAGTGAACTGTAGCACCGAAAATTTGGACCTTTCAGTGAATTTATTTGTTGGTAAGGTCCCGAAGGAGGTGTCCAACTGCAAGAACTTAGTGGTTCTCAACCTTTCTAGTAACAATTTCACCGGAGATATTCCCCGTGAAATTGGTTCCATTTCTGGTCTTGAGGGATTGTTCTTGGCGAACAATACTTTCTCAAGGGATGTCCCAGAGACCCTTTTGACCTTGAACAATTTGTTCATCTTGGATTTGAGCAGAAACAAATTTGGTCGGGAAGTGCAGGAGATTTTTGGGAAATTCAAGCAAGTGAAGTTTCTTGTGCTGCACTCAAATTCCTACACTGGAGGGTTGAACTCATCAGGCATTTTTACATTGACAAACCTTAGACGTTTGGACTTGAGCTTCAATAATTTTTCTGGTCCATTACCTGTTGAAATCTCAGAAATGTCTTCACTCGCTTTCTTAACCTTAACCTACAACCAGTTCTCTGGATCTATTCCTCCTGAATTGGGAAAGTTGAATCGCCTTATGGCACTTGATCTTGCCTTCAACAGTTTCAGTGGAACGATCCCACCAAGCCTTGGAAACTTGACTACTCTGTTGTGGCTAACCCTTTCAGATAATTCATTAACCGGAGAAATCCCACCAGAGTTGGGAAACTGCTCAAGCATGTTATGGCTAAACCTTGCAAACAACAAACTATATGGAAAAATTCCTCCCGATCTTACAAGAATTGGAAGGAATGCAAGGGCCACATTTGAATCAAATGAAAAGAATCTTGGGGGTGTTGTTGCTGGCAATAGTGAGTGCTTAGCAATGAAGAGATGGATACCTGCTGATTACCCTCCGTTCAGCTTTGTGTATACCATCCTGACAAGGAAGAATTGTAGGGCCCTTTGGGACAGGTTGCTCAAAGGATATGGTATCTTCCCCATGTGTACTTCTGAGCCCTCTGCTAGATCATCACACATAGCAGGGTATATTCAGCTAAGTGGGAACGATTTGAGTGGTGAGATTCCTTCAGAAATTGGAACCATGGTAAACTTTAGCATGTTGCATTTGGGAGATAACAAGTTCACTGGGAAATTCCCTATAGGGATGACAGGTTTACCACTCGTAGTCTTGAACATGACCAGAAACAATTTTTCTGGTGAAATTCCAAGTGAAATTGGCGACATGAAGTGTCTACAGGATCTTGATTTGTCTAGGAACAACTTCTCTGGAACATTTCCCATAAGTCTGGTACACTTGGATGAGCTTAGCAGGTTCAACATCTCGTACAATCCCCTCATATCTGGTACAGTCCCACCATCCGGACACTTACTCACTTTTGACAAGGATTCATATTTGGGTGACCCCTTCTTGAAACTCCCAAAGTTCTTTAACATCTCTGATGATAGAAATAGCACATTACAAAGAGTCTTGAAGAATCCCACAAAATGGTCTTTGGTTTTGGCTCTAGGATTAGCTATAGTGGTATTTGGACTTCTTTTCCTTGTAATATGCTTCTTGGTGAAAAGTCCATCTGTGGAACCAGGAAACCTGATGAAGAATATGAAGAATATAAAGAAAAAGAAAGCACATGATTCAGGCAGCTCCGGATCCTCACCGTGGTATTCTGACACAGTTAAGATATTCCACCTGAACAAGACAGTTTTCACACATGCAGACATCTTGAAAGCAACCTCAAACTTCACAGAGGAGAGAGTGATAGGAAGGGGTGGGTATGGAACAGTATATAGAGGGTCGTTTCCGGATGGGAGAGAGGTGGCAGTGAAGAAGCTCCAAAGGGAAGGAACTGAGGGTGAAAAAGAATTCAGAGCTGAAATGAAGGTTCTAAGTGGTCATGGATTTAGCTGGCCTCATCCAAACCTTGTCACACTCTATGGTTGGTGCCTCTACGGTTCAGAGAAGATACTTGTTTATGAGTACATAGGAGGTGGAAGCTTGGAGGAGCTTGTGACTGATACAAAACGGTTGAAATGGAAGAGGCGCCTAGAAGTGGCAATTGATGTGGCTAGAGCACTTGTCTATTTGCACCATGAGTGCTACCCTTCTATTGTGCATAGAGATGTTAAGGCCAGTAATGTGTTGCTAGATAAAAATGGGAAGGCCAAAGTCACAGACTTTGGACTTGCTAGGATTGTTGATGTTGGAGACAGTCATGTGAGCACAATAGTGGCTGGCACAGTGGGGTATGTTGCACCAGAATATGGACAAACATGGAAAGCCACTACAAAAGGGGATGTGTATAGCTTTGGGGTGCTGGTTATGGAGCTTGCAACTGGGAGAAGAGCAGTGGATGGAGGAGAAGAGTGTTTGGTGGAATGGACTAGGCGTGTTATGATGGATTGTGGAAGACAAGGGTTAGGTGAATCTGTGCAAGTTTTGTTGAAGGGAAGTGGGGTGGTTGAGGGTGCTAAGGAGATGGGTGAGTTGCTTCAAGTTGGGGTGAAATGCACACATGATGCACCACAGGCTAGGCCTAACATGAAGGAGGTTCTAGCCATGCTTATTAAGATATACGATCCTATTGGGGACTCAAATTATGGACACCTTGTGTAGCCTTTTGTGACTCAAGATAGAAAAATTGTGCATAGTGTAAGTTCCAATACAGTTTACATAGAAAACACATATCATACACAGTTCATTCTTCTTGTGTAAAGAAACTCATTATTCATGTTGCAGAAGTTGCTCAATTTTGTTCTGTATCTGAGACTTTACTTTTGTTTAACACCTTTCGTGCATACTAAGCACCTCTGTTCAATTTGTCTTAATCAGTGGCAATGTAAAATATTTCTTTTATCAATCAGTCCCTAAGATTTCTAATTCTTAATAAAAGGTAACTGAAGTTATGAAGAATATCAGAGCTCAAACTACAGTAAACAGGGAGTGCATTCTCCTGCTACAGGAGTGTTAATTTAATATAAAATCAATGAATAGGGAAAAACTATACGTGAGTTTGGGGAACTAATATAAAATTTGTTTATGTTGTTTTGTATTGTTTGTGTGGTCTATGTGTGAAAAGAGTTTAAACTTCATTCAACTCCTTTTCAAGAGTACCTTGTCCAAACATTGTTCAAGAGTAATCTTTAATCTTCTCCTAGTTCTTCACAAAGTAACCTTCCTCGGAAAGGGAACAATCTAAGTTTCTTTTTGAAAACTTGAAAAGTTTTAAGAATTTTCAATCTTTCACTCCTTGGAAGAGAAGAAGCTCCATCATTTTGGCTTCAAAAGCTAGGCTTGAGGTCTTCAAGAGATAAGTTCTAGTTTGTTGTCATGTTCATATTTCCTTTGAGTTTAGTTTAGTTTAGTTTCCTTACATGTTCCATTCCATTTTTTTTCTTCTAATGGTTCATTTACTTATTTCAATATTCCTGAATCATTTGCATTTGGTCTACGAACTTCTAACATTTTTATTCTTGACTTCTTTTTTTACTTTGTTTGAAGTCAATCATATTCATATAATCATTTATCTTTGATTTTCTGAATCTTATAACTTGTTCAGAGTCAAACTATTCGTGAGTTTGGGGAACTAATATAAAATTCAGAACTAGTTCTAAATTTTTTGAAAAATTTTCTAAGTACAAATACATGAAAACCAAACTAGTTCAAAACTTGTTCCGTCTTATAAAAAAGAAAAAATGCAAACAAAATATGAGAAAACAAATAAAATAAGTAAGGTTGAGACGCATACAAGAAAAAAGGAAAAAGAATATTGCAAATGCTTTTACATTTAGTTATTCTTAGGTTAAAATACTCTCTTCGTCCATATTTTTGTTGAAAAATCTCAAATAGGTCCTAAGATTTTTTTTAGTCTCAATTAGGTCCATATTTTTGAAAATGTGTAACAATTAGGCCCATTTCATTAGTATAGAGTTAACGGTCTTAAGGATATGCCACGTGTTAGCTTCTTATTTTTTTGAATTTTTGAATTTTTTTGAATTTTTTTTTGAATTTTTGTAATTTTTTTTGAAAATTATTCATACCACGTGTCACATCAATATTGTGTCACGTGTCAAGTCAGTAAGGTGACACGTGTCAAGTCATTGTTTGAATCTCAATTTGATCCATATATTTGTTATTTTAATTATATTTCAGTCCATTTTTTTTTAATTTTCAATTTCATCATTTTCAAATTGAGATCAAATTTAACTTTTATATAAATTTTATAATGATATTTTTATTAAACATTTTAATAATATTAAGTTTATTTTATATTTTGTTTTAAAATTTTAAAATATTTATTTTAACTTATTACAAAATTGTTTTAAATAATTTATATACAAATGTTAGAATTGGTTTAAAATTAATAATTTTATAAATTTAAATATAAAATTTTAAAACAATTTTGTAAAAAGTTAAAATAAATATATTTAAAAAAATTTTTAAAAATGGACTGAAATGTAATAAAAATAACAAATATATGGACCAAATTGAGATTTAGACAATGATTTGACACGTGTCATCTTACTGACTTGACACGTGGCACAATATTGACGTGACACGTGGCATGAATAATTTTCAAAAAAAAATTCAAAAAATTAAAAAAAAAAATTAAAAAAAAATTAAATTTTTTTTAAAAAAATTCAAAAAAATGTGGAGCTGACACGTGGCACATCTTTAACACCGTTAACTCTATACTAACGGAATGGACCTAATTGTTACACATTTTCAAAAATATGGACCTAATTGAGACTAAAAAAAATCTTAGGACCTATTTGAGATTTTTCAACAAAAACATGGACCAAAGGAGTATTTTAACCTTATTCTTATGACTTGACTTGTGTTATGAATATCTTATTCTACATGATTTATTAGATTTAGTAACATTTTTCTGTTACATTTATAGTAAATGTTACCTTATTACCTTATGAATAACTATAATAATATTTTTCAGAAAATGTTACTATAAGTAATTAAAAATGTTATTATTAACATTGTTACTATGATATTGTAACATTTTTAAATAAAGTTACTATAAATAAGTAATTAATTTTCATGTATTTACCTTAATTGTAAAATTTTAAAATGATAACAATAAATTTATAATTAATTAATTTTATTAATATTAATTTAAAGTTTAATATTTTAAAGTAATACTTTAATTTATTTAAAAGTAAATTTAAAGTAATATTATAATTTATTTAATAATAAATTTAAATTAACAACAACCTTAAACATTGTTTTTAGATATTTAGATTTTACGTAGTTTCAAATCAATTTTAAATTAATATTTTAATTTATTTAAAAATAAATTTAAAGTAATATTATAATTTATTTAGAAACAAACGTTAAAAAATGTTTTCAAATCTTTAGGATATACCACGTTTCCAATCAAATCTCGCGTTCTTGTTTATCAAACTCTCCAACATCATTTTTTACTTCAAACTCTTGATCATACTCTGTTTCATTGTTTTCCTTCTTTCTTAAAATCCTATGAGGTGCGATTTTGTCGTCGTTGATTCATCTTGCTGCCATTGCCTTCTTCAGGTAATATCATTATGTGTGTAAAAATTTTCTTTCCACGCGTCTCTTTTTAGTTTCGAAAATTCTAATGTTTCTTCGTAAGTTTCTCTCAGATTTCTTCCTTTTAATTATAATATATCTCTTTATTACTAATAAATTACGGATTCATTGGTTTTAATTTCACATTAGGGAAAATCGGTGAAAGCATCGCAAACTAGGGAGGTGTTCTCTGCATTCTTGAAGATATTGTGAAGGTGAGTGAAAAATAAACCCGTGTGTGCTTTGTCTGCTAGTTTAATTTTAGTTTGAGTGGACTGTTAAATCAATTATTGTTATATAGTTGTACTTCAATGAGAAACTTTGTATAATTTTTGTTTTTGTTCCGTGGCTGATCTTTAGCTAGCATCTTTAATCATATATTTATATTCCCAGAACTTTCTTAATTAAGAAAGTTAGAGATAGAGAATCATTCTGTCTCATAGCTTTCCGATTGAATACAGACTGGATTTACTTCAATTTTTCTTACTTTTATGTCTTAATTATGATGATTAGGGATTTGTTCTTATATGTTGGTCGATTTAGATATTTTTCAATGACAAACAACTTTATTAAGTGTTTTAATTATTAAGAGTTTATTATTCTTGTTCTTAGTATTACTACTATACTTCAAATTGTGAGATCCAGGAAATTCATAAAAATAAATAATTAAAAGAGTATAAGAAATGAAGGGTTGAGACTACCTTAGGAGAGTTCTTTGATAAATCCTAGACAAGAAACAATGTGAACCTAAGTGGTTTAGAGCACTTAATTAGGTTGAAGGGATTTGGGTTCAAGTCCCGAGCATGTCATTAGTAGATTTATTTAATTTTGTTTTGTTTTGCTACTATATTGTGAATGTGAAAGCATGATTTAAGTTCACACGAATGAGTAAATTGACAAGAAACATGGATTAGTTTGGTGGTTGTGCATGAACTTGGTAATTGGGAGGTCATGGGTTTGAACCTTGGGTTAAAGGAAATGGACTCTATCTATATTTTTGTTCTTTTCAGGGTGGTGTCAAGGAAAACAGAGTTTCAATGCTTATATTCCTACGAATGTAATTTCCATTACAGATGGCCAAATATTCTTATCGGCCGATCTATTCAATGCTGGAATAAGACCCGCTATTAATGTTGGTATTTCAGTTTCCAGAGTTGGATCGGCG
>Ga0209589_1011538_pt1 | contig 12390 bp, 3 predicted proteins | sample CowpeawhiteBW_FD_187525 | JGI IMG/M metagenome (GOLD analysis project Ga0209589, IMG submission 187525) | Root nodule microbial communities of legume samples collected from California USA - Cow pea white BW (SPAdes) (version 2) | ecosystem: Host-associated > Plants > Roots > Nodule | place: USA...
CATCCAGTCTTCTCCTAAGTAACACACTTAGGAGGATTCCACTAAACAGAAAGGTTCCAAGAATTACAAGCACACCTATGTAATTCTAACCCCAAAACCCAAGAACTTGATTCAACAATCAAGAACTTCCCCTAGGAGCAATGCATCCACACAATTGCACCTAGGTCCACACTTCAAACACTGAAGCTACTGTAATCAGAAATACAGAAAACAAAACAAGAAACGAAAACACCTAAGTTGTGCAGATTTGACTTGATGCTCCTTGAATCAAGCAAGATCCATCATAGTAGAATCAACCATCAATTCTTCTTGGATCTGTACTTGAGTTATTGCAGAATCTTCTGAAGCTTTTCTGTCTCTCAGTTGGCTCTGTCTCTCAGTTGGCTCTGTCTCAGATGAAGACTGCGTGATCTCCCTAAATTTTCAGACCCAAAACAGATTCCAAAACAGCTTTTATACAAAGGTTTTTGCTGTCACTAATTCAATTAGCAATTTACCTAATCGATTATCGTGAGTATATTTTCACTTACTTTGTACAATACTCACAGCTAATCCATTAGTTAAAGAACTAATCATATGCAGAATTACACAGCAGGCCTGAAATACATTTGATAAAGAGAAGCTAATTGCCTAATGCATATCCTAACTGGACCAAGCTATGTTTTATCCTAGATCAGTAGACATCATCAAAATTGTTCTTCATTTATGGATGAAAGGCTCCCCCTTTCAACACCCTACACTTTTATTTTACTAATTCTCCTAGTTGCCCACTCTTTTTCACACCTTCACATTCACCCTTAGGGACAAATACAATAATTGCACTTAGTTTAAATTAAATCTCTCTAGGAGATTTTCTTCTGATTGCCAAAGTGAAGAGATCAAGCCTTATCGTACATGCTTATGTCAACATATCATCAGATATCATTACTATTATTTTATAATTTTTTCTTTTATCTTCTTTTGCTATTATTACTTTTAATAATTATTTCTAATAATAATAATAATATATACATTTATTTATTTATTTGTATGCATGTAAATATTTTAATACCAATATTTCTGAATTATTATTATTATTATTATTATTATTATTATTATTATTATTATTATTATTATTATTATTATTATTATTACTTTCTAAAGTACTTACAAACTTTCAAGAACCAAATGCTATATTGAGTTTTTAAACCCTTGAGATTGCTTCTATTGTGTTTTGTTAAACTCTTTTCAAATTTGTTATTGCTACTAAAATGTTTTAGCGTTGTTTTGTTATGTTTGATTAAGAGTTGATAAAGCATGTATTCTATTGTGTGATCAGAGTGTACCTTTCAAGGGACATAGGGTCCATGGCTCACCAATTTTTTTATATCTATATAATTTTTATGATATAATTTTTATGTTATTTTAAATAATTTTAAAAAAAGATTAATATTTTAATATATTTCAATATTTTAATATTTTAATATATTTTAATATTTTAATATTTTTCTATATAAAGGAAAAATTATTTTTTTATTGTTCATATCTATTTTTTCATTTTAACTTTTAAATATATTTTAAAATAAAAATAATTATTTTATTAATATTATCTTTTAAGTAATCATTTATTTAATTTAACCATTTTTTTATTTAACTTTTTTTTAAAAATTTAATCATTATAAATGAAAAATAATTATGGTAAAATTATAAAATTATTTGTATTTAGTTTTATAATTATAATAATAACAATAATTATACTTTTATTATTTTTTATAATCACAAAAAAAGTAAATGTAATATTTTTACTAGTTTGTGTCAAAATTTTGGAATTACTCTTTTAATTCATATTTTCGCTCAAAAATATCAATTTGGTCCTTCAGTCATTTTTAGTTTCAATTTGGTCTCGATTTTTGAAAAAATAATGCAATTTAGTCATTTTTGTTAAATTTCTTGAATCAAATCAAAGTTTTTTCATAAAAATTGAAGTTGTGAATAAGGATGATTTGCTTTATTGGTGTAATTGACATAATCCTAATGTCAATTTTGATAAAAAAAATTATTGTTTCGCGCTTTAAGAAATTTAACAAAAGGATCAAATTGTATCAATTTTTAAAAAATCGAAACCAAATTGAGACTAGAAAAAATTAGAAGACCAACTTGACATTTTTGGACGAAAAAAATGGACGAAAAAAATAATTCAACCAAAATTTTGGCACCCCTAAGATATTGGTTGAAGATCCGCTACTATGTGATATCCTCTTTTATATCCCCTTGAGTGCTTCAAGAGTTGAATTGTTGTTTGTGTTTATAATTGTTTTTTCCATTGTACATACTTTATTCGATAACAAAATCATTTTTTCAAGGGACAAACACTAAGAATTGGATGTAGGATCGGTTAGATTAAACCAGTTAAATTTGTTGTTTGGTTTTTCTCTTAATTTATCTTTCCTTTTGTATTGCTTTTCAATTCTTGTTTTAATTGGATTCTCAAATTAATTGCATTCTTATTTCCAAATTGAAACTATTTTAACAAGAACTCAAACAAAGGAATGACTCTAATGATCTTTATGGCTTTGGTGGGAGAAGATCTACCTGCAAAAGACTCTTTGACGCTCAAGTCAGTAAGATAGTATTAGGATCTACGAGAATAGAGTAGTAAGTATGAATTGAATTGTACTTCTTGAAAAAATACCATGTGTATTTAAAGGGTTTCTTAGCCTGTGAAATTTGTTATAAAATAGAAAGTATCAAAGACTATCAATAAATAATAAAAACTTATCGCATGTGTGATAAAGTAGCAATATCATACAATTTAACCAGATTAACCATATATTTTTTTGATATACGGTATAAAAAGGATAGTTAAGATATTAATATATAATACAACCAAACTACCGAGATTTGGCCATATATTTTGTAATATATGGTAGCAAAATCAACAAATATCTTTATTAATATTGTTTAGCCAATTTAGGTCAATAATGCTTAATGGGCCTTGTTGGACCATGTTCTAGCATATTTGTTGGGTCGGGTAGGTACACAAGTCCTCCTAAGCTCGAAAGTTTGATTGGTGGGTAGTCACGTTCTTTGGTTGAGTTGTAGTCGACTTATGCTTGTAGGTGGATCGATCATTTGGTCATGTTGTAAATGGTCATTTTTACCATGAGGTTGTCGACTTATTAACAAAGGTGTCGTGTTAGGCATCTTGAACTGTCATCTTAGGTAGGTTTTATGTTATTGTTTAAGCAGGCTTTATATGTGTTGTTGTCTTATGCAGACTTTGTACTATCTTTTTAGGTAGGTTTTATGTTGTCGTTTAAGCAGGATTTGTATGTGTTGCTCTCTTAGGCAGGTTTTGCATGTGTTGTTGTCTTAGACATATTTTGCATGTGTTGTTGTCTTATAGGCAAGCTTTGTATGTGTTGCCATCTTAGGTAGGCATTGTATTGTTGTCTTAGGTAGGTTTTGTGTTGTCGTTTAAGCAGGCTTTGTATATGTGTTCGTCTTAGACAGGCTTTGAATGTGTTGTCGTCTTAGGCATGCTTTGTATGTGATGTCGTCTTAGGCAAACTTTTTGACAGTGGATGTTTGTCCTTGTGCATTCACAAGAGGAGCCTAGGGAAACAAACATTTGTTATGATTGCTTCCTTCTTTGCTTTACCATTATCGTGGTGTTATTATCAAGCTTTTCCTATACTTAGGTTTTGAAACATTAAGCTTCTCATGTACTTTGGTATTGGAAAGTCGAGTTACTCTTGTACTCGGGTATTAGAAAGTTGAGCTACTCCTATATTTGGGTATTATCACACCGAGTTACTCCTGTACTCAGGTATTGTCATGCCAAGTTACTCATTAGTTGATCAGGGTTGTGCACCCTTCAGGTGACAATTGTGGCTCTACTCTTATATGGGTATGAGACTCAACCACCCTTTCACGTTGGTGATGTGGAGTGTGATCTATCTTTGACCTTTGAGACTCATCCCACAATCTGCTATATTGATCCTGTTGTTTTGAAGATTAAGATTCTTCCCAACCTTTGTGGTTGCTGGAGTGATTAGGTTATTCCCAACGTTTGGACTATCGAGCTCTTTCTAGAGTGGTTTTGTGAGATTTCATTACTCGGACAAAGTTCAATGATTGTTTATTGGGTTGTTCTTGTTGGAGGAATCTTTCTTTCTCCATTTTTGCCAAGTTTCTGGTTGAGGGTTTTATTTTGGGCTTGTATCACTTTCAAGTCTTCACGAGTTTAGCTCGAATTCCTTGCAAGTATGCATGGTGTTGCATGTGTAGTTGCCCATTATGCTTGAGCAATGGCTGGGGATTTGATTTTGAATGGCGATGATAGGGCCATCTTTTGGTTGGAGGACTCATACACTCATCAACTTTGTTTAAAACAATAAAAGTGTCCTCCTTTGCTCTTGGTTTTGCAACATATGCCCATGCAAATTACTTTTTACTATTATGCATGCCAATATAGTATATAACATTATAGTAGTTTGTTTTTCCTTTGTGTTGTGGAAGGTCCTTCTCTTTTCTTAGTCGGCCTGGATTTGTCTAGTTGGGTGTGGTGGTTGCTATTAAGAGTGACAATGAAGGCTAGTCCGACACGTTTAGGCTCGTTCCACACTTAACCCGTAAAAATGTGAATGGGGTTGACCCGCAAAATGCAGATAGGACTGGCCTGCCCTACTTTGAAATGTGGGTTCAAAAGTATGCCCGCCTCATGTAGGTTCTGGCCCATGAGACCACAGGTCGACATATTTTTTTTTTGCTTTTTTTTTTTAATTTCTTATGATAAAGCTTTCAATGCTCAACAAATTGAAAAACTTTAACAAGCTCATAAAATTAAGCAAAGACTTTGGGGAGTTGAATGATAAATTAATAATCCAACATTTTCATCATATCCATATTTGTACTTTAACATGCATGATGAATTCTTCAAATTTTATCACATTCAAAAATACATAATACTTATCTTTTCTACTCATACAAGAATTTGAAACGTCTATGAAGAAGTTCAGAAAGAAAGTAACCAACATACACAAGTACAAGTCTTTTTTTTTAAAGTGGGTTGTGGGCTGGCCCGCCCGCCCATGCCGCCTTTAGCTCGCACGAGTTGTGGGTATGCGTACCTGGCTTTTGTGGGCTAGTGAACTCAATATTCCAACCCGTCTCGCTTTTTTTGGGTAGGCTTGCCTGCCAGGCCAAACCCACATTGCCTCCCAAATTGCTATATCGAGATGTATTCAAGCACTTATGTCATCATGCTTTTGGCCACTTAATTTATACACAAGTTTTCCCAAGTAAGTCTACAATCGGACACTAGTAAAGTACTTGGTGTGTTTTCCAAGTTGGTGTGTGGTCGAACACTTGGGCTTAGATTTACCAAGTTTTGTCGAGTTTCCTCTAGCTAAGTCTGCTTTTTGGAATACTCATGTGTTATAATGTCATGCTACTCTTGAGTTATTTTTCATGCCAAGGCCTATTCTTGTACTTCTCATATAAAAGTTGGCTCAATCATGCACCTTGCTTCCAAGTGTATTCTTTCGCGAAGCTTGAGCAACACGTAGTTGACCTATGTCAGGCTCAAGCACATTTCATTATCCTTTATCATGCAAAAGGATTGATATCCTTAAATTCTTCATGTTTTTGGACTGATGATTTGACAAAGCATGCATTAAATAATTATCAATGGAAATAATCAAACTTGGTCTTACAAGGTATAATTGTCGATAATCTATCTAACTATTGTCACATTTTAAGATTATTCCTATTTCTCGGCTGAGAATTGGTTTGCTTATGTGGCTGACATTATCATGGTTCCCCCTTTGAATTTTGATTGTAGGCTTTTGATGCTCGATTGATATGGACCATCATATTAATAACAAGAATGTGATCCTCTAATAAAGGACCTTAGGTACTTCTACTTCGGTTGGTAAGGATTTATACTTCTATCATGGTTGGTAGAGATATATACTTCTTCCTTGGTTGGTAGGTATCTATACTTTTACCTTGGTTGATGCGGATTTATAGAGTAAGAAATTATATGTACTGTATAATTTTGTACGTAATATATGTTTTTGTGCAGATATAATAATAGTATAAAAATCTCATAGGTAGCGTGGGAAGAGTTTCACCGGGCTCCTCGGTAGGCGCCAAATGTTATTATCTGCAAAAGACTCTTTGACACTCAAATCAGTAAAAGAATATTAAGATCTATGAAAATAGAGTAGTGAGTATGAATTGATTTGTACCATGTGTATTTAAAGGATTTCTAAGCCCATGAAATTTGTTATAAAATAGAGAGTATAAAAAAATATTAATAAATAATAAAAATTTACCATATGTGATAAATAGCAATAATATACCGTTTAATCAGATTAATCATATATTTTGTTGATATATAATATAAAAAGATGTTTATGAAATTAATATATAATATAATGAATTACCTATATTTGATCGTATATTTTGTTAATATATTAGTTGAATATATTATTTATTGGTAGAGCTGTCAAAATGGATAACCTGACCCGGCTAAATCCACCACGGGTTGATGATTTAGTGAGCCAACCCAACCCGCCTCATCTTTTAGTGAGTCAAAAAAATTCGAACCCGACCCGGCCCACCATGGGTTGGCGGGTTAAACAGGTTGGCTCTCAGGTTCACTTAATTAAAAAAGAATACAATTTTTTATATTTTTTATATATTATAATTCTAATTAAAATCTAAATAAACTTTAATATAATCCAAATACAAACCAAAATCAAAAAATACAAATAATTTATGTGTTGGCTAAAAAAAACCTAGCATGACCTAAATGTGAAGCCCAACTTAATAAAAAATATTTGTGGGACCCTTTTATGTGCGGGTTGATGAGCCAACCCGGCTCACCACAGGTTCAACCTGGATGAGCCGGGTTCTAAATGAGCTGGGTCAAAAATCAACCCGTATTAAAATTTGTAAAAAAATTTCAATCTAACTCGATCCGAACCTGTAGTGAACCAAGTTGGCTCGCGAATTCTAATCCATTTTGACAGCTCTATTTATTGGATTGTATACGTACCGTTAATTGTTATTTTAAAAGTATATTAGTTGAACTATTTTGTTCTCATGACATGGGTAATAATGATTTTTATTGAATTGAGCGCCCAAAATTTCGAGGATGTTATAGTATTTGGGCAACAATTATTCTTTTGCCATGTTTTGGTCATTCACATGCTCCATTATTACTTTAACATCACTTTGATATTTCAAATCTTTGACTCTCATTTCGTAAGCAAGTTTTAATTTTACTTCTTCTTTTTTAATATAAAATTATTATTATATATATATATATATATATATATATATAATAAAGTTTATTCCTTGTTTTGAAAACTAGTTCAAATACTTTGATTCTCACTTCCGAATTGGTCTTTGTTCGAAACTTCCTTTGAAGCTATTGACACAAACTGATGCAAAAATGTCTCTCAATGATGTAATGAAGAGCTATGAATTAACAATTATTAGAGTACACTCTTTATCAATGCCAAGTATCAAATTGCAACTAGACTCACTACGAGTCAATTTATCCAAGAAATAAGACGAAAATTAAAAGAAATTAGAGTTTAGAAAATTCAACAACTGATTTTACTTTTTCGACTGATAGTTCTTCACTATTCAGTCACAAAAATATAAAATAATTATTCTTTTCAGTTTTATATTGTATTATTTTATACAAAAATATTTTGCAATAATAATTTTATTGTATTATATCAATATCAATATTAATAAAAATAGAACTCTATTTGAGCATGAAGAACTATTAACAATGCTATCAAACTCGTGCTCTACATAAGCAAACTTGCCACCTAACTAGTAAAAGCTACAAACTTGCCACCTAACTAGCCAAAGTTTCTTGTTAGATTTATTTGTTCACACTTTTGATAAGTAAAACTCATTTGAAATATAAACTAAAAATAAAAATATACAGAAATTTAATAAGAAAGTTTCAATAAATTAACTTTTATATAAACTATTTACTTTTATATGAATAAATTAATTTTAGTGTTTTGTGATTAATTTTTAAAATATTCATATATAAGTTGGTTCAAATAAAAGGCTAATTTCATTACAGGTTTCGTATTAACTTATAAGTTATTCCTATAGCCGTGAATTAGTGGGAACTCTGAAACTTGAATAAAACAATGTTGATTATAATTTGAAAACTATGTTTATCCTAATAAATATTAATTAAGACTTTTAGATTTCTTATAGGGGACAACATGCTGATGGCTGTGCTGTTGTTATTCGCAGTACAGGACTGACTTTTAAATTTATTTGGCATTACTGTTTGGGGCAAGTTGCTTTCACTTTTAAGTCTTATAATGTCTTCTTTTCTTGAACAAATACTAAATCCATCTTTCAAAGATGAATATGTTCATTAATATATTTTTAATTACCTTTTTTTACAAATGGGTTATAATACGTTCAATATTTTATCATGATTTTTTATTATAAATACTTTCAATATTTTATCATGATTTTTTATTATAAATACTTTCTACTAAATAATGTAAATTAATAGATTACTCAGTAAAGATAAGGACCGGAAGGATAAAAAAAACCTAAAAGAAAATACGTACACGAAAATTACAACGCTTATTTTAACATCGGTAGTTATAAATATTAATAAAAAAATTTATATATTTATTTGTCAGGATTAATTTAAGAATTTATCCGTTGAATTAGGGATTCATTTGGGTCCATGTTGAAAGCAATGTTTCTAGAATAAACGGATCTTTTTGGTTTCATACAAATAATATTAATTAATTGCTAGACATATTGTTCAAAGATGGACTTTAAAGAATAAATAATTTAATTTGAAGTGTAAGGTTATTAAGTTGACTGGATGATATCGATTTAGTCTTTTACCTCTTTTTTTATTTCTACAGGAGAATATAACATTTGCAATTCTTCATTTCTACGTCCAATAATATATTCAACAATAGATTTTTTTTTTTTTTTAAAACTAACAATTGAAATAAAATAAGCATCCACGAGTTAAGAGATTGGAGTGAGGTAGCCACAGCGGTAGTGAGAGAGCACATGAGGGAGGGAAGACCAATGGCACGAGAGAGTAATGTAAGAAAAACAAAATTCTACCCACAAAATTAATGTTCAAATTTTTTTCTCAAAATAGTTATCGATCTCAAATAATTTTTCTTGAAACTATTGATTCAAAAGAACTGAGGTTAACCAAAATCAAGTAATATAGCAAGAATGTAAAAATTAGTTATAATTAATGATAGAAAGATTACACAAGATATATATTTGGTTTGGATTTTCTTATCTAGTTACAATCATCAAAATTTAAGTGAGATTGATATCTTTATAAATTATATTACGACCATAACCATATTTCATGTTTTGGGTGTAGGGATCAAGCACCTACAATCAACACTTAAATTATTTTTTTTCTCCTCTTGTCTGACGTTCTCCTTAACCAGCTTATAAAGTTTTTTCTCTTGCTACTCAGTCGTCCAGTCAAGCTCTTCTCGGATCCGCCCACAGTTAACATCCAGGTCCTGCATTTCCCTCCGTAGCTCGGCTCTCCTCCCGTTCGGCTAGTCGGACGATCGGGGTACCTGTCTAAAAGGCTGCGATGCTTAAGTCAATTTAAGACCGATCGGTAGGTAGCAGTAAATGCTGTAATAAAATGCGAGTTGAAGGTGCTTACCAACCTACCTTGGGCTTCTATTTATAGTTTTTGGTTTGGGCCTGTGATTAGGGTTTCTTAATCATGGCCCAATTGCGTTTTAAACCTGATTATTGATCCAGGTTTTGGTGTGGTTGCCTGACCGATGGGTCGTGCGTCCTATCGGTTGTCTTCATAAATGAGGGTCCGCCTGATCGATGGTCCTTGGTCCGCCTGACCGATGGTCCTTGATCCGCTTGACCGATGGTCCGACGGTAGGCCATACTGTACACAAGCCCCCCAAGCCTTGAGCAATGTTAGAGATGAAGCGAAAAGGGTTTATCAAAAAGCCCGATCGAGGCATAGTGAAATGATAGGATTCTTTGTTGATGACGATCAGCTTACGTGTTTGCCTCACTTTGGTTATTTATTTGTTAATCAGCTCACGTAGGGGCATTCATTTTGACAGCACGTGTTAGTTATACCCTATCAGGCTTCCGTTTGACCGCTTGGGTCGGTGCTGTTCACATGGGGCTTTCGAGAAAGCTCACCCCTTGATCGAACAAGCTTGGTTCGGGTCCCGTAGGGAGCCTCGGTCGGCCTATCGGCCCATCGGCCTATCGGCATTGGAAAGTTATTTTTAGCTAAGTTATTGTAAAGCCTTGTAGGGGCATTCCTTTTGACAGCGCGTGTCACTTATACCCTATCGGGGTTTCGTTTGACCACTTGGGTCGGTCCTGTTCAAACGGGGCTTTCGAGGAAACTCGCCCTTTGATCGAACAAGCTTGGTTCGGGTCCCGTAGGGAGCCTCGATCGGCCTATCGGCCCATCGGCCCATCGACATTGAAAAGCTATTTTTAGCTAAGTTAGTGGAATGCCTTGTAGGGGCGTTCCTTTTGACAGCGCGTGTCACTTACACCCTATCGGAGTTTCGTTTGACTGCTTGGGTCGGTCTTGATCGAACGGGGCTTTCGAGGAAGCTCGCACTTTGATCGAACAGGCTTGGTTGGGGTCCCGTAGGGAGCCTCGGTCGGCCTATCAGCCCATCAGCCTATCGGCATTGGAAAGCTATTTTTAGCTAAGTTATTGTAAAGCCCTATAGGGGCATTCGTTTTGACAGCACGTGTCACTTATACCCTATCGGGCTTCCGTTTGACCGCTTGGGTTGGTGCTGTTCACATGGGGCTTTCGAGAAAGCTCACCCCTTGATCGAACAAGCTTCGTTCGGGTCCCATAGGGAGCCTCGGTCGGCCTATCGGCCCATCGGCCTATCGGCATTGGAAAGCTATTTTTAGCTAAGTTATTGTAAAGCCTTGTAGGGGCGTTCCTTTTGACAGCACGTGTCAGTTATACCCTATTGGGGTTTCGTTTGACCGCTTAGGTCGGTCCTGTTCGAACGGGGCTTTCGAGGAAACTCGCCCTTTGATCGAACAAGCTTGGTTCGGGTCCCGTAGGGAGCCCTATCGGCCCATCGGCCCATCGACGTTGAAAATTTATTTTTAGCTAAGTTAGTGGAATGCCCTGTAGGGGAGTTCCTTTTGACAGCGCGTATCACTTACACCCTATCGGGGTTTCGTTTGACCGCTTGGGTCGGTCCTGTTCGAACGGGGCTTTCGAGAAAGCTCGCCCTTTGATCGAACAGGCTTGGTTCGGGTCCCGTAGGGAGCCTCGGTTGACCTATCGACCTATCTTCCATCCTCTACTGCAAAGCGCTGATCATCGCCCAGGTGTCAACTTGATCGTCGGCCATTCTTCCTCCTTCTAGCATCAGGCTTAGTTCGGGTCCCGTAGGGAGCCCCGGTCGGCCTATCGGCCCATCTTCCATCCTCTACTGCAAAACACTGATCATCGCCCTGGTGTCAACTTGATCGTCGACCATCCTCCTCCGTCAGTATTACTGGTCCTGTTTCTTGTGGTCACCATAAAGGTATAAGGTCTATAGATGACTGCTCGGCCTATCGGCCTATCGGCCCATCACTGCTCGGTCCCACGGTGGGCGCCAAAATGTTTCGGGTGTAGGGATCAAGCACCTACAATCAACACTTTAATTACCTTTTTTCTCCTCTTGTCTGACGTCCTCCTTAACGAGCTTATACAGTTTTTTCTCTTGCCGCTCGGTCGTCTAGTCAAGCTCTTCTCGGATCCGCCCATAGTTAACATCTAGGTCCTGCATTTCCCTCCGTAGCTCGGCTCTCCTCCCGTTCGGCTGGTCGGGCGATCGGGGTACTTGTCTAAAAGGCTCCGATGCTTAAGTCAATTTAAGACCGATCGGTAGGTAGCAGTAAATGCTGTAATAAAATGCGAGTTGAAGGTGTTTACCAACCTACCTTGGGCTTCTATTTATAGTTTTTGGTTTGGGCATGTGATTAGGGTTTCTTAATCATGGCCCAATTGCATTTAAAACCTGATTATTGATCCAGATTTTGGTGTGGCCGCCCGACCGATGGGTCTTGCGTCCTGTCGATTGTCTTCATAAATGAGGGTCCACCTGACCGATGGTCCTTGGTCCGCCTGACCGATGGTCCGGCGGTAGGCCATACTGTACACTTCACATTCAAAACATTTAATTACTTAACCTTCTTGAAAATATTTCTAGAGATATAACCCAATGAAAAAACTTATTAAACAAGAACATCAAACTTGGGCGTAAAAAGAATCATTGGAAAGAAATTACCTGATATGACTAATATTTAATATATATATATATATATTAAATATTAGTCATATCAGGT
>Ga0209589_1011545_pt1 | contig 12381 bp, 10 predicted proteins | sample CowpeawhiteBW_FD_187525 | JGI IMG/M metagenome (GOLD analysis project Ga0209589, IMG submission 187525) | Root nodule microbial communities of legume samples collected from California USA - Cow pea white BW (SPAdes) (version 2) | ecosystem: Host-associated > Plants > Roots > Nodule | place: USA...
ACTTGGCTCCATGGGATGCATGATCCATGAGGTGTAGGAAGGAATGTTGACTTCCACTTAGTCCACCTTTGACCTTTGGTAGCTCATGGCCAAATCTCCTATTGGGCTTAGTCAAGCCCAATTTTATCAATTCAACTACACATTGTTTGACTTATTATTCTAGAAAAACAAGGCCTAAACAATGACGCAATTTAAATCTATACTACTTCCTTCATGCATTATCTCATATTTTAGAGATTTCTTTAGCCCATGTGAATAATGTAAACAGCCCATGATTGACTTGATCATCTTGTGAGAGGCACATGTGAATCTTTCTCATCATGCTTCTAGTGATTGGGCCTTGATGTGGGCTTGGGCTTGTTGATACACTTGAGCTTGGGCTTGTTAGGGTCACATCAGTGCCCGATGTGCGATGCATCAACATTTTTACTCATAATTCCTTGAGGAATAAGGGACACATTCTGACTATGATAGTGTGACACATCGAACCATCTGTTATAGGAAACTAGATGTTGTTGTGGGGTGAGAGGCCGCGGAAAACCAAAGCTTAATTATGATCACTATGTTTGAATATTTTTGATGAATGTAATGCTATGTTTGGTTTAGTATGCTTGTTTGGATTTGGGGTTTGTGTGTTCAAACAAAGGATGGATTGTGATCATAATGTTTCCATGTTACTTGAATGCGACGTTGAGTATTATTGGACATGTTTTATTTATGAATTGCCTTTTGGAATATCATTGTTTATGGTTAGCTTACCCCTATTTGTTTGTTTGTGTGATTATTGTATATGTGATGATCGTATAATGTGTGTGTTATACGGGAGCAGATCGACGAGAGGCTGGGTGAACTCGGGATTTTTTATAAATATTTAGTTGTTTTTAATCAAATATTGAAGACTATGTAATTTCCTTTTGTTCACAATTATATTGGAAGTTTTTTTGACAAGCTAACATTTTGAAATACGTAATTTAAATTAAATTATAAGTTTTTTTAGTACATTTTCAATAATAATGCTTTTTTGTCAAACGTGATAATTTTCTAACTTTCCATGACATTCCAAAATTGGGGTGTTACATTTTGGTATCAGAGCCCAGTTTTCGAAAAAAATTTGGGATTGTGGGGAGTGAACTCGCCTAGTTGATCTTGTGTGACTTTGAGTGGTGTTAATTTTTATAGTACATTGTTGTTGTGTATTATATGAAGATAAATCTGATCTTAGTTTGGAGGTCTGTGACTAGAAATATGGTTCATGCATAGCTATTGTTTTATTATTGTCCTCTGGTCTAACTTGTTTTATTTGTTTGGAGATATTTACATGGTATGTAAGATATGATTGGTGAACGTTATGGTGATGAAACATGTTATGCATGATTGCGTGTGTGATGTGTAGTATGAATTCTCTCATATTTGTAAAACCAGGTTGCACTTTTAATCCATAGAACTTTGGTGAGTCGGGTAAAAAGAGGGTTTTGTTCTACTGTAAGACTTTGGCTTAAGCTTAGTAACAATGCTCTTGCTGGGTTTTGGTGAGCAGGCAAGGGTTGTTGCTTATGTGTCTTAGGGAAAGCAACGCTTTTACCGGGTTTTGATGAGCAGGTAAGGGTTGGGCTCTTGCTGGGTTTTGGTGAGCCGGTAAGGGTGGTTTCTTATAAGTCCTAAAGAAAGTAGTGCTCTGACTAGGTTTTGGTGAGCAAGTAAGGGTTATGGCGTGTTCTCTCCACAAGGCGTTGTTGCGCAACAAAGGTAGAGTGGTTGGTTATGAGAGAATGACATACTATTGGATATTACTTGGTGGTAATATGTTGTTGATTACATGTTTTGGATTTTGGGAACATGTTTCTAGTTGTTATCTTTGATGAGTTATGCATATGTTGGAATCAAGCGAGGTGAGTTTTATGTGTGGGTAATAAAAGGTTGCATGATATCACAATATGTTTGTTTTTCTATGAGATTATTGGTGTTAAAGGTATGTGAAAATTTCATGTCGTTATATAATTATTTGGTAGTTGTTTTGTTTTGATAAAGTTAAATAACGACGTGGATTCTGCATAAATTTTTTAATTATGAATTATAATTTTATTTAAAAATATGGTGAAAATGCAGAAGGTATAAAGCTATGTGTGGAAAGAAAATGAAGTTGTACGTTAGTTTTTTTCTTTATGAATAATATTTTACTTACATTAATTCATGGAGTATTTCGTTTTCTTGGGTAAGAATACTTTCAAAGAAATATGAGGTTTTTATTTTATAATTATAGTGATATTTATATGTGTATTAATTTATTTGGTATGAGACTTTTATTTCATCATGTAAGTGTGAAAACTTAAGTATGCATAATATTTTATTTTTGTGAGTAAGATAATTTTTGACAACGAAAATTTTTAAAGTTGGGGAGAATGTGTAAGGCCCTTTTTTTCAGCCCCAATGTTTAAGGGCTGCCCCAAACATCTAATGGGCTTAATGGCTGGCCCATAGGGTGTCCAAGGCCCCTAAAGCAACCTAACCCTTCCATTCTGAATTCATTTGCAAAGATCAGTGTCCTTACTCCTCTCCATTTCTCCGCATAAAGCTTTGCTATGGTTTAATCCCAATCTCGATCCAGTGAGCTCAGTTTCGCCTTCTAGCTTCGTGTAAGTACTCTTCAACACATACCTTGATTTTCCGTTGGTATGTTCGTATTTCTAGTTAGGGTTTTGTCGTAGGCTTATGTTAAAACTCGCTCCGCTATTCTTTTCCAGCTCGTAAATCTATCCCTGGAGCTATTTTGTTCCGCTGTTGGAGTCTAACTCTTCTTCTAGCCCTTTCTAGGTAAGGGGAAGTTAGGGTTTACTATTTTATTGCGTTTTCCCACCTTCTTTGGTTTTGTTTCGTGAGTTTGATGTTTGGTTGCCATTAAAATTGTTTGGGAGCTGTTGAAAACATGGTTTGGTCCGATTGGATGCATGTGCCTGCGCGAATAGTGGCGAGTTCTGGTTTTCTCGCCCAGGCAAGATTAGCGGCAATTCGCCTAGGATGCTTGTGTGAGCTGTCGCTTAAGCGACAAGCTCCTGTTTTGAGCGAGAGCCCATCTCGCTCAGGCGAGGAGGTCTCGCCTAAGCGAGAGGGCGTGATAGTGCCACTGTTCCTGATTCGAGCCCTCGCCTAGGCGAAGGGAGCTCGCCTGAGCAAGGCCCTTCTGCCTGAGTGAGGGGTATGTTTGCTCTTTAGTTTCTTTGTTTTTGGATATTGATCATATGTTTGGATTGATTATGCCTTTTAAAGTATGAATTGAGTGACTTTGTGTGAATATGATTAATTATGGTTTGTGGCTTATGACTTTAACATGATTTGAGTATGATGTATGTATGGGATGATTCATGGGATAAAGATGGTCAATTATGACATGGTTTTGGAATGGAAATTTATTGGACGATGGTTATAATTGTTGGTATGAGATTCATATGCATGGACAATACATATTTGATGGTTAAACATGAATTGTATGTGGTTAGGACGTAATTCCTTGAAATCTCTAGGTGAGATTTCAGGGTGGTGCCTCAGGTTGTCGGGACATAATTCCATGACCCTTGTTAGTGGGAGTTCATGGTGGTGCCCCATCTATATAATTTAGTAAGAATTCAAGGTAAGGTTGCATCCTGACGCTCTAAGGAGTCAATTAGTCTCACATAGAGCAGACTGACTCTTATGGTGAGAGTAGCAGGAGGCCTAAAACTCATTAAGAGCTAACCTTGTGTGTGGGGGATTGAGACATTGTAACACTTGTAACACTTAACTTGGGGGTGAGCAGAGAAATCCACCATAAGTGCAAGCATCCGCTGAATCCAACTAAATTATATGTATCCGGATGAGTCGAGTCTGAGTCTTAGTGTATTGTTTGAGAAGTCATAACATGTTTGAATGACATATACTGCTTGGACTGTGAAATGGCATGTGACCGTATGATAGACTGATTTCTACTCTACCTTACCCTTCTGTTTGTTTGCTGTGTGTTCTGTATGTGTGGTTTTTCTCTTTTTGCGATGATCATCAACTTGTTGATGTGAGCAGATGCGAGAAATACTCGTGGTCAACAGGGAAATGACAATTCTACCACGTAGCTATATGGGTTGGATGCTGCTCATCTGATTTTTATTTTTGGGCTAAGGCCCATGTATCTTCTTATCTTGGGATTTCATTGTTTTACTGTTAATCTCTTACTTTATTTTGTATCCGGAATCGTGGTGTGCCTTGGTTTCTTCTAACTTTTCTATATATTGTAAGGAGTAGCGGTTATACTCCAGGACTTGTTTCTTATTTTCTATCCGTCTGACATTTCATTTAAATTAATGATATTTAAATGGGGTGTTACATTTATGGTATCAGGGCGGTCATTCCTTAGGTCTATGGACTTAGTTGTCCGCTTAGCTTTCGTGGTGTCTTTCTAGTGTCTTTAGTTAAGCTCTCTATCCTATCAAGCCTAACTAATGGTATTTTTTGTGTGCCAGTGAATTATGGCACCTCATCATAGGACCTCTCAATCCTCTCAAGGCGATGTACCTAATATCGCCAGAGCTATAGAAGTAATGATGGCTGCTATGACGCAACAGAGCACGACAATGATGCAGCAACATGAAGCATCAATGTAGCGGCATGCAGCGTCACTTGAGTAGCAATAACTGGTAATGCAGCAAATGGAGGCTGCGAGGGTGGCTGCTGAGGATGCTCACAAACAACATATGGAGGCCCTCCGCCAACTGGAGGAGAACAGGACAACCGCACCTATTTTTGGTCCCGAGCCACGACCTGCCGTCAGGGAGGGGAGCTTGGAAGACTTCTTGAAGCATCACCCGATGAAGTTTTGGGGCAAGACGAGTCCTAACACCATAGACTAATGGCAAAAGGACATGGAGAGAATCTTCGACGCGAAGATGTGTCCAATAGATAACAGGCTGGCATTTACAGTATATATGCTCACCGGAGAAGCCGAACATTAGTGGATCAGCACCAAATCCATCATGGAGAAGAGAGACGAGCCTGTGACTTAGGAGGCATTCAGGGGGAAATTCCCCTCTGAATATTTCCCAGACAACATCTGGTATGCCACGGAGGAGGAATTCCTCCAGTTGACTCAGTGAGGAAAGACGGTGACAGAGTACGCTGAGAAATTCAAGCATCTCAACCGTTTCTACACCATGCCGCTTGATGAGGAGTGGTGATGTAGGAAGTTCAAGAATGGCCTCCGCGGTGATATCCGAATGATGGTGGCCCCATTATCCATTAAGGATTTTGCTGCCTTGGTGGAAAAGGCTAGAGTGATGTAGAAGATAAAGCAGGGAGTAGAAGGTCAGTGCCTACCACAGCATCAGAGGATCGGTGGACCATCTAGGTCCAAGCCGAGACATGAGGAGAGAAGGAAGCCGTATGACATACCTCATCACCCGTCTCAAGGGTCCAGGGGTTTTCCTCCCCAGCAGAATAGGGTATAGTGTTTCATATGTGGAGGCCCTCACCTGAGGAACGTATGCCCACACGTGGAGGGTTATCGCAAGTGCAACAACTGTGGCAAAGAGGACCACTTTGGGAAAGACTGCCCTTCCCTTGCTAGAGTAGTGACGTGTATGTGATGTCGGGAGCAGAGGCAATAGGCTTCAGGCGACAAACATAGTGTATGTGATGTCGAGAGCAGAGGCTATGAGTTCAGGTAACCTTGTTATAGGTCATTGTATGATAGCTAGAAAAGCTTGTTGTGTGCTATATGACTATGGAGCGACACACTCATTTGTGTCAGATGCATGTGTGAAAAAGTTGTGTCTGCCGATGTGCGAGATACAGTGTGAACTTGTGGTGTCTACTCCGGTGTCGGGTTTGGTTAGGACATCATCTTTGTGTGCGAGGTATCCGGTGGAGGTAGAGGGACGCAGGTATAAAGTGAATTTGATCTGCTTACCTCTACAGGAATTGGAAGTGATCTTTGGGATGAATTGGCTCTCTGCCAATCACATTCTTATAGATTGCCGCAAGAAAAAGTTGTTATTTCCCAACTCAGAGGAACTTGAGTTGTTAACATCTCACGGGGTTATGAAAGAGCTATAGGATGGTGCTCAGTGTTTCATGATCTTAACACATCTAGAGGTGGAAGGAGAAGAGATGAATTTCGTCATACCGGTGGTGCAAGAATTTGAAGACGTGTTCCCAGATGAAGTACTAGGGTTGCCTCCCAATAGAGAGGTGGAGTTCTCGATTGACTATGTGCCTGAAACTAGACCAGTGTCGATGGCTCCATACTGTATGGCTCCGATAGAGATGGTGGAACTTAAGAAGTAGATATAGTAGTTGTTGGGAAAGTAGTTCATACGACCCAACACTTTGACTTGGGGAGCACTAGTGTTGTTGGTGAAGAAGAAGTATCCCCTCCCGAGAATAGATGACTTGATGGATCAATTGCATGGATCATCGGTATTCTTGAAGATCGATTTGAGGTTGGGATATCATCAGATTCTAGTAAAGGCTGATGATGTACATAAGACGACCTTCAGATCCTGATATGGTCATTACAAGTATGTGGTTATGCACTTTGGTTTGACCAATGCTCCGGTTGTGTTCATGGACTACATGAACCAGATCTTCCGACCTTTCTTGGATAAGTTTGTCGTAGTCTTCATAGCTGACATACTTATTTATTCCAAAAGTCAGGAGGATCATGCCGAGCACCTGAGACTAGTGCTTGGTGTCTTGAGAGAGAAATAGTTGTAGGCCAAATTGTCGAAGTGCGAGTTCTGGATGGATGAAGTGCAATTTTTGGGCCATGTGATATTTGCACAGGGTATAGCGGTAGATCCAGCAAAGGTTGATGCAGTGGTTAAGTGAGAAAGTCCCAAGTCAGCAACCGAGATCAGAAGCTTTGTGGGGTTAGCTGGCTACTACAGGAGATTCATAGAGGGATTCTCCAAAATAGTGGCGCCGCTGACGTAGCTTACCTGGAAGGACCAACCCTTCACTTGGACGGATAAGTGTGAGGACAATATTCAAGAGCTAAAGCAGAGGCTGACGAGTGCTCCCATATTAGTTTTCCCTGACGTGGGTAAACCTTTTGAGGTTTATTGTGATGCCTCTCATCTAGGGTTGGGCTGCGTGTTAATGCAAGAAAAGAAGGCAGTGGCATATACTTCAAGGCAACTTAAGGTGCATACGAGAAACTACCCCACTCATGACCTCGAGTTGGTGGCTATTATGTTCGCCCTGAAGATCTGTAGGTACTATCTTTATGGTGCTCAGTTTCGTGTGTTCAGTGATCACAAAAGTCTCAAGTATTTGTTTGATCGGAAGGAGTTGAACATGGGGCAGAGAAGATGGATGGAATTCTTGAAAGACTATGACTTTGAGCTGTTATATCATCCAGGGAAGACAAACGTGGTAGCAGATGCCTTGTGTAGGAAGACTGTACATACCGCATACCTCATGATCAAGGAGGTGGAACTATTAGAAAAATTCAGGGATATGAAGTTGTAGGTGGAGTTAGGATCCGAGTTCATTAGGTGTAGCACTCTAACTATATCTAGTGACTTCTTGGACTCAATCAGAGAGAGGCAATTGTTGGATGCCAATTTGAACAAGGTGAGGGAATAGCTTGGGTCAGATGAAGTGAGAGAATTTACTTTGGGAAGTGATGGCATATTGAGGTTTCAGGGCAGAGTGTGTGTGCCTGATGATGTTGAGGTGAAAAAGTTCATCCTTGAGGAATGGCATAAAATTCGTCTTAGCATGCATCCTGGCATGACTAAGTGTACCAAGATCTCAAGGAACCTTCTAGTGGCAGGGAATAAAGAGAGATGTTGCACAGTTTGTAGCAGCCTGTTTGACGTGTCAAAAGGCGAAGGTTGACCATCAGAGACCCGGTGGGATTCTACAACCCTTGGAAATACCAATGTGGAAATGGGATAGCATCTCCATGGATTTTGTGACCCATTTGCCATGAACTTTTAGGAGGCATGAAACCATCTGGGTTATAGTGGACCGATTGACCAAGAGTGCTCATTTCTTGGCAATGAACTTGAGGATGTCTATGGCCAAGTTGGCCCAGTTGTACATTAAGGAGATATTGAGGCTGCATGGAGTGCTTTCGAGCATAGTATCTGACAGGGATCCGCGTTTCACTTCCCGGTTTTGGTAGACCTTATAGAGTGCTATGTGCAGCAAGCTCACGATGAGTTCAGCCTATCATCCTCAGACAGATGGTTAGTTTGAGAGGACGATCCAATCCCGTGAGGACTTGTTAAGGACATGCATACTGGATCACTTGGGTGCTTGGGATGAGGTTTTTCCTTTGATAGAGTTCACCTACAACAACAGTTTCCATGCGAGCATTAGCATGGCGCCGTATGAGGCTCTTTATGGAAGGAAACGTAGAACCCTTCTGTGTTGGTATCAAGATGGGGAAGCAATGCTTGTCGGACCTGAGTTGTTGGAATAAACCACCGAGAAGGTAAGGATGGTGAAGGAAAGAATGCAAGCTTCATAGAGTAGGCAAAACGCTTATGCAGACTGCAGGAGGAGACCCTTAGAATTCGCGGATGGGGATCATGTGTTCTTAAGGGTGACCCCAAACCACTACTGTGGGAAGGGCTCTCCGCTCGAGGAAGCTTTCTCCTAAGTTCCTTGGTCCTTACTAGATCTCGAGGGGGATTGGGCCAGTGGCTTATGAGATTGCCCTGCCTCCTCAGTTGGCAAATCTTCATCCGGTGTTCCACATATCACAATTAAGGAAATATGTTTTCGACCCATCTCATGTCTTGGAAGCAGAGGATGTAAAGATCAGATAGGACCTCACTATGGAGGTACCACCAGTGGCTTTAGAGGATAGCAAAGTTGAGGAACACCGAGGAAAACTAGTCAGTCTGGACAAAGTCATCTGGGATCGGAGAACAGGTGACTCTACTTGGAGGATATGAGGAAATCACATCCGCATCTGTTTACCTTGTAAGTTTTCATTTTCGAGGTCGAAAATTTTCTTGTTGGGGAGAATGTAAGGCCCTCTTTTTCAGCCCCAATGTTTAAGGGCTACTTCAAACATCTAATGGGCCTAAGGGCTAGCCCATAGGGTGTCCAAGGCTCCAAAAGCAACCTAACCCTTCTATTCTGAATTCATTTGCAAAGATCAGTGCCCTTACTCTTTTCAATTTCTCCGCACAGAGCTTTGCTAGTGTTTAAACCCAATCTTGATCTAGTGCGCTCAATTTCGTGTTCTAGCTTCGTGCAAGTACTCTACAACTTATACCTCGAGAGGTCTCGCTTAAGCGAGAGGGTGCGACAATGCCACTGTTCCTGATTCGAGCCATCGCCTAGGCGAAGGGAGCTTGCCTAAGCGAGGGAAACCTCTCGCCTAAGCGAGGCCCTTCTGCCTGAGCGAGGGGTTGAGCGAGGGGTATGTTTGCTCTTTAGTTTCTTTGTTTTTGGATATTGATCATATGTTTGGACTGATTATGCCTTTTAAAGTATGAATTGAGTGACTTTGTGTGAATATGATGAATTATGGTTTGTGGCTTATGAGTTTAACATGATTTGAGTATGAAATATGTATGGGATGATTCATGGGCTAAAGATGGTGAATTATGACATGGTTTTGGAATGGAAATTTATTGGAGGTTGGTTATAATTGTTGGTATGAGATTCGTATGCATGGATAATACATATTGGATGGTTAAACATGAATTATATGTGGTTAGGATGAAATTTCTTGAAATCTCTAGGTTAGATTTCAAGGTGGTGCCTCAGTTGGTCGGGACGTAATTCCATGTGTAAGACCCACTAAATTTAAATAATTAAATAAATAATTATTTAATAAATGTGGGAAGAGAAGACTTTATGGTATTAAATACTAACCTTTATAACGTGGAAAAGTACTAGCTCAGGTGGTTGAGAGTACTTTGATTGTGTGATAAGACTTGGGTTCGAGTCCTAAGTATGCCAAATGTATGTTATTTAATTTTATTATTTTCTGATGAAATGTTTGAAGTGTGATGCGCAACTAGATAGCCTTAGATGAATAAATATTGGCATGAAAAATGTATTAGTTGAGTTGGTTGTGCACTTGAATTGCAATTGTGTGGTGATGGGTTCAAACCTTGGCTTGAACAAAATAATTTTTCTTTTTGTAAAAACTTAGCCTAGCATGGAAGTGAAAGAGGCACGAAAACCCTAGGGTGCATGGCAACAAGGGTGGCTGGAAAATAGAAGGTAATAGGCCATTAAGTGATGTTAATGATGGATTAATTGCAAAAATTCATTTTAGTGCAATCAAACCATTTTAAGACTCCAATAAAAAGCCAATTAGGAGTAAGAGAAAGGCTTTGGTGAGGCTGTCATTATGGGTGCAGAAGAGAGCACGAATTGGTGAGTTTTGGGTTTTGAGTGAGGATTGAGGAGCTGTCCTGAGAAAGAGGAAAAAGGAGGACATTGGTGATCAAGGGAGAGCTCGTAAGAGTCAAGGCAAAGCTAAGGGAATCCAAGTTAGGGGAGTTCCTATTGATTGCTTGATTTCTTTTTATTGATTGCATCGTGATGTATAAGGGGTTAGGATTGCATTTTATGTGAAAATCAGAGATGAAATCGGGTTTCTGGAATTTTTCCAGAAACCGCCTGGCGGTCACGCACAACCCGCCAGGTGACACAAGCACCAGACCCAATTTCTAGGTATCAGCTATGAACCGCCTGGCGGTAGAGGATGAACCGCCAGGCGACACGAACAATGTGACGCTGTTTTGGCTATTTTGAATCTATTTGGGGGTACCTGTGATATCCTTGTGATGTACATACGCTTAAATGAGAATTTGAGGAATATAGTTGTCCGTGTATATTATGGTTCTATAAAATGCATGAATTCTTGAATGGATTTGGGGGTAAGGATTCCTGTTGGGGCTGGGATAAATAAGTATAAGCACTGTCAATGTTTGATGGAATGATTTTGTAGGAAAGATGGTTGTATGAATAAAGCATAATCTGTATGATGTGTAAAATTGGGTGTTCAATTGATAATTTGTACATATGTGATTAAATAATTATTGGCTATATTGGATAATTGGTCGCATGAGACGCACTATAAATCTGATTGTATGCTAAACAACATGAAGAAGATTGATTTATGTGATTTGTACAGTATAGTATTTGGTAGTGATTATGAGATTAATATGTGTGATATGGAAGAATTGAATATTTTCCTATATATATTGATTGGGTAATGATATTTTGGTTATTCCAGTATTGGTGCAATTCAGTTTCAAAACATGGTAACAACAATTCTATAATCATGTGTCTATAGATCCTAAGACATGGGGTATTCTTGATTGGATAGATTTGTGTGGGTTAGTTGGTGATGTGAATTGTGAAGTTGAATGTGTGTTATTGTTGTTTGGATTGTATATTAGCAACTGAGAATGATGATCGGAGCAGGGCACCTGGCGGCGGGGTGGTGTCTGCCAGGCGGTAGCAGTGCACTGCGGATACTGCAGGCGCGTGGCGCCTGGCGGTGTATGATGCCCACCAGGCAATCTGGAGCTATTTCTGCCTAGCGGCGTGAGATGCGCGCCAGGCGGTTTTGGTCCAGTGATGGTGCACGAGGAAGTTTTCTACACCGCTTTAGGGGATGTTCATGATGCGATCCTTTGGCTAAGGTCTCAGTTATGAGTGCATCTTGTATTGGGGTAACACGTGACCACTCTAGGTTGTAGCCTGGTGGTTTAGGAAGTCCAGTGGAGTGTGCGGGTTGTGGCTCGTACGGCAAGGTTTCGGATGATTGCCCTCTTCAGTGGATTCTGATAGAGATTTGGTAGTTTGGGAATAACTACAAACTTAGGTTTGTTTTGGAGAACTCCACTTGGTGTCACGGTGAGATGCTATGGCAAAGTCATTCCCACGTGTGGACTATCAGGTGGTGGCCTGTAGTCAGAGGGGCGAGTAGACACTCGTATAGCAAAGATCGATCATTGATCTCACCTAAAGGGTATAGAGATGATGAAGGATTGACCCCAACCAAGGATGGAGGCACATGCTTAAGAAGCCTAAGCATGTTTAGGAAAGAAGTTCACTAATCCTTCATCCCTTTCATTTGTGTTTGTTATTTTTTATTCCCTAAGTTGACTTAGTTGAATCAATTTTAGTTGACTTGTTGACCTTTGACTAGGTTTGACTTGTTGACTATAGTTGACTTTATTTAAGCCAACATGCTAATCTATGTTTATTTACTTTGTAGGTTAATTAGGAGTAAGAAAGCAATGCTAAGTGGCGCATGGTGATTGGGGAGCATAAATGATGTGGAGGAGAGAGTAAAGCAAAGGCATAAAGCATAAAGTAAAAGGCATGAAGCAAGTGTACCTATGTACCTTTGGTCTCCTTTGTTTTTAGCAC
>Ga0209589_1011547_pt1 | contig 12379 bp, 7 predicted proteins | sample CowpeawhiteBW_FD_187525 | JGI IMG/M metagenome (GOLD analysis project Ga0209589, IMG submission 187525) | Root nodule microbial communities of legume samples collected from California USA - Cow pea white BW (SPAdes) (version 2) | ecosystem: Host-associated > Plants > Roots > Nodule | place: USA...
TTATGCTCCCCAATCACCATGCGCCACCTAGCATTGCTTTCTTACTCCTAATTAACCTACAAAGCAAATAAACATAGATTAGCATGTTGGCTTAAGTCAAGTCAACTATAGTCAACAAGTCAAACCAAGTCAAAGGTCAACAAGTCAACTAAAGTTGATTCAACTAAGTCAACTTAGGGAATCTAAAATAACAAACACAAATGAAAGGGATGAAGGATTAGTGAACTTCCTTTCTAAACATGCTTAGTCTTCTTAAGCATGTGCCTTCATCCTTGGTTGGGATCAATCCTTCATCATTGACCCATCTTAGTTGCTTTTTGACCTTTGTCTACGGTTAACTTGTTGACTCAAGATTGACTTAACTTAAGTCAACATGTTAATCCATATTTACTTGTTTTTTGTAGAATAATTAAATCTTAAGAAGGCATGGAGAGTAGCACAACACTAATGGAAATCATAGATGGGGAGTTGCCCATGTGGAAGAAAGAGAAAGAGTTAAGCATTTTAGAAACGCCTAGAATGAATGGACCACATGACTTGGCCAAGAATCCACCTTAGAAGGTTCTAAAAACGTCTAGAACATGGGACCACATATCTTGGCCAAGAATCCATCCTAGGAGTCCATTGTGTTTCACCATTTAACCTACCTTCTAGATTGTAGGGTTTCTTATTTGCTATGTAATCCTTTAGAACTTATGTGTTTTTCTTAGAGACCCCTAAACCTTTCTATATAAGGGGTACTTTACTGCATGTAAAAGGGTTGATCATTTTAAACTTAATATACAGTTTGTGTTCAAACTTTATGAGTATCCTCCCTTGGGAGTGAAACTTTTAAGCATTATCTTGAGCTAGACTCCAGTGGCGGCACACATCCACTCATCTCCAAGTATTCATGGCTTTGGCCTTTCCTTGAAGTGGCATGCTTCACTCACAATTTCATCTCTTGCCTTTCTATATTTTTGTGCTTTAATTTTTCTTCCTATTCATTTTTTTTTTTATGTTTTGTTCATCATCATGTTTTGTTTCTTGAATCAATTAATTTCTTTTATTCTCTAGAGTCTTTTAAAGTGCACCTTCACATATAGATAGCTTTCTATCTTCATGTCTAGTGGGAATTTTCACTAGACTTTCTTAAACAACTCGCACCATATTCACAAATACAAAAGGAACCAACTTAATCCTTCATCACATATTGTCCTCTTTTGATAGGGAAGGAAATCCAATATTATCAAGTGTATTGTTAGTCTTTCTTACAGCCCTTGAACCTCTTTTCAAAAAACTCTTTCACCAACTATTTAACCTTACTTGGTTTCTCACATCAACTATCATTCAGTTGTACCCCTTTTAGTTCATTCTTATTTCTTCTCTATCTTATTCTAGAATGATAGTATTTAGAGAAACTATTTCATTGGTGTAACCAACTCTTCTTATCTTTCTACATTAGAATTGATGTTTCTTTCTGGTCCAACAACTTTAGATCACTAAGTAGTTTCATGTGCTCACTTCTCCTTTCCTCATCTAAGTTACTATCGTCATCCTTCCTATCCAATTCCATAATCATCTTTATTGTTTATTGTCTCCTCATTTTTGTGATCATAAAGACTTCTTTGTTCCATAACTTTAATTCCTTCCTTAATCTTTTCAATTTTTCTTTCATTATTACCATACCATTCCCATTTCTTCCTCAGAATCCCACATTCTTTTCACCATGTCCTTAAATCCCTTGTCTGTATTCCATACATTCAGCACTCTAAACGGTTTGGTCCCTAATCGATAAGTGATGTTTTCACAACCAAAGCATAGTGGTCTAAAACTTGTCTAACATGAACATATTGTTTACAATCAGGCCACAGCTCTAGCTATTCATAAGATACCAAAACTCTATTATTCTACTCTTAGACCTTTTCTCTCTTTTATTACTTCCCCCCTCCTCTTAGACCTTTTCTCTCTTTAAACTTATTAACAACGTTAAAGTCACCTAGTATGCACCACTACTTTACATTCCTCTGCCAATTTTATTCCTGTTATTTCCTCCCACATTACATATTTTTCTGTAGTGTCACATAATGAGTATACATTCATTACTATAATTAGCACTATATTTTGGTTGTTATCCTTACTATATTGCCCTACCACAACCATGTTCCCTTTACCTATGATATATCTTTCATAAGAGAATTTGTTTTTATGACATTTACACATGATTCCCCTTGCCTTATTCTTTGTTTCCTTATGACACCAATCTATATTGTTATGCCCCATAAGTTGTAACATTTTTCTTTTCTCAAATTTTCTAATTTTGTTTCTTTACATTAGCTTAAAGTTTGTTTCAACTTATTGTCCGGACATCAACAATGCTTAAGAGATGAAGTGGAAAAAAATTAGTGTTTTATCATCTATCAAACAAAGCACTTGCATTGTTGGCTCTTTTTATATAATGTGTAATAGACACAACTTCTTCATATTTTATGCTTTGTTGGATTCACATTTAATAAAAATTATACAACTATTGGGTTTTTCTCTAACAATCTCCTCTTTTATGATGGATGATAGACAATGAATTGAATCTTTGAGAAATATCTTATTTGATATTATCTTTCAGATATAGGACTTTCCAGAATCTACAACTCATCAGTATTAGATGCTCCCTTTAATATGTCGATTTTGATAAATATCTACAACTTATCAATGGTAGATGGTCTAATGGGTGCTCCCCTTAAACTTATGTAAGTTTAATTAGTTACTTTGTTCCAATATTGAAGACAAATATTCAACTATTTTTTAGTATTTTTTTAACCCGACTAAGTCCCAATTTTTTTTTTAAAATCACGCAATGTTGACCCTTCTATTTGTTAGCACAAATGGTTTAATGATTTGATGCTTGAAGATAATGAAGATATATGAAGCCATTGCATTGGGACATGATGAAGCTATGTTAAATTGATAAAGATGTGAAGATGTGAAGACTTGAAGATTCATGTGTTGATCAAGCTTGGAGTGTGTGTTGAATCTGAGTTTCACATAAAGAACACAAAGTTTAAAGATTAGTGCTCTTAGTGTAGGCCATATCGCATTGTATAGATGTTTAGGGTTTGATCGGTGTCTTTTAACCTGTTGAATGGGTTTTTAACATGTTAAATGGTTTGCTGCAATAGTTTCTTTTTGTTGCATATTCAATGAGTTGAATTATTTTTTAATCAGCTGATTTCACTTAACTGAAATCAACAAATTGAATGGAAAATCAACCTATGGAATATGCTAACAGATTGACTATAAGTTTTGGTTTTTCAAAGAGAGTAATGAGACTTGCCATTTTGAGCGTGAAATCATTCAATATTCTAGGAAAATTTCTGTCTCTCTCTGGATCCTACAAAAGTGCAGGTTTTTGTTATTGATCTTTAATATTTTGGAGCAATTTTGCTTGGTTTAGGAACTTGGAGAAAGAGGTTTGGTTGGCTAGGGAGAGCCTTCATTCAGGTTTGATCTGTCTCAAGTTTCTAGGTGTTACCTGGTGGTTTTCCATGTATGCAAGTGTGATATTGATGTGCTTGTTGAGATTCTTATGGAATTAATTAGTTTTGGTTTGTATTTTTGCTTATTTTTAAAGTGTAATATTGTGAATTGTGTAAATCTTTAAAATAGTACAAGTTAGGCTGGGGTTGCCTTGACAAATTGGATGTAGCTCAGATTTTAGTGAACTAGTACAAAAATTATGTCCTTGTGCTTGTCTTTATCCCTTCTCTCTTGATTTGTGCTTTAAAGTTGCAAGAATTTTGAATTGTACAATCTTTTAGTTCTTGTGTATTTTGGCACGACTTGAGACTTGGTTCATATCTGTATTGCTTATTTGAATCAATATTGATATGTCTTTCAAGCTATTTTTGAGTTAACCTGTAAATTCAAAATTTTGTAGAATTCTGAATCTTTTAATCGATTGTTCTGATATTTTTTTTCTATCACCATAGTGAGTTATGCAAGAAAAAAAAGACATGTCATCGTTCTGATAAAAACATTATAAACAAATTAGTTATCCTTTAGCCTCTATCCTCTTTTTTTATCTCTCAAATGTAAAAGATGTTTGGCAAACATCCACAAATATGTCACCCATATGTCCGACACATCAAACTTTTACAATTTCATATGATTTAGGTGTATACAACACAATTAGACAAATTAGTCACTTTTAATTTGACACAATCATAACTATATCAAACACAAATGACTAATGATGGTGGTGGTCATGGTGAGCCTCTGTATGACCATAGTGCTAAATGGTTGTTAATAAAAGCATACGATATTTGCATTGGTGTATGAGAAAATGTGAAGCAAGAGAGTAAATAGCAAAAGAAGGGTGGTAGGTGAGGAGTGATGAGGATTGAGAAGTATAAAGTGGAAAAGCAATGAGGGTTTTGAAATGAAACTGAAAGTGATGCATTGGTTTGTGTCTGTGTTTCCCAATCCACCTACTTTTGGACAGATTCTTGGCACTGATTATGCACATTCAACACACACTTTATGGCCTCTTACTCTTACCATAAATAAAAAATAAAATGTGTTGGTCTTAACATAATAATAATAATATTTTGACCTCATCTTTATGACTTACTCATAGGTAATTGAAAAAATGTAAGATAAGATGAGAAGGTGCCAAAAAAAGTAGTACAGAGTTAGAGAAAGGAGCAGTAGAACATGCTTTTTGGATGTGTCCTGTGAAAACTGCACTCTTCAAATTTCAAGATCCTGGTCAGAGAGACAGACATTGAGGTGCGCACAGTGCAAAGCTTATGATGTCATAACGTAACAATACAAACAAAGGGATCAATGTTTTCCCGCCATCTTTTTCTGTCATAACAAAACAAATTCATTCATTCATTCTTTCATTGGTTGATTCACTTGAGACAGAGAGAGTCTGCTCAGTACTCAGTCTTGGGAGCGGTGGAAGACTTATTCGTGACAGTAACCTTTATCCTTCTTAGATATCACTTATTATTATATATTACATATATAAGTAAAAAAATAATAATACAAAATACTAACTAATCATCTCAAGGGTCTTTGTTATAGTGTTCTTTTTCATCGTATACAATAAAAGACATGCTTTCTAAAATTATTATATACCGTGTGAATCATATTTTCTGGTAATGTCATCAAAATATTTTATTAGAATAAGATAATGGAATTAAAAAAATTAACACGTAAAAAAGTGATCATCCAAATTTCCCTATTAATCACAAAAAAAGAGTATAACACATAATTAACACAAGTAACAACGAAACGCCATTTTGGTTGTATTAAGGCATAAACATTTTAGAATTTTACTGATATTTTTAATATAAACAAAGTTAAATACAGTACATTACTAGTGAAATTGCTATATTTATGTAAAAATAAGATGGAAAATGCCATATTCTTGAATAGCTGAGAAATAATAAATTTTGTGCATATTATTATTTTATATTTAATATCTTTACATATATTAATTATATTTTCTTCTAATTTATGAATTATCAGTCCTTTCAATTTTAATCCGTTTTTAGAACTAAAAATCTAAAGGGTGAAAGCTTAAAATTTTTAAAATGCATAAAAAATACAGAAAAAGAGGAATGGAAACCAAAAGAATAAAAATAAATAAATACACAAAAAAAAAAAATCAAACAACACTGTGTTATAACTTGGAAATTTTTTATATGTGTATTAGATTATAATCATTTTACATAACTAGTATGTAGCATTTTTGTTTTTACTTTTTTTAACATCTAACTTATCACCTTTTCAAAAACAAAAGCTTTAGACTTGAATTTTAAACCTTGAAAGTCATAATAATGAGAGGAAGGATATCTGTTTTTTTATATATGTAATAAATAAGTGTACCAAATAATTTATAAGTGATAATTATATTAATAGTATATTTAAGTTTAAATTATTTAATGATACAGTTTGTGAATGTTTTATTTGAGGAGGTGAAGATAGTAAAAGTAGAAGTGGACTTGTTATGGGCTTGAACAGTGAACACATAGTGTGAAATAAAAATATGGAGGGGAGGGGAAGGGAGCTTTGACAAATAGGGTGTGTGTATAGTTTTATCTATAATTTCTTCTTTATTTCTAAACTGACACTGAAAACTCATTCTCCTTCCCTATTTCACATCTTCGATCATTTCTTCCTGTACCTCCATAATTTCGATTTGCACCTTGTAAGTTTTATATATTTTTGAATATACAATTAAAAATACGATTTTTCGTATTTCAAATAATATATTTTAAAATATAAAATAAAAGATACATTTTAGATTATGTAATATAAAAAGTGCATAGCTTACCAGGGTTTGACATCGATGCTTGTATTTGAATAATTGATTTTGTATGCTTTATATATTGGTATTCTAAATTATTTGATCTTTTAAATCATATTAGCTTATCCTTTCTGTTGTGTCTTGTTTTCTTGTGTTTCTTTTTTTTGCAATGATCACCTAAATAGTGAGCAGTTGAAGATGTTATGGCCGGGTCAGTACAGGGAAGAGAGCATGTTGTTGTATAGTCTTTGCCTTTAGGAGTTTAGCGTTTTCTCTTTGAGAACCCTCTGGTGTGACTTCCCATTTTAAATAGAGTAATCTACTAAAATTAAGCATCACATAATTATAATGTAAAAGAGCACATATCATGAAGCATACATGTACTGACTATTACAGTTATCTATAGTATACTTGGAATGAAAGCTTAGGCACACCACAATTGCCATCAAAGGACACAAGGGTACTATTGTTGTACAAAAGATTGCTCATAGAGCAAGGAATCTAAATAAACAAGAGTTCTTCAAAAAGGGGCTCAGTGGTGAGCCACAACCCAGACCATGAGGACCACTCTACACAGCAGCATCTTCACCATCCTGAGTTCTACTAAGAGTTTCCACATCTGCTCACACCAATAAATTGGTGATCATTGCAAAAGAGAAAGCAAAGCAAGGAACATACAACAATGAAAGGGTAAGCTAGAGTAAAATATTTTAACATGTTATCAAGCAAGCAAATGATAAAACAGGTTATAATCAAACAAAGCAGTAGGCACCCAAATCATGTGAAAGCAAACAATTGCAAGACTCTATGACTCAATATCCGGATCATACTCTTGATATAGAATTCTAAAGGAAGTATGCACTTGTGCTGGTTTCTAAACTCTACAGAGCTTAGACGCAAGGGGTTATCACCCAACCACACAGGGTTAATCCTTTAATGTCTTAGGCCCAATATGTCCCAAGACTAGGACCTCATGCCACTCTCACAACATAAATCATTATGCTCTATGTGAGCGTGAACGATTATTAGAGTTCAAGATACCTTCCTTTATCTAGACATCTCCTATATCAAGGTATACACTAACTACCATTACCAAGAGTTTCCCTTGAAACTCTTTTACCAACAAATTTCCACATGCCATCTCAAGAATTCATTTTTCATGCCATTCCACCACCAACCACAAAACAAGTCATGCTTTCCATACCAACATTTTCATTATCAATCTCATTAAAGCATACAAACAGGCATGATCACCTATATTGAGCAAGGGAAAATTAAAGAAAACCATAATGAAACAAACAACAGCCAACACGTCTCCTACACAGGAATGCCTAAAATAAAATCATGTATTATCATTGGCAATCTAACATTTGTTTTGAACTTACAAATATATAAATACTTTTAATAATATTTGACAGTAGCATATAAAATTAAAACCCATTGTTAAACTTGCATGTGAAAGACTTTGAACAAATTAAGTTAAATTGGTAATTAATACCTTTGAAAATAAACATTTTTCTTTTATAATAATGAGAATAAAAATTACTGTCATTTATTCTTATACAAGGATCAAAGATATTGGTATTCTAAAATGTAACAAAATGATTAAAATTACCTTAGAAAACTAAAAGAATATTTTTTATTACCTTTACTAGGAGAGGAAAGACATTACTAATTATAAGATGAAGGAAAAAGTAATAGGTCTGAAAATGAATACATGTATGGATTCATGATAACACTTGCAACAAAATAATGTCTTTTACAGCAGTGTATTCTATTCTCATTCAACTAGTTTACTCTGGTCGAACACCTGAACTTGTGGTTAATTCATTTAAGTTCCTCACCCTTACTACAAGTAAGCGGCCTGGGTCGAACACCCTGAACTTGTGGTTAATTCGTTTAAGTTCCCCATCCTTACCACAAGTAAGCGGCCTAGGTCGAACACCCTGAACTTGTGGTTAATTCGTCTAAGTTCCACACCCTTACCACAAGTAAGCGGCCTGGGTCGAACACCCTGAACTTGTGGTTAATTCATTTAAGTTCCCCACCCTTACCACAAGTAAGCGGCCTGGGTTGAACACCCTAAACTTGTGGTTAATTTGTTTAAGTTCCCCACCCTTACCACAAGTAAGCGGCCTGGGTCGAACACCCTTAACTCGTGGTTAACTCGTGGTTGAACACCCTTAACATACAATCGATTGTGCCATACATGACATACACCACAAATCATCAAAACCTGACATACACAAAAACATACAAAACAATAATCGCATTAAGCATAAACGCAAAGAAATGTACCAACGTAACATAATGTACCAGTTATTACAGACATAGGCTCAATAATATTTTCAAATCTTTAAAAATCAAAGTCCTATTCAGTTGCATCAGGGGCCACCTCCTCAGCATCACCCGCCTCCTTCTCCTCTTCAGCCGCCTCCTTCTCCGCCTCATCGTCCGGACTACTCTCATCCTCTTTGACAAGCTTCCCATCAACAACATCCTTGTTCACATCAAATTTTGAGTTTGCGGCGTCAACATCTTGGTGAAAAAAGGCTGCTTGACGCAATCCCTTCTCAAAGCTGTTAATATGCTCTTGTATGATGCAATTCTTCAAGTCATCAAGCTCACCTACAACACCATCATACTTGTCTTTTAACTCATCATAGTCTTCCTCCAACTCTTCTATTTTCTTGTTCAATTTTCCCTCTGAGTCCAAACAGCGAATCTTCCATGTTGCCAGCCTTTTTCTTTCCTCTTCCCAACCCTCCCTTTCCTTCTTCCACGCAGCTCTCTCCTCCTCGAACTTGTCGACCTTTCCCTGTAACTCCTCTACTTTTTCCCTACCTTCCTCCTTTACTTCATGTCGATACAAAGACCCAACACGACGGCTCAATATCAACGCTTTGCTTCCAAACTCGACCATTGTCCTCACAATATGATCCGCCTCTATACCGTCGATGGAGTTGATGATGGTATCTGGGAGGTTGATCAAAATATCTTTTCTGACAGATATCTCTGGCAACTCAATCAAGCCGAATTCAGGTCCCTTCACCTCGCTGACCGATCCTGCCCCACTAACCGGCCCCGCTCCGAGTAATGCCGCCCTCACCTTCTTCACATCCTTCCCCTTGTCGGCTCGAGGCGGCAACTCGGCCTTCCTTTTCGTCCCGTCGTGGACGTGCACCTAGACCACCGATTCCTGCAAGTTGGGAACATCAGTCTTCCCAGCTGCCTTGGCTTTAGCAGCCATTTCTTTCCTTAACGACTGGAAGAGCGCTAAATTATTCTTCCCCGATTGCGCCATGTGCCCTACAATAACATATTAAACCCTGATTAAAACAACTTAAAATCATTAACACAGTTTAAGTAACAAACATATACCTTCAATATCAATAATCGGGTGCACAGAATTATAAACTCTAACTAGGCCCTTAGTAGGCAACTTATCAACAAACTTCATCAAGGTCTCCACCACCTCCTTATCCCTTGCCGACAACTCGTCGGTGCCCATATCCTTATACTGAGAGGGGGTCCCCGTCCAGCTAAACGGGAACTTCGTGCTCCCATCTGCGTTCAAGAAATAGGGCTTGCCCTCTTCCTTCACCACAACTTTGAAGTACCCATTCTTAAAATGCTTGAAGGACTAGGAAAATGCGTCCAATCTGCTGATGCTGGGACGACTTATCAGAGACAGCCAAGTAGTCGGTTGGCGGCGCCTGGTATCATAGAAGTACAGAAATGCGTAAGGAGAAGGCTGCAGATATAGGGATTGGCACGAAACGCGGAAGGCTTGCATGTAAGCCCAACTGTTTGGGTGCAGCTACGTAGGTGCAATGTTCAGCGCGCGCAACACACCCATGGTGAAATCGTCCAGCGGCAACCGCACATGTAGCTGAGAAAAGTGGCACATGTACATATAGAAGAACTTCTCGGTTGCCCCTTCTTGCCTGTGACACACACGGTCGATGGCGCTCACCGTCTCCAGGGAAACAATACCCCCGCTTACACCTTTTGCGATAACAGGTGTACAATTCAGCCAAGAGTTCAACAAGCGAGACCACCGAAATAAGGATGATTGATTACAAACGTCGGCAGCCACCCACCCGTAACCGCCCTTGGCTAGCCAGTTACTCTCCGCCAACTCCTCTGGAGGATATTCTCGGACGTCCCTCACCGTTTCCATAGGGATTCCGCCTACCCTACCCCCAGAACTGGTGCTCTCCTCTTCAACATCTCTACCTCTACTCCTCCTAGACTCTATACTCTCACTACTAGATGTAGACAATGACACGCTATCACTACTGGACATACCTTTTCTCTTTTTTCTGGAAAGATGTCGGCTGGAATTGGGAACTAGTCGAACAAAGAAAATGCACACAAGATCTCTGACTAGAAATTCTCGCAAATGAACCAATAAACCCTCACTCGTTTTAAAATCCACATTTATAGGCCAGAATCCCAAACGGCAAAAACCCCTTCCCGCCAAAATAACAACCCATACCAATCGACACAATCATTCCAAAAGACATGAGTCTTAAAAACGACGACGCAAAAACCCCCTTGATTTGACCCCTGACATCCCTTCACCTGCCATCAACCCTTTCTCGCCTTTAGCCTTAACAATGTTCATCACACTTAAAGGCTGGAGGATTGGTGTACCACACCTAGCTGGCCCCGCTAACATATCAACTCATATCACCCTTGACCGATACCTATATCAGCCAAGGCTGGGGGACTAGTGTACCACACCAAACCAACTCAACAAAATAGTAATAAAACGATACCTATATACCAAAGCATTGAAGTAATCAGCCTAGGTTGCCAAGTAACCCAAACATCTAGAGGAGCAACCTACCTAAAACAGCATATGAACAACACGAACCGCCAAGGAAAGTAGTCGGCTTAGGCCGGCAACTGTGATATACTTAGCAGAAACAAAACCCCCTTAGTATTCAATAGGTCCACCTAAGGGCCTGGGTTAGAGCCAAGGCCCACTTACAGCCCAAGCTAGGGCCCGACCCATGGCATAACCAGAAATAATTAATACTCTATAAATACACGTGGACCCCAGTAATTAAATGTACGCATTCATTACTCCATTAATCACCTGATTTGTCATTTTGAGAGCTTTGACTCACTTGAGCTTCGGAGTCCCTTCTGCAAGTAACCCCTCCTGGGTCCAAGCCGACATGTATCAACCAAGAAGAAGGCAACTGAGGAGATAACGGACTACGTGGGTAAGGTGACGTTTGTGCCTAACTTATCTTGTTTGTTCTCTGTAAGAATATATATATATATATATATATATATATATATATATATATATATATATATATATATATATATATATATATATATATAACGATAACATGTGCATATGCAAAATTATTACTTAAGTACCGTCAAAATTAAAAGTTAATCACTAAACTATACAATACAAAATAACTAACGAAACGAAAATATATCATTTGTTGTTAATTATATAAAATATATTTTTCCGATATAAACTGATTATTGTTAATTAATCTAAATCTATATCTAAATAATATAGTTATAACTCTACATAACTAAACCAATAATAAAAATTTAAAATTAATTTTTCATTTAAATACAAAAAATAACTAAAAAATATATCATAAAAGAATATATTATGCACGATAAATGAATTGTGTTAATATAATATTTAAACACTAATTACTTAATCCTATTATTATTACTACTTCTATTACTTAATTTACCCAAACCTATATTAAAATTATATATATATATATATATATATATATATATATATATATATATATATATATATGACAGGGAGAAATCGATTAGTTAATCGGTTATAGGGTGGGAAACATATATTTACATATTTATATGTATTCAGGAGGAGTGTATCTAGGGATGTCAAAAATATTTGTACCCGTGGATATTCGCAGATAAAATCCGCAATGGATAGGAAATAAATATTAAAAATAGATACTCGCTACCCGCGGGTATGGGTATTTTTGATACCCGCATGTTAACGGGGCGGGTACGGGTATCATAGTATCCGTACCCGTGAATACCCGTACCCGCTAAACTTTATATATA
>Ga0209589_1011551_pt1 | contig 12374 bp, 9 predicted proteins | sample CowpeawhiteBW_FD_187525 | JGI IMG/M metagenome (GOLD analysis project Ga0209589, IMG submission 187525) | Root nodule microbial communities of legume samples collected from California USA - Cow pea white BW (SPAdes) (version 2) | ecosystem: Host-associated > Plants > Roots > Nodule | place: USA...
ACACTATATAAGAATAAAGACCCATAACAACATTGCCTTAAGGTTTTGGTGTAAAAGTGGTGTCTAAGGTCTTATATGTGTAAGACTAATGTCATATAACCATATAGAACCACAATCTCTCAATGACTATAACTATGCCATGACTATGACTATAAACCATATATGAAAAAATATAACCTATCAGTGGTATTAGAGCCGATGGTTCAGAGTGACTGACTGCATAACCATAACCATAACAAAAAAGGGGTCACCGATGTGACTGACCGCATAACCATAACCAAAGGGGTCACTCATACACCTGAAGGGAAATATACCATATGAAAAAAAGAAAAAAAAACAAGGGACTCACCCTTGAGGGGAGATGTTGGGAATAGTCCAAGAATAGTCCAAGTGAAAGAAGTAGAAGTATATAGAATTAGAATTGATTACATCAAAATTGGACACAAGGGAGTTCAGCTACTCATAGAATATTACAATGCAATTCCAACAGCATCTACACATAAGATTTACACTTAGAGGATTTCCTTTCTGCTTCACAAGCCTTATTCTCTCATACTACTACATTTCTGACACCACTCAATGCCTAGAATGAAGACATGAGGTCTTTATTTATAGAAATTTTTGTATAGTGCTCAACCATAGGGGTTTCTTCACAAGTGGGTTTCTTTCTCAGCCCCTTGTCTTGGTGCTTAGCACGTGACCTTTCCCTTTTAAGAGGGTTTTCTTGGCTGCTCAGTCTCATGGTTTTGTGCTCCAGATTTCCTTACAAGGAAGGTTTCCTTGTGAGCCTCATCTTCATTTATTGTGCTCAATCAGAAAGTTGAAATATGTTGTCTTGTCTTGTCAACTTTTGTGGCTCAGCTGCATTCTTGATATTTTCTTTTATATTTACTGCAAAACAACAAAATATCATTACAATTCATAAAATTCTATTTCTCAATACCTCATTTTGTATCTTGAGTTTAAGGAGGTTTGTTTTATATATAAATAGCTCCATTTGATACATGATAAGTGTCAATTTCATATGAAAAATTTACTTATTCTTTACACTTATTAGTCATCATATATAAAATTTTCTGGTTGCATGATATAAATTGTTTCTTCATTGCCATTATTTAGAAACACGGTTTTAACATTTATCTGATGGAGCTCTAAATCATAATGAGCTACTAGTGCAATTATTATTCTAAAAGAATCCTTTGAAGAAACTGGAGAAAAGGTTTCTTTAGAATCAATGCCTTCTTTTTTAGTGAAGCCTTTAACAACTAAACAAGCCTTATATCTCTCGATATTACCTTTTGAGTCCCTCTTGGTTTTAAATATCCACTTACAATTTCACACCTTCAGGTAATTCCCCGAGATCCCAAATTTTATTCTCTTGCGTAAACTTCATCTCATCCTTCATGGCATCAATCCACTTTTAAGAGTTAGAACTACACATAGCTTGACAGAAGTTGATTAGATCATCCTTTGTTAAACCAATGTCACCCTCATGTTCTTGGAGAAACACAATATAATCATCTCGAATCACATTTCTCCTCTCTTTAGTGGATCTTCTAATGGCACTTCTTGAGGTTGTTGAGCTTGTTCTATTGGTATTTGAGTGAGAACCTTAACATTGTCTTGTGTTGGAACAATGTCATGAATGAATCCATCATTGTCATCTATTACTAGGTTAGGTACTGGAATGGTAATAGGCATATGGACTTGATCATTGTCAACAACAGGTTCCTCCTCAAAGACAACATTCCTTATGTTCTTTTCCTTCCCAAACTCAACATCCTCAAGAAATATTGCATTTCTCGTCTCAAAGAATGATTTAATAGTGGGATTGTAAAATATATAGCCCTAAGGGCGTTTAGGATAGCCTACTAATAACAACTAACAGTCCTTGATTCCAACTTGCTTTCATGCGGCCTGTAAGGATGCGCCTTAGCTAGATAACCTCAAATGCATAAATGTTTTAGGCTTGGTGTAACATCCCGTCAAGATATTATGGATTATTAAATAAATAAAATAAATAAATAAAAACAACGCGCATTTAATAATACCTCATTTTCCCAAAACACAGGAAAATTTAAAACTTTATTAAACAATCGAATAAAGTCTAAGAATTCCAAAATCATAATGTTATAAAATTACCCATCAGGGTTTACAACTGTTTTCAAAAGCAATAAAGAAAACATAAGCATTTCCCAAGTCTAACCCCTCTCCGCGGCTAAGCGTCACCTGAGCCACCTGCATCAACAACATCTGCTCCCATGTACCGCGTACACGATCATCGCCACACACACGCAGATAGGGTGAGCTTAACAATTAAATCACATATATAAAGTTACAGTAATATAAGCATATAAACACATGAGACTATACATAACATAGACATCTCACATTGCCCCATTCTTTAATTCCTACCATCTGAACCCCAATCAGATTATTCGTGGTCTACAACGTCTAAGGATTACTTCAAGGTGACTTGCTGCCATACCTATCGGCCACAACCGATAGAGCACGTGCGGGATTCTGCAAACTACTTTACTTGGTATCCTATTTAAGAGATAAACTGCAGTTTTAAGTGTTTCTCTCCACAATGACTCTAGTAAGGAAGAATGATTAATCATACTTCTCACAATATCTATAAGAGTCATGTTTCTACGTTCTGCAGTACCGTTCATGCTTGGTTTACCATGAATATTATTTTGAGGAACAATGCCACATTCCCTTAGGAAAAGTGCGAAAATCCCTAGACGTTGTTCACCTGATCCATCATATCTACCGTATGTCACAACCGAAATCGCGACAGGATGACGAATCAAAAATAAAATATTAAAAAGAGTTTTGGAGTTGCCACCATAGTTATTATAGGAAACTATGGAAAACCATAAAAAAAAGCAAGGTCTACGAAAATAGAGTTTGGGTACGGGAGTTGCTTATGCGTAAGGAAGGTGTTAGCACCCTACCACGCCCGTCCTAAGACGATACCTTTAATTAGAATACAAATGGTTGTGGTCTCTTTTAAATCTTTATTTTCCAAAATAATAAAACAAGAAAATTCAAAAGAAACAAAAAAAAAGATTTTTATTTTTTTGGGTCCGACAAGGATTAATCTTTGCTCCTACGTATCTTCATTCATAATGGAGAATCAGGGTCATGTAGTTTTTTATGAAAAAATTTTTAAAGAAAACAATTTGTTCGAAGATGTTGATATCATTTTTTTTAATATTTGAAAATTTTGTATTTTTTTTTAGTAATCTTATAGAAGAGTTAAGGTATTAAGTACTAAGACGACGTGAGCGATCACACGAGCACTTATACATTTTAAAAGTTAAAAGGGTATTTAAATTATTTATTTATTATTATTTTCTTTAAAGAAAAACTTATGAAATAAGATATGATACCAAAAAAGCGTGACTATTATATATCCATAATTTATGAAAACATTAGAAAAATAAATAGATAAATAAATAGAAGATTAGGAAATAACGTTTAGGATTAAATATATTATTTTATTATTTGTAAATAAATAAAAAAGTTATAAAAAAAAACTTAATATGAAAAACATGGCACAACATATTCATAAAATGTTAAAACATGAGATCGCTCACTTATTCATAACTAATGAACCCCAAAATGCATGATAGTAATGCTTTTTCCACACCAAGAAGAAATGGTGAAAACATCAACTTCAACAAAGATCATAACCAAATCTCAACAAAGACCACATAACACAACAAGAATTAAAATTTGTGAACCTGGACGAGAGATTGGATTTACAATAGTTGCGTTGGAACACCAAGAAGCACGTGGGGGTGTTGATTGAAGGTGAGTGGGTTTTTTATATGCGAGGGTTAATAGAAATTGTGTGCTTAGGGTAAGAGAGAGGTCTCCAGAATTTCGAGGGAAAAAAATGTTTTTATTCTTTTGCTTGATGGGTTTATATAAACAAAATTATAAATCTAATGTAATCTCGTAATAAATTCAGTCTTGATTATAAAGAAAATTAAAAGGCAAGAATTGGTCTTAATATTATCACATTATGGAAATCAAATCACAGAAAAAATAGAGCACAAAATCAAACATGATCATGAAAATTGATTCTAATTAGTAAGAGATATTGCTTAGAATCATATTACTACTTTTTTATCTGGAGAAGAGGTGTCATAAAATCAGATCACAAAATCAGAGTAAATGACTCTAAATATTAGAACAAATTCTGTTTCTAATTATTAGACTAACTTCTTTATCTAGAGTAGAAACGACAAATCCTAGAACAGGGGTGAGAATATTAAATTTTGGGCTGCTATTAGCTGCAAAAAAAAATGATCTAGGTGGATAGAGTATTTTAGGCTAAAGCATCAAAAGAAAATACATAAAAGATTAAAGCAGTATTTTTCTTTTTATTTATTATTATTATTATCATTTAAAAAAGAAAAAATTACTTTTTTTATTTTTTTTATTTTTTATTTGTTTAGTTTTTTTTTAAATATACTTTTATTATTAATTATTCTATTATTTTTATTAAGCCGGACGAAATCGGGTGTTGACACCGTAATATTCACCACCACGGTCATATTTGACATCATTAATTTTCTTTCCAACTTGACGTTAAACTTCAGCTTTAAAAGTTAAAATGTCATAAGGATTGGGACTTCTCATAAATCTAAGGGTTTAAAAATCTCATCTAACACTAGCCTTTGAATTCTCTATTTAGAGATATGGCCTAAACATTTATGCCATAAAATGGCTGAGTTCTCATTTATTTTACACTTCGTACCACGAGAATTAATATGACAAATGTCTTTATTGGAACTAACTACATCTAGCAAGTATAGATTATCAATTAAAGAACCAAAACCAACAACATTTGAATTTTGATAAACACTTAATTTATTATTTCCAAATGAAGAAGAAAAACCAAAATTTTCCAAACTAGAGATAGAAATTAAGTTTCTCCTAAAAGATGATACAACAAAAGTCTAAAATAAATCCAAACAAAATTCAATTTTCAACTGTAATCTTAATGTTCCAATAGCCTATATTATGACCTTGTTGCCATCGCCCACATATATAAATCTTTCATTATCACTTAGAGGTCGACTCCAAAGGAAACCTCTATTGAGAAGTGCTTTCTGCAGCATCCTTATATATTCTTCTTTCTCTTCCTATTTTGAGAGTTTGACGCTAAATCAACACTTTCAGTCTTCTCTCTTTGCTGCCTTTGTTCCTCTTCTACTAAATTGATTATTTATTTTAATAACATTTGTTAATCATTAGTTCATTTCACACGTTTTGAGATTGCATTAGAGGGTAATCCACAAATATATAATAGGATAAGGTTTGTCAAAATATAGTAAAAGAGCATTAAAGTGAACCTTTCTTCTAACAATATTTACCAGCAAAAAAACCTTTCTTCACATCAAACATATCAAAACTCAATAAAATATGTAAGTGGAAGGTCATTAAAACTCTAGAAGATCAAAATCAAAGTAACAAGTAGTCCTCTTGTTGAAAAGATGTTAGCAAGATGAAAGGTTATAAAATACCAATTAGAATGGTCCGAGAATTGAAATGAAAGGTAAATTAAAATGGTCCCACATTATAAACTCCTTTATATCTATAAGAAATAACAAGTGAGAAATTGACATGATTCCTTTATACTCCTTTAAGAAAAAGATATAGTAATTAAATAATAGAGAATGGAGAGTTTGTGGTGTAATTCAAAAATACAAGTCATTTGAAAAATATAAATGATTGTACAAGAAAAATAATAGTAATTGTACTATATATATGATTGGTTAGTCGACCACCGGTCGATTGAGATTACTTCAAAGAAGATTTGTCTAACGTAGGTTACAACATGACTTTCCTCGATTGTGGTCTGTTAGTGTTGATGTAACACATACGGTAGTGACGGATTGCTCGATCGCCAGTCAGTTGAGATTACTTCAAAAAAGGTTTGCAAGTTATGAACAACATCAACTTTGAAGAGTATCGCACCCAAAGCCAACAGTTGGACTGCCCCCAGGACTCCACCCTAAGGTCCAGTTATCCAAATTATGCAGCAGCAATCAGTAGTCGCTCGGTCGCTCAACGGTCACCTTGCAATGTTTGCAGTTGGACTACCCTAGGATTCCACCTTGGGTCCATTTATACAAGTTATGAGTAACAACTATTGGTTGCTCGATCGTCAAGCGATCTCCTCCCAATAACGTGTTATGTCATTTGCATAACAACGTTGCCTAGGAGGCAGCACCAAATGATAGAAAGAATAAATAAGCAGCTTCGTAATTGTTGTAAATAGGTCAGTAATTAGGTTTAACAAAGGAAACTGGGCTTTGATTAGACCAACCCTAATCACAGACTTATGTAGAAAACTATAAATACAAGTCAAAGGTATGGTTGTTAGGACTTTTCTCTCACATTTACTATAACATTTATTTCTTTCGACCCATCAAACCTTAGTTGACTTAAGCATCAAAATGCCCTTAGCTGACTTAAGCATCAAAGTGCCCTTAGCAAGTACACACGATTGGAGGAACGAACAACTAGAGCGAAGGATAGAAGACTCGGTGAATTGTTTTAGTAGATGTTCAACCCTTACACCCAAAACAGTAATAATTACCGTAATAAAATAGAATATATAAAATGTATTATATCAAAACTATAGTACTCCTTATTTGTTGTTAAAAAATAATTTTCCAGTTTATATATACTTATTGATAACTAGAGGCTTAATGAACTAGAAAAAACTTGAAAAACTAAAATGAAAGGATAAAAGTAAGACTAATGAATGTATTTAAATTTTTACTTTTAAACAGAATGAAAGAACAAAATACACTGCTTCATTGACCAAACAGAAAGAGTTCTGGTAACTATAGGATATACAAAAGCCAATATTAGTGAAAGGTGACAAATAGGAAAATGATGTTCACCTCAAAACCTTCTTGCTTCAGAGCTTCAATACACTTAGTGGTCAATCAAGTGTCAGGTGTAACATCCCTAAGGAATATTACTGATATTAAATAAATGAAATTGGAAAATACAATAAATGCCGCATTGTATATAACCAATTTCCCAAAACACGGGAAATATAAAACTTTAAGGGATGTTACATCAGGAAGCCCATCACCAAACTCAATTTTTGCCTGCAACCAGGAATTGAATTTTGAATTAATTTTTTTATAAAATTACATCTAATCATGTTAAGAATTCAAATTGAATTCTAAACTACTATAATAAGTCTTGTTAGTTGGTAATTATTTGGCACAATATGTTATTTGGATAAAAATAAAGGTACAAATGTGCCATTTTTTATCTTAAAAGATAAATAATGCTATCTACATAGGTACGTGGCACATTATGCTATTATGTTATTTGTGGAAACTCTTGCTTTTAGTGTGTTATTTGGGTGAAAATTTCTTACAACTCCTTTTATTATTCGTATGCACGAGAGGAGAGTGGATGGAATGAAGGTAACTTTGGACATGTAGGTTGCATTTGTCACATTGCACACAATTTTATTAAGCAGTTCAAGAGTACAACACTTAAGAAAGACCTTGTAAATATAATTAAATAATTATTCTCTCAAAACAAAATTTTAAAATTAAATTAACTACTTTGTATCTTAACTTGTTTCATTGTTTCATTGTGTATGCAACATACAAAATGACATTCTTGCACAAACTACTATTACAACATAATAAGGAAAGTCAATCTAGAAGCACCAAATTGGATTGATGAAATTTTTAGAAATAAGTGGGCATTTGCATGGAATGGTAGATGATGAGGTCATTTAATGATCAACTTAGTTGACAGATAAAATTGGATTGATGAAATTTTTAGAAATAAGTTGGCATTTGCATGGAATGGTAGATGATGAGGTCACTTAATGATCAACTTAGTTGACAAATAAATTCAATCCTAAAATAATCTTCCAATATATATATTCGATGTAACATTTTTTTTACAAAAAGATAGAGGGAAGTTATAACAATGATTAATGTTGATCATGTATAATCCGAAGTTGCATCAAAGGCATTAGATAATGTTCATTCTATAAGCGCAAATGGCTTGGATGATTTGGTGCTTGAAGATTTGATGGAGAAACATGAAGTCATTACCTTGAAACATGTTGGAACCATGTTTAAATTGATGAAGGTGTGAAGATTTGGTGTTTCACGTTGATCAAGCCTTATGTGCATGTGCTATATGTGGATTAGTCATGAAGAAAACAAGCTTGAAGATTGGAATTCATATTGTAAACCATTTAGCATTGTATATATGTATGAGGTCTTATTTGTGTCTTTTAATCTATTGAAATGTTTTTCAACATGTTAAATGATGTCTTTTAATTCATTGAATGACTTTTTAACAAATTAAAAGGTTTCCTGTAATAGCTTTAGTTGTTACATATTCAATCAGTTGATTTATTTTGGAATTGACTGATTTCACTTAAGATAAGTGAAACCAACCAATTGATTCAAAAATCAACATGTTGAATTCATAACAGTTTGACTATAAAGTGTGTTTTTTCTCGAAAGAGAGGTAAGGATTACCATTTTGAGTGCGAAACTTTCTAGAATTCGTGGAATACTCTCTCTTTCATGATCATATTGATGTGCATATGTTGAAGATTGATCTTAGATCCTTCTTGGAGGTTTTTGCATGGTTTTTAAAGCTTGGAGGAAGAGGTTTGGTAGGCTAGGTTGTGCCACCACTTAGGTTTGATCTTTTTCAAGCTTCTGGGTTGTGCCTGGTGGTTTTCCAAGTCTGCAAGGGTAGACTTGTTGTGCTTGTGTTGATTCTTGTGTGATTCAAGAGTCATAGGTTGTAGTTTTGCATATTTTGAAAGTGTAATCTTGTAAACTTTGTAAATCTTTTGAAATAGTGTCAAGTCAGGCTCGGGTTGCCTTGGCAAACTAGATGTAGCTCAGGTTTGAGTGAACCAGTATAAAAATCTTGTGTATTGTGCTTGTCTCTAACTCTTCTCACTTGATTTGCACTTTAAAGTTTAAAGAAATTTGGTTTGAACCATCTTTTTAATATTCTTGTGTGTTCTGGCATGATCTGAAGCTTTGCTCATATTTGTATTACTCATTGGAATAAATCTTGTTTGATCTTTCATATTGTTTTTGGTTTAAATCACAAATTCCCATTTCTGCAGTTTAGTTTTTTAGTTGATTATTTTTGTGATTTAATTTGTTGATTCACACAGTACTATATCTATTTAATGAAATCAATCGATTGTCTTTATTTTTGATCGGTTAAAAGTGTGCAGTCTAACAGCTTTTGCATCTTCTGGTTGATTTAATTCAAGTTAAAATTGTTTTAAGCTTTTAAAAGTTACCTTATTTTTTAATTAGCCGATTCAACCCCCCTTCTTGGCATTTCACCCATTTCAATGATTGCACATTCAAAATCAAACACTCAGAGTATTTGAATTTGACAAAAGTAACAAGAGGTTCTTGGTCAAGGAGATGATTAACCCAAAAGAGTTTTGACTAGTAAGAAAACGTGTCGCTAGATTAGACAAACGATGGTGCAATTATAGGAAGTTCCAAAAATTGCACTTAGTATATTCTAATGTGTTTATTGCTTGTACACATATTTGTTATGATTTTGACATATAGATTAATCTTGTGTACAAATTGGATGAAATGGAGCCTACAATAATTTGTTTGGCAATCTTAGGTATAAAGATTATGAACAAACACATAGAGGTCAATAAGTGTACCACAATCCAACAAATAAAAAAAGCTTCAAAGGTCGTCCAAATCTTTAAGAATTGGATTGAAATAAACATTGGAAAACGAAGTCTTCCAAAGTGATGGTTGTATTGTCAAACACCATGGTACATAAAAAACAATTATCTCAGGAGTCCTACTATTTGATATTCAACTCTCAATCACTAATGTAAAAGGGTTTTATAACGTCACTAGTTTCATGTCAAATGTAGCAAAATTTGACGTTAAAATGGGCGGTGACATTTTTGTAAATATTTTGTCAAAATTGACGTCAGACATCCTCATAACAAACATCAATTTTGAATTTGATGTCAGACCAAGGGTAGTCCGATGCCCTTTAACGTCTATTAGCCCTAGGTCCTACATCCTTTAGCGTCTATGGGCCCTAAGTTTGACGTCCTTTACTGTCTATTATAAAGGAGTCCCTGATTTAGACTCAAGTTTTCATTCTCCCCGATTGCATTTCACATTAAGGTTGATATTTTCATTCACATGTACCGTACAGGTTGCATTTTTGTGATTTTGCATTTTGACTCAAATTTTTTTTGTATTTGAATCTTGAGTGTTTAGGTCTAAGATGTTGGTCACATATTCAGAGTTGTGAAAATTTAGGGTTAAAAACTTCAAATTAGTCACAAACTCTAAGGTTTTTTTTTTGGTAGTATTTTTCACTCATTTTTCCATATTTTATAGCTTTATTTAAGATACTGATTACTTGGAAAATTTTGAAAATTTTTGAGGTTATTTCTTGAATTGTATATTAATTTTCAATGATTTCAATGAAGGAAAATATTAACACAAAAAATTTAAAAAAAAATAATAACGCACAAATTGACGTTGTTGTCTTTACAATATACCTCAAGTTAATGTCTTTTGTTAAGAGGACCTTTAACTGATGTAAAAAACTTAAAATAGCAAAGGTTAAACTTTTTATTAGTGAAAAACAATAATATTGTATATTTCTAACATGTTATTAACATAAAAAATCAATAAATTATTTAACTTTTTAAATCTTTATGTATATTATTGAATATTTACAATTTCAAGGTTTTTAAAAAGTAACGATAAATCTTTTAATATCGTACTTTTATAAACACAAATTTTATTCATTCAATTTTTTTTTTCATTACTAATATATTTACATAGTATTAAAACAAATCAACTTTCTTATTTAATCAATTTTTTCAACAATTTGTGAGGCAATTTTTTTTATTATTTATAAAACTGTTAAGTATCATTTAAAGTTTTTATATTTTAATTACTTATGTAACTTATAGCTATGTATTTGTTTTTTCTGTTTTTTAATTTTAAATAAATAAATATGACTTGTACGACAAGTGTCGGTATACGGAATTCTAATATGCAAATATCATTATCATATATCATTGTTGCAGACACGACTCAAACTTTCTGAATCATCGTCTTCTAACTAGGGATGGCAATTAGGACCTGGTCCGCGGGCCCGGCCCGTAGGTTGCAGAAAAAAAGTGGGACGGGTCAGGGTAGTGAGCCCGTAGGCCCGTGCGGGCCGGCCCACAAGCTCGCATAAAATTTAAAAAAAAAACTTGTACTTATGTATATTAATTACTTCTTTTATGGATTCTTGCATTAACGTTTCAAATTTTTGTATAACTGGAAAAGACAAATATTATGTAATTTTTAATGTGCTAAAATTTAAAGAATACATTGTGTATGTCATAGTATGAATATGATGAAAATGTTGAATTATCAATTTATCATCTAATTCCCCAAAGTCTTTACTTAATTTTACGAATTTCTTAAAGTTTCCCAATTTTTAAACATTGAAAGTTTTATCATAAAAATTAAAAAAAAAAAAAAGCGGGCCGGCCCGCAGGCCAAGAAGTATGCGAGGCGGGCCAGTGTTTTCAGCCTGCATAAAATATGCGGGGCAGGACGGGCCGGGTCAGCCCGAGTTGTGCATGCCTGATGCGGGGCGGGCCTAAACGGGCCTGATGCGGAGCGGGCCTAAACGGGCCTGATGCGGAGCGGGCCTAAACGGGCCTGATGCGGAGTGGGCCTAAACGGGCCTGATGCGGGACGGGCCTAAACGGGCCTGATGCGGGGCAGTCCTAAACGGGCCTGACGTGGGGCGGGCCTAAACGGGCCTGATGCGGAGCGGGCCTAAACGGGCCTGATGCGGGACGGGCCTAAACGGGCCTGATGCAGGGTGGTCCTAAATGGGCCTGATGCGGGGCGGGCCTAAACGGACCGGGTTGGCCCGCATTGCCACCCCTACTTCTACCTTCCTCACTCCATAAACATGAGCATGTCCTAAAAATGCATTCAGCTCAAAGTTTTCATTATTTTTAATAATTCTTCTTCCAAACCAAATATACCCATTTTATCAATCTATCTATCCATACATGGAAGCCAGAAACTCATGGCGATTCGTGCTTCTTCTGGCTCTAGTTTTACTTCTCACATGGCTTCATCTTCCATCACTTCCAAACTCTAAATTTCACTCAAGATGGTACATCCCAAAGAACACCTTCTACTCATCATCCCCTACCTATCATCACCTTGAATCAGAAACTCCTCAACACCCTCTTGACCCTCTAACCATCCAAGAGTTCAACAGGGTCAGAACCATCCTCTCTTCTCACCCTCTCT
>Ga0209589_1011554_pt1 | contig 12373 bp, 7 predicted proteins | sample CowpeawhiteBW_FD_187525 | JGI IMG/M metagenome (GOLD analysis project Ga0209589, IMG submission 187525) | Root nodule microbial communities of legume samples collected from California USA - Cow pea white BW (SPAdes) (version 2) | ecosystem: Host-associated > Plants > Roots > Nodule | place: USA...
ATATATAAAAAATATATATATATATATATATATATATATATATATAACATGTACTCATAATTGTCCAAAACTAACCATCAATGTAAAACTACTTATACTCTAATGTAACACATTGATATATGACCATTCAAGATTCAATTTAATATAAAGAATGAAAACATATGTGCACCAAATTGTGGACCTTCCATCTTAGCAACCTTAGTATTATATTTGAAAAAGTTTAATTACTCGTATGGTATCCACTTTGGTGGAGGTGTGTCAATCTGGTACCCACTTTTAAAAAAATGTCAATTATATCCTAATTTTTGAAAAAAAAAATTTAATTAGGTCCCTTTGAGATGAAAATGACTAACGCCATTAACAACATGCCACATGTCAGTCTGTGTTTTTTTTTTTTTTTTTTTTTATTTTTTTTTTTTGTTTTTTTTAATTTTTTTTTTTGATTTTTTTAATTTTTAAAAAAATAAATAAATAAATATGTCATGTGTCAAGTTCAAGGTGTGACATGTGGCATTGTCAGTGCCACGTGGCAATGCAATGCCATGTGTTAGTGTCACTATCAGATGTCATTGATTTCAATCTAGTCCTCGTATATGTCTTTTTGATTCAATTTAGTTCCTACTTATGTGTATGTGATTCAATTTTGTCCCAATTTTTTTTAATAATTAAAATATTTTTGTAATCCATTTTTTATGAGATTAAAACTAATTAAGTATAAATATTTTTACAAAATTAAGTACTGATATTTATATTATTTCTCTCCAATTTCAGATCAAATTTATTATTTGTATAAATGTTATACTAATATTTTATATTAAAAACGAAATTTTAACATATTACTTTGTTAATTACTTTTTATTACGTACTCATGTTTTGTTCTTTTTTTTTTTGCCAAAATACAACAATATTGTCTTTTACTATTTTTAAACCAAAATTTTTATTTGTATGAATGTTATACTAATATATTTTTTTATTAAAAATGACTTAATAAAATGACTTTTACCCGTAAATTTTAATATAAGTATCAAATACTTAATTTTTGTAAAAATTTTATACTTAATTAGTGTTAATTTTATAAAAATTAATTTTAATTATTAAAAAAATTGGGTCAAAATTGAATCAGAGATACATAAATATGGACTAAATTGAATCATTGAGACATATGTGGAGACTAAATTGAAATCAACACAATGACATCTGATGGTGATACTGACACGTGACATTTCATTGCCACGTGGCACTAATAATGCCACGTGTTACACCAGGGACCTAACATGTGGTATTTTTAATTTTGTTTAAAATAAATAAATAAAATTTTAAATAATTTTAAAAAAATAATAACAAATTTTAAAAAATAAAAAAAACCACATATTGATACATGGCACACCCTTAACGACGTTAGTCATCTCCGTCTGAAAGGAACTTAATTGAATCACTTTTTCAAAAGTTGAAATGCAATTGACACTTTTTTTAAAAGCGGATACCAGATCGACACACCTTTACAAAAATAGGTACCATCCGAGTAATTAAACCTATTTGAAAATGATTTTGTATTCATGATAAGAAAGATTATAGTCTCTAATATCGAACCACACAATGAATCCAAAAATAGAAGCAACATAGCGTTTCTCAACTTGATTTTCTATGAATCAAAATGTTATTATGATGCTTTCGTCTGTATAGAAAGACAGAAGAAAAAAAAACAAAGCAAACTTTATTTAAATAATTAAAACTAACATGACATTTCACAACAAAACATGCATACATACATTATCATCCATTAAAACCAACTCCATTGTTTCCTTAACTTAATTTAAATTCACGAGCAACCAAATCTTTATCATCCTAGTTTTAATACTCAAATTATTCTTCAACATAAAAGTATAACCAATTTTATCATATTAAATAAATGTAGCAATTTTTTTCTAAAAACTTAAATACAATACTTCATGTCAATTAAGCTCAAAACATGAAGTAACTGAGGAGGGAAACTAAAATTCTTCAAATCATCGGTACATATTTATAGAATTCATGAAATTCATACAAACCATGTTATATATGAATATTGGTTTGGATTATTCAATGATCCAACCCAACCTAACTCAATTTAACTGATGTTGTATTTCATTTATGATTGGGTCAATTTCAACTCAATTCAATCCAAACTAACTAATTCTTATACGGGTTAGATGACGAATTTAATATAAAGGAATCCGAGACTTATTTTTATACTTGTGTTATATTTTTCTTTTCATATCTTGAATTAGTTCAAGAAAACTTGTTATGACTTGATTTATTAAATTAGTCGAAACCTAAATTATTTTTTAATTGGTTGAAAATTGAAATTTATATTTTACCAAAAACAAAACATCGATATAATTAACTTAATTCAATCTAATACAGTGAAGTGAAGACTAGATTAGATTAAATTTGATTTAACATAACAAATGCAAAATCCAACCAAACTTAATAAGTTTTAATATATTAAGTTATAGACTTGTCTAAGTCTTATTCAACTCAACCTAACTCGTGAACATCTCTAAAAATCACAAACAACTATTTTGTATGAATTGTCTTCAAGATTACATGACCATCAATTAAATAAGCTAGGTATGCCTTTTTAATATTTTTTAACAACTTTTATTTTTGAATTAAGAGTTGACAGTTAAGCTTATAAGAAATCCATGAGTCTAAAAAAAAAATTCTTTTCATATATAGCAAACTCTTTGATAATTTTGAAGGATAATTTAATGTCTGAGAACCTTATATTTATACATATAATACTTGGTTCTGGTGTAGGGGTTGAACGTCTAAGAAAACAACTTGTCAGGTCTTTAATCCATGGCTTCAATCGTTTGTTCAATCCACATGTTCGTTTGTTGATCGTGTTGTACCGGTTACATGCACTTTGATGCCTAAGTCAACTAAGGTTCGATCGGGCGAGAGCAATAAATACTATAATAAATGCTAGAGAAAAATCCTAACAACCATACATATGACTTGTATTTATAGTTTTTTACACAGGCCTGCAATTAAGGTTAGGCTAATTAGGGTCCAATTGCTTTTTAAAACTGATTACTAACATATTTACAATAACTATGAAGTTGCTTGATCTACTTAGACGTCATTCGGTCGGGCTTGTCGAACGGCGTCACACTTATCTTGCATAAGAGGACACTAGTATTGAATTTTGGGGATTGTTTATTGTTAGAACTGGAAGGGGAAACCGACCGGTAGCTAGTCGGTGTTACACATATTCATAAGGGGACCTTAGGATGGAATCCTATCTGTAGTCCAACTGTTGTCAATGACCGAGGGTTGCTTGGTTGCCGAGCGACTGCTGATTATTGCGCATAACATGTATTAATGGACCTCAAGATGGAATCCTGAAGACAGTCCAACTGTTGGCATTGGAAAGGGATCTGACCGACTCATGTTCGCTGTTGACTGCATAAATGCGAACCTTTTTTGAAGTAATCTTAATTGATTGACCGTCAGTCAACACATTACATCAACTGACAGACTACAACAATCAAGAAAAATCATATTTTGTCACAGGTGGTCAACAATTGACCGATCCGCTGGGCATACAATAAAATACCTTTTACATTATGAACATACTATTAGAATATTTTTAATACCACAAACTTTTGATGAATATTATCACTTAAACAATATAATATTACCTAACATTTTACTATAACAAGTTATTAAAAAATAATTACTAATAAATAAATCTTATTCTTTTTTTTTTTTATGATGATGGATTTAATGCAAGGTTTTGAGTTTTGAATATTCCCTTTGAAGCTTTTGTCTTGATCTTGTGTTTTGAATCAGAGAGAATGTAAATGTAATCTTTCAGAGATTCTCTTTGGTAATGTTTTGGTAATGTATGAAGGATCATACATAAAATTGGCCATTTTGTGTATAGGGCTTATTGGGTCAAGCTTATTGTTTGTTGGTCATTTAAAATTTGTTAGACGGACTTCATCGTATATGATATAATCCAAGCCCAGAACTGGTATAGATATTTTTTATATTATTATCATTTATTATCGTGATTATTGTTTCTAAAATTAGTTCCAAAGTTTCAATTATATTGAGCAGAGGAGAGTAAATTATTAACGATGTGGGATAAAGAAATAGGATAACATAGGACCGAACAAGGAAGGAGCATAATTTTAAGGATTAGTGATTAGAAAAGTGAAATCCGAGCGCAGAGAGCGAGGTGGGACACGGTGAGTGCTTAGACTAGAAAGGTCAAAATTGAGGTTCTTTGGATTGTTGGTGGTGAATGGCGCAAGAAGAGGAACACCCATCTTCACCTATGCACCCATCTTCTTCATACACCTTCCTTCTCAACATCATGAGCAAAAGGAGAACCTGGGCATGTCTTTTTCTCTTTGTCTATGGAACCCTTTTGGCTTCTTCATGGAACTTCCTCCAATCCACGCTTTCATGGTACAATCTTCAAGTTCAGTCCTCCACCTCCGCCTGGCCGGCGCTCTACGCCTCCGTGCTTCTCGGCACCGTCTTTGGCCTCCTCTCCATGGTGGCGGCGCTGATGGTTATGGTTCCCGCGGTGGTGGTCACGTGGATCACGGTGGTGGTGCTGTTGGCCTTCTTTGGGAAGCCTAGGAGGACCCTGGTGGTGGAGGGGAGGAAGATGACGGGGGAGATTTTCGGGGTTGTGGTGAGGATTTTGTTGAAGGAAGGGAATTTTGTGGCTGCGCTTTGTGCTGTTTTGGGGTACTTTGCTCTTGTTAGAAGGAATGGGAATCAAGAAGGGGTTGTTGGTGAATCGTGAATGGTTGGTATTTGGTGGTGGAGTGGTTGGTTTTTTGGATTCTCACATGGGGTTTCCAAGGTTCTGCTGATTTGGTAAAGTGTCTTAATCTGTTTGGTTTTTTTGGGGGGTTGAGAGTAGCAAGGTGAAAGGTGAAACATTAAAAATGTTACTTTACTTACTAATATGTGTAGATGCTTAGCTTCCGATGATGTCAGGGTAAATCCCAGTGTATGTTCTAGCTAATTCATTAATTTTTACTACCACTTACAAGCTTGTCTGTTTTTGCTGAATCTATAGATATGTATGTAATTGTTACAAATTTAGGTAATTTTGTTCACTTTTTTCTGATTTTTATCATCTGTTTGTGCAATCATGGACAATCTGATTGAGTTCTTGAGTTTTTTTGGTGTTTCTTGAGTTCTCAACCAACTTTATTGAAACTTAGAACCCAAATGGGGGAGGGATGAAATGTGTTGAAGTCAAATTAGGAAGTGGAGTGAAAAAGACTTTGTTGAGAATTTGATTAGATTAGAGTGTTTTGGAGCTTTTAAGTTAGCACAACACCTATTGAAAAGACAAGGAGTGTTCCTTGGTTTGCATGCATTCCCAACAAAAAACCGTGTTGTGTACCTAGTAAAGAACGAATTAATCAGAAACAACTTCTGTTGGAAGTCAAGTTTTGGTTGAAACATCTTTACCCAGAATAGAAAAGTTAATCATTGAACCATTGTCAAATTATCCGATGATAACAGACAACCACCCATTTCACCAAACATGTTACCAACTAGTCAAACTCAGTATCAGCATCTGAAAAGAAATGTTTTTCACAGAGAAGATTTTGTGCATGGCATGGTTGTTGAACCTGTGATGAGATGTCTGTGTAAACAACATATCTGACATGTGAATTCTGAAAATTTATCATTCTAAATTGCTGACAGAGTTTATTTGAGTGATCTTAGCTTAGGGTGAGTGAAGTTGTTTTGGAAGATATCAATCTGCCACCAGATTCTTTTCTCCCAATGGTGGCAAACATCATGGAGAAGGAGAAGCTAGCTTAAAAGGGGATGTTTCAGAGTTCATGTGAAAGTAAAACAAGAATATTTGAATTTGAATTTTGAAATTTGGAATTTGGTGTCTTCTTGCACATGTGCAACCAACCCAACCACACTTTTTCTGCAGATTTTCTTTTCTTGCTACTTGTTTTGCAAGCAAGAACGAATCATTTGCTCCAATTGGACTCCAAATTTTCTTTTTCAATTTTGGTCAAAAATTGATAATATTCCTATGAAAGTGTACCTTTCTACAGTTCTAACCACACCGGATTCATTGTATGTGTTTGTGTTTTTTTAAAAGGTTGACCTGCTGCATGTTTGACAGTAACCTAATTATAAAAAAATACCAACTGTTTTCTGAAAATCCTTTTAGAAACATAAAGAAAATAATTACTTTTTTTATAGGAAGAGTCATATTACATATTGATTAATTAGAAATAAATAAAATAATGTTAAAAGGAGACAAGTATCCTTCAGGAAACAAAAAATATATTAGGGTTTTATTTAAAGAGTGGAACTTGTCTCCTTTATTTGTGCAGAATGAATGATATAAAAATAAGTAGTAGTAAGTGTATTCCTTGCTTCATGTTACTTGTTTCTTTCTTCATGGCCCAATAACTGTTATCATTACAATATACATTAACACATAAAATTAAGCATATATTTCAGCCTTACCGACACTCCCTTGTTTATATTACTCTTATGTTTTTTTGTTTTTCTTGGCTCCATTAATTACGAAACTTAACATCAAAGCATGTCAAATGTATAAATCATAGGATATTGAAACACAAAATACGTATTATGTATATGATTTCATATTAATCTAAAATTTTATAATGTTTCATTTGTACAAAATAAAAGTAAATATAATGCATACTTTTTTAAAATATAAATAATTTATTTGATCATTTTATTAATATTTAATTTAATATGAATAATCATGATGATATGAAATTATAATTGATAGTTAGATGATAAAATTTACGTTTTTGCATAAAATTATATATCATTCTTTTAGGAAAAATTCAAAACCCACGTAAAATTAATGTGTAAATAAAATAGCATTCAATGCGTAATATCCCATTATTTAGAAATCACGTTTGTATTTGTGATTCATTAATAGAGCTGTCAAAACGGGTAATCCGGTCCGACCCCGTTCGATCCACCACGAGTTGATGATTTAGTGAGTCAATCCAACCCTACTCACTTTTTAACGAGTCAAAAAAAATTCAAACCCGGCCCGGCCCACCACGGGTTGGCGGGTTAAACGGGTTGGCTCACAGGTTTACTTAATTAAAAAAATGTTATTTTTTTTATTTTATTTTTTCCGTAAAAACTAAACTGTAATTCTAATTAAAATCTAAATAAACTTTAATACAATCCAAATACAAACCAAAATAAAAAAAAAAATACAAATTATTTATATGTTAGATAAAAAAACAACTTAACATGACTCAAATGTAAAGCACAACTTAATAAAAATAAATAAAAACATTTGTGTGACCCTTTTATCTGCGGGTTGGTGAGCCAACCCGGCTCACCATGGGTTCAACCCGAATGAGTCAGGTTCTAAATGAGCCGGGTCAAAAATCAGTCCGTATTGAAATTTGTAAAAAAATTTCAACCCAACTCGGTCCGAACCCGTGGTGAGCCGGGTTGGCTCGTGGGTTCCAACCCATTTTGACAGCTCTATTCATTAATAATAAATTCCATATGAATAAACTTGTCAATATTTACGTATTAAAGAAAAAGACATCCACATAAAAATTATAAAAGTTGTACTATAAGGAGTAATCAAATATAAGAGTTTCTATAAAAAAAAAGTATGTAACTTTATTTAGTTTACGAGATAAATTAAATTCATTTTTCAATATCTTATTTTTTTCAACAAATATTTGTGGAGAAATTTATTTAGATTGAACATATTATATACAAATTTGGCTAGAGTTTGAAAAATAAGCCTAATGTAAGGTTGAAAATGAAAGGTACACTAATAAGTCACAACTAATAACTAATAAACAAAACAACTTGTATATTTTTGTATTAATATGTTAGACATGTAGCTTTTGGTGACTTGGATCTATAGGTGTGCAATAGTGATTTCTCTAGTTGATGAATTTTCTTTGAAGTTGTTTTACATTGCCCTAAAGACCCGCAATCAATGATCAAAAGTCAATCATAAAGCAATGGCATCAATAATCAATGCACTCTATGCTCAATACAAGTCATGTGCCAAGAAGTTCAGCCTTGAGCTCATCATGTTAATCAATATAGAAAAGGGGTGAGAAGAAGATGAAGAAGAAAAAAAAGTCTATTTTATGAATTTGTGTTTCCTTCGTCTTTCTTCGATTTGATCTTATTATGGATACTATGGCATAAATTGATTATGTTCTTTATTTTTACAACAAATTATTTAATTTTTTCCTTCCTTTCTTTTAAGTTCTTAGGTTAATGTTGTTGTGCCTTCTTCTCTCTTAACCTTTGTTTTCTTTCCAACATCCTTTGTATTTTTTTTTTATATATGAATGATAATTCATCTTTTTCGTGTAATATTTGAGTTGTTTATATAGTTTGATATTTTTTCGCTTTAATGTTAGTCGAGAAACTATCATAAAACACATTTTAAATGTTAAATAAACTTAACAAAATTTGGTTAAAAAAACTAAATTCATGCATTTCTAATGTTGGGAAATTAAATTGGATCAAAGTTTTGAAGAGGAATTAATTTCAATTTTCGTTAAAAGTTAAAGAACAAAAAACATATTTGATCTTAATTTTAAATGTAAAAAATATGAATAATAAATAAAACTTAATTGTAAACTAACAAAAGATAATACATTAATTTAATTAAAAGGTTGGTTGTGAAAATGAACAATATTTTATATAAAATTCTTTAATATGCTTAGTTTGATATGAAATTTCAGTATTTCTGAAAAAGTTACACCAAATATTAACCTTTTATGATTTTAATATAATAACTAATATAAAATTTTAGAGGTATTCACATGAGTTGGATTGGTAAGAACGTCACTGATCACAAATTGGTCACAACCTTTTACGAAAATTAAATTTTTAACTAATAATTAAGGTCGTCTTCCTTTGGTACGGTAGAATTGGTGGAGTGTCAAGGAATTTGTGTAAATTTGAATGAATGAGTATGTGTGTTTTTTTAATTGATTTAGAGGATAAAATAAGTGGATATGGAGATGAATTTTGTGAGAATTAGTGAATAATTTTAGTGATGTGAAAGATTGAATAAAAAAGCTTTAATAGATGAATTTGAAGATTACTAAAATACCCTTGATGATAAAAATATAAGAAATGATTTTTTATTAGTTAAAAATATTAAATTAAAAAAAATTATTTAATAAATTTGAATAAAAAAATAAAGAAAAAGATAAATTATTACTATTATTATTTCAAATAATGTAATTATTATTATTATTATTATTATTATTATAAAAATTAATAATAATAATAATATTATTATTATTATTAAATATTATATATATTATATATATATATATATATATATTATTTATTGTTATATTTAATTACTATATATACATATTATTTATTATTATTTAACTATATATATGCATTTTATTTAATATATTCATATTATATATATATAATTATTATTAATTATTCTATATACTATTAATTATTATTATTAATCTTCAACCACACACACTTTCCACCAATATTTACACATTTTCCATGAACATTCACAAACAGAGGCACAATCACACACACACAAAACTTCTATGAATAGTTAGTTTGCTTCATGTTGTTCATGTTAGAGTCTAGTTTATCTTACTTTGACTCTCCAAACATTGCAATATTGTTCATGTTGTTAGTTAATTTGATTCAACTCCAACAATAGTTCATTGGGTTGTTGTTTTTCATATTCTCACGAATAGTTAGTTTGATTCATGTTGTTCATGTTGGGAGTCTGGTTTATCTTACTTTGACTCTCCAAACATTGCACATGTTGCTCATGTTGTTAGTTAGTTTGATTTAGCTCCAACAATAGTTCATTAGGCTTCTGTTCTTTGTATTCTTAAGTATCTTTGTGGCACGAAGTTTTAGTCTCTTTTGTCTCCTCCTACGTCGTCTTTGGATTTGTGGGCCTATTGTGATGTGGATTGGAATGGTGATTCTAATGATCGGAAATTCACTACCGGGTGATGTATTTTTCTTAGTGAATTTACCTATATCATGGAAGAGTAAGAAACAAGATGTGACATCTTGATCGTCCATAGAAGTTGAGTATCGCGTCATGGCTTTGACTACTTGTGAGATTATTTGACTGCATTGGTTACTTGCATATATGAGTTTCTACTTGAAAGATCTCGTGCCTTCGCATTTTGACAATAAAATTGCTCTTCATATTGCCCGCAACTCTATTTTTCATAAACAAACCAAACATATTGAAACATATTGCTATTTTACTCGTCATCAAACTTGACATTATATCTTTACTATTTGTTCCTTTAGCTCTATAGATTGCATATAGGTTTACCAAGTCATACTAGTGCAGTTTTGCTATTTTAACTCGCGTTATAGACCTCGGTTATCACTTAACCAAAACATAAAATGACACGGTGACATTTTTGCAGTTTTTCCAACTTTTATGCTCAGTTCAACATATACCTGAAGTAGAAAACACCTTTCTGCTTCGGTTCTCAGAAAACTAATGCCAAAAGGTCTTATATGCCTCGGTTTTGAAGATCCGAAGTCTAAAAGTTGGCTAATATTTCAAAAATGCCACTAGGGAAGTGATGTTTGGCCTCGGGTGGAGTTGGACCGGTGCCAAAAATTGTTTTCTACCTCAGTGAAAAATTGAACAGAGGCCATAAGGTTCGTTAGGGTTCAAAAATCACGAATCACTTTTCTTCTTCCTTGCGGGCGTGTTCTCTCTCTCAGCCACCCACCTTCGCTGCTGTAGTTGCTGCTGCGCTCTGGTCACTCACGAGTACTCGACGTTTGGCTCATTCGCGTTTTGGCTTAGCGAAGTGCGATTTAGGGCTCGCGAAGTGGGTGTGAGTTCATTGTGTTGCAGGTGCGTGGCAGATTGGTGTTTAACGTCGATGGAGATCTGTTGTTGATGGTGGCGAGACGTGTAGGTGGATGTAGTGTGAAGAAACTCGTCATTGCGATGAAGGTGGTTTTGCGATTTGGGGGAGGAGGCGCGATTAAAGGTTTGTGATTTGCTGCAAATGGTTGATTTTTGTTCGTGGTTCTACAAGTGTGGTGTTCGTGTTTTCGTGCATGAAGAACATGAAGGTTCCATGGTGGTGGCTTATGGTGAAGGAGAAGATTGTGATGACTGCGAATCTTTGGTGGTGAGTTTCGGACGTGGCGGTGATTGACGGAGTTGCGGTAGAACCATGGTGGCTGCCTAGGGTTTCTGGTGGAGAAGATAGAACGTTGAAAATGCATAACGACACATATGGCCTTGGTTTTCAGCAAAATTGAGGCAGAATATGGAGTTTCTGCTTCGGTTGAGACCCGAGGCAAGAAAGCTTACCTTTTTTGCTCTCATTGTAATATGTCTCGGTTCTAGAACCGAGAAAAAATGACAAAAATAACCATTGCCAAAAGCCCTTCCTGCACTAGTGTCACACCCTGTTTCACGCTTTCATTTTTTATTTAAGAAACTTTCAATGCATTTAGCCGTAACATTGTGAGTTTGAGGAGGATCATAGGTTCATGTTTTGCACTCATTTACTTGTGGTCTCTAGCTTTGTGTGTATTATATAACACATCTCTTATAACATTTTCTATACAATTTTAATAATACACAATTCCCTTTTTCGTATATTTCTTTCTTTGATTTCTACAATTTTAACTAAAACTAATTTAAAATGTTAATTTTATAATAAGAAAAGAGGAAAATGAAAGTATGATACCAATGACTATTATTAGTAAGCAACATGCATGAATAAAGTCTACCAAAAGTCATAACTTAACTTCTCACACCAGACAATAATCAAAAACAGTGTATAATTATGCAGATGCTGATTAAAGGTAACCATCATAGAAACCTTTATTCGAAAGTGCAAACTATGTAGCAAATAAGGAATATGATTAACTTAATACAAGAAGATAAGATTAATGATGGTTGGTTTTTTGAGTATATTATGGGAAAAGATAAATCATTACTTCTGCATAAGGTAAGTACAATGTGGTCTCATTCTGTGCTTGAAAAAGACTAGGTAATGAATAATCATACATAAGTTTTCACACATGGTTGGTCCCCAACTTTGAAGAAAATGAAGTAAATTAATGAGAGATGTTGAGAAGTGAGAACAATGGTGGCTTCCCATATAAGACACTTCTGAGTTCTGATTCTGACATTATCGTCTAACTTTCTGCCATGCGTGCATCTTAGCTTATGTTGTCCCTTTTTTTACGTTGGACTTATGATTACAAAATTGTTACCATATATTTTAGTATTGAAATTTAGTCTTTTATATATATATATATATATATATATATATATATATATATATATATATTTTTTTTT
>Ga0209589_1011555_pt1 | contig 12369 bp, 10 predicted proteins | sample CowpeawhiteBW_FD_187525 | JGI IMG/M metagenome (GOLD analysis project Ga0209589, IMG submission 187525) | Root nodule microbial communities of legume samples collected from California USA - Cow pea white BW (SPAdes) (version 2) | ecosystem: Host-associated > Plants > Roots > Nodule | place: USA...
AAAAAAAAAAAAAAAAAAAAAAAAAAAAGACAAGACAACCGCCCAAAGTGGCTTAATCAATAACCCACATCTCTTATCTCAATGAAGCTGCAATCCTCACGTTTCTATGGTTGAAAGAATGCAGAACAAGTTGAAAGAGTGTGATCAATCAGAAACGCTGATAAAATGTCTCTAACACTGTACACGCGTGGGCCAAAAAATAAAAAGGACTATAAAAGAGATGGTGAGCTATTTTTCCAGGAAAAAGATGATCTCCGCCCTGTGATTTGGGGTGAGAAGCTAAGCCCAAACATCTCCTTGAGGGCCTTGCCCCTCTCCCAAAACCTCACTAACTTGGCAACTATTGTAGCACTTTGCATTACGTGGTTCATATCATTTTCGCTCCACAAACGGTTCACTAGTTGCATTCTCCTGCGCTTTGAATCCAATGAAATGCCCCACTCCTCGTACAGCCTTATTCTCTCCTTATCGGAAAGCCTCCTCTGCATAAGCTTCACAAGCATTCCTCTTTCTCGCCGAAGTGCTTTCACGCTGTATCCCCAACCAAGCACATACATCAAAAGAAATACACTAGTTAACAAGTTAACCTCCATGGTGCAAGGAAAAGCAATAAACTAAATCAACCATAAGTGAATCAAATCAACAAAACAGGCAATAGCTTTTTGTAGGGGACGATGAGTCAATATAGGTGGATAAATAATCATATGATCCATGTTCAATGTAGAAATTTCTTCGTTAGTCGTAGAGGCCAATATGTCCATTTGGATTCCGAATAATAGAAGAAACTGAAACACATGCAGAAGTGACAGAAAGAGAAAACAGAACCTTGAAGCTAGTGTGATTGTCTGACTATTTCTCACAGACTGGTTTCCATCAGAAAACGTTTCTTTTAGGAAGGATAATCTTCTAAGTTCTACCTCCATGTAAATGGAATCTGTTGGATCACCCCTGAATAAAAGAAAGAAGTAGGTCCTGTGGGTCAATGGTACACAGCATGATTGCCACAGTTCAATTATCTCCTTTTGCTGTCTCGTGAATTGCAGAGACCAATCTAAAGGAGTTCCAGGCGTCTCTAACATCGGATCCACACCTACATCTTTCACGTTCCTCTTTCTTCCTGCCTCGGGGTCCTACAGTAAACAGTCTCCCATACTTAGGAAGAGACAACTAAAAGATGTGTATAGTTAGGAAAATATCGACTTATTCTCACCTGGCCATCAACAAGCTGCTTTTCATATTCTTGTTTGACCATTTCTTTCATCCCAGCAACAAAAGTCTGGATGCTAGCAATATCCTCATCAGCAGATGTTCTGATGCTGCTCGCTCTAAGATCATCCACAGAAAGACTTCCCATGGAAGACTGAGAACCATTTCTTAACAATTTTATAGAACCATCATAATTTAATGGAGGAAACTTTCTCCGCAAACCATCTGGCCTTCCAGGGAATCCTTTATCATATCCATTGGCTGGAGTCCTCTGTATTTCTCCCATTGAATCCGGCGAACCAGTCATGTGATACTCCGTACAACTCCAGCTTCTAGTTAATTGAAGATTCCTACAATTTGACATATTTTCTGACATGCCCTGTGGAGATTGTTCATCAGGGGAAGGACATACGAGAGAATCAATGGTTGACTGTACATCATGCAGCCTCTGCTCCAGAAGTGTTGAATTTTCTTGGATCTGACTGTCTCCAGCATCTTCATTCAAATGTGAAGATATTTCCTGGCTTATTCCACTGTCCTCTCCAGATATTGCTGAAGTTAAGTCCCCATTGTCAACACATCGAACTTCCTTGCAGTAATCTTCAGTGTCTTCTGTACAAGAAAAAATAGCTTAGAAATGATTGGATCTGATGCGGTTCCACCAAAGAATATCATTATTATCAAACTATGTACTCTGCAGGCAAAGATACGCAAGTACCTACCATCAGGATTACTTCCACTGTCTCCATCATTATAATGAGGGTTGTTGAATTCTCTGATGTGTGTATTAGGACGATGAGGACCACAAATGCTCGATGACTCTGATACAGAACAGTCATCATCCCACATATCTTCCCCTTCCTGCACATTAAGATTGATGATTAATAATGCAGGCCTGAACAATGCAATCCCAATTTAAAGGAACGACATCAAACATGTAATAAGTTAGGAAATAGAAACTACTTTCTCAGATATCTGCTCCTTTCCGACCATGCGCAGCAAATCTTCAACCCTTGATTGAGCAAGGTCACGTTGCTTAGTTAGCTCCCTAATTTCCTTCTCCATCTGAATAATTAAAATTCCTATCATGAACATGCAATGAGCAAAGAAAACACAGAAATATGTAACATGCATGAACCTGAAAAGTATTTCATTTAATATCAATACAACTATGTCAAAGATATCGAATTTTTCCCCAAAAAACAAGGCTATTAACCTATATAAAATGGCTAAGTTGTGTTTCTAGGGAGAGTGTGACACATGTTGAACAGTGTCTCTAACCGCCAACGAAACATGAACAGTAAGATGCATTGAAGAAAACCCCTGCTCTATCCAAAAAAAAAAAAAAACTGAGGCAAACAAGTCCATTTGAGGTCTATTCTAAGGTGTTCCTATCCTTCTTATAGATAGGATACATAAATTCACAGGGGCGGTATTGGTCACGAACACAAGTAGCCAGAAAGAGGTTAATACACAAGACAAGCCCACAATCAATACAAACATTATAGCACAAGAATTCAAACAGTAAATTATACAACCTTCTCTATCTGGAGATCTTTCTTTCTCAACAATGTTGCATAATCACAATTGGTGGTAACCGGACCAGGAGTTTTCAACTCACTCTCCAATCTAGCCACCTCTTTCTGCAAATGCTTGACCAAGGCCTTATCAGACATCACGACATTAACCTGTGCTTTAGTGGTAACTTCTTTTGCACAACAAGCAAAAAGAAGTGTGTTTCTGGTTTGCTCAACATGACTTCGTGCAGGGCTCAAAGTGCAAATGATAGCCGTCCTAGCATTTCCACCCAAGCAAGGCTGCAGTATACGTGTCAACTTGGAATCTCTGTAATTGATGTGTCCATGTCTTCCGTTACTGCATTATTCACATCAAGTCAATGAATTTATTAAACAGTTATGGGATAGCTCCTGCATCAAAGTTTTGAACATACAAAAGATTTCTAGTGCTAAGATACCTCTAATTAGCCAGAGGTACAAAATTATCTGCCTTCTTTTCTCTCACAATTTATTGACGATGGAATGATAATCATAAAATATTAACTAGATTTCATCTCTCTAACTGAAGAGTTTCATATATATATATATATATATATATATAAATTAACTAAAGAGGCTACCCTAATTCTTTATATATAGAAACGCTATCCTACTATGATATCATAATAGTCTCAGATGGGTCAGTTTCATCCATATAGAAAACTAGGCAACCTTATGGCCAGAAGGTTATAAAGAAAAACTAGAATAATATGATTAAGCAATAATAAAATTAAAAGACACGGGAAAAGGTGAAATTAAATAAATTTGAGGTAGATTTTTTAACTATATTAGAAACTGCATAAATAAGGAAAGCACCATAAACTGAGGAGTGAGTAGACAACCTAAGCTTGCGAATAACAGTTCCAAGAGTAAGTAAACTCCGGTTTATATGGCAACCTTCTTTTAGTCTCATCCCAGCTGATGATGCCTGAGAGGCACGCTCACTCCCTGCCAAATCAACAAAATTCTGCAGAGAAACAAAAAGAAATTAAACAATTATAAAATCTTTGATAATGACCGAAATAGGAGGGGAATTTTAAAGAATGTAAAACATACCACACTAGCTACTAGGGTGGCTGAGTTGCCTTTGCCTATGAATTCCCTGGCAGAACTTTCCATTGTCTGAAATGTTGCAACTCCGTAAATGGAAGTCTATCAGTAAAAAGTATTGAGCACAATATTTTAAGCATGCAAGGGGAAGGCACATACCAATCTGATAATTTGGTGAGATCTAGAACTCTTCTCATTGAGGTATGTCTCCCCCACCTGTCTCTGAGCTGCAAGAATAAAGTAAGCAATACAATAATGCCTACTATTGACTACCCTGAAACAATAAAACTATGCAAAGTCTTTTGCTTTTACCTTCACTGAAGGCTATAAGCTCTTTTAAATGCCCCCAGTCTCGAAGAGTCTCCTCTGTGAGTTTCTCTAAAATGGGGCCTCTCTGATTTGAAAATAATGAATCATTAAAACAACAGTTGATTATGCGATATTTTTTTTATTACACTTTTATCCAATATAAAGGCATTATTCACCTCTGGATCATCACGTAACCTAAGTGGAGTGTTGTCCGTACTGAGGAGGTCTCGAACAATTTCATTGTAAATTTCAATTGCTGAGAACTTCAATATAAATGCTCTTTCTTCATGCTAAAAAAGTTAAAATTATATTGTCAACAGCACTTAATAATAATATTATAGGCTCTGGTGGAGAATGATAGCCAAGAATTAAACCAGAATATATATCAATATAATAGTATATTTACCCTCTTTATATAGTCAAAAATATCAGCAACAGCGTATTCGGTTATTCCAACCATCGTATATGTCTTCCCACTACTTGTTTGCCCATATGCAAAAATACTCGCTGAAAGAATATATAATACGTATATTAATCAAAATGGGCAATGAGTATAAGAAACTAGCCATCATGACAATTATACTCACAGTTAATTCCACCAACAACTGAAAGAGCAACTTCTTTGGCTCCTTCCTCGTATACCTGCCTTGTGGCACAATCACCCCGAAATACTTTGTCTATCACCAAAGATAAAAGCCGATCAAAAAAAAATCACCAATGATAAAAAAAGAAAAGTTTAGAAAAACTCCACCCATAATCAATGGATCTCCAGTTCGATGTCTTTATTAAAAATTAAAACTTGTAAAGGCTATATCATACGACAAAAATAGGCAAAATGCAATTTAAGCATAGTAATACTATATTTAAAAATTAAAGTTTAAAGAAAATTGAGATTGACAGTTAGCAAGTGGTGCTAATTCATCCACCAAATGTTTGCATCAAAGTTAATTATTTTCCAAAGTCGGATCACGCAGATTAGGGAAAAAGTCCATTACCGCAGCAATGAGTCGAGGCAATGCAATCCTAAACTAATCGAAATGTAAAAATAACTAAATGTCTTTCTTCAGGTAAGGGAAAGAGATCCTGTGGCGTTTAGGACTATATATTTACCAAATCTAACCCGCGTTAAGTCCTCAGTACTTTGTTAATGTCAAGTATAAACCTGAAACTGAATAACTCAGTTTCAATGGCAATAAAAATTTCAAATAATAAAGCAAATTTGCTTACCAAATGTGTAGGCACTTGGAAATGTGGATCCCTCACGAAGTGTGTTCCGATACAAGATGGTAGTATCATTAATGCATTCCCAGTCTGCTGATTCATTAGCAGAAATCTCCTTCTCATTCAGAGGCCTCAGCCTTATTGACACAAGAATCTTCTCTTCGCGGCCACTCACTCCTTGCATCTTCTCCCATTTCAGCAGCTCTTCTCCAGCGATAGCTCCCATGTCTCGCTTTGCCCAATGTTTTCTCCGACCCAATTAACAAGTTAATCAGACCTCATAAAAAGCCCATGACTCCTAAAAGTGGACAAGTGGGGTGGTTGATTATTAAAGCTATTCTTTCTTTCCCAAGATGCAAGCATTTAAAAGAAAAGAACCGAGAGTTTACAAAAAATACTAAGCCCTTAACTAAATGCAAGAAGATAATCACAATTCATAATCATGAAATGACCAAACTCAGAAAAGATAGCCACCCGTTAATTTCGGTTGATAAATAAATACTCGATAACAGCAATAGCGAGCTAACTATAGATTATATTTATATCCAACTAAGACAATACAGAATGCTAACTAATTACGCTTTAATCATCAGTAAACTATCGGCAGTTGGCAACATATCACGACCTAAAAGACTTCTGTTTAAAGAGAGATGATCAATCATGGTTTTAGTTTAGTCCGATTAAAGGACACACGGGTCTTTTACTTTTATTCTTTGGTACTAAGCTTCACAGGGAGACAAGAATAAAGAAGAAGGAGCGAGGGAAAAGAAAAATTAAAAAGAAAAAAGAGCTGGCTGGGGCCAAACAAAGCATAAAAAGCGAGGTTCCCTTTTTTATTAATCCTTCCTTCAACAATGAACCAATTGTAATCTAACAATAGAAAACTTTCAACAGCAGCGACCCCGACAACGCTTGAGAACAAAGTAACAGAGTTTTACATAATAATAAATATGAAATTGACCCTGAACTGGTAGTTTTGCACAGCACAACACACAACCTGGTCCCCAACCAACAGGATAACAGGGCCATCCTTCCTTTTCAGTTTTTTTTTTTTTTAATCCTTCTCTTTATTTTCACTTCTGGCCAATTAACAAAACCATCACAAACACTCACTCTCTCACTCATTCTCATACACATCATATTTTGCAAACCAAGGGATTTTCACCTCTCAACCTCTCCGTCCTTTTCGCCACCCCGTAACAACGCTAACCTAATTCACATTCACAGCACAACGTAGCTTACTTACGAATCTGCAACAACCTCTACTATTTTTTGGAGCTGCTTTATCTGTGATCACAATTCAAAAATAGGATACGAACCGAAATAGAAACAATTTATCATCTCCGCTTCTATCAAACAAATGCCACGTTGATTCACAACAAAGTGCTCCAAATCACCTCGAGTGGATATTTTGTAGCTTAGCAAGTATATTCTTCTTCATCAGCCGGCACAAGCCACAACGTAGCGTTAAGTAACTATCAGATTTTGTTAAAAAATGAAAAAAAAAAAAAAAAAAAAAAAACACAGAGCGAGAATAGTAATCGAGAAGAAGAAAGAAACATACTCGGTGCGGAATAGAACAGTGTGAATCCGTAACAACTTCACTTCACGAATCACGAACCGCGATCTGAAACAGAACACAATGCGAGTTAGAGAGAGTCTCCGGTTGCTTCCTCTCTCTCTCTCTCTCTCTCTCAGAGTCTGAAGCTCACACGCATCATAGTTGAGAAAGGACCAGCGGGCGCGTAAATCTGATGCGGTGTCAACTTCTTCCATCTTTCTTTTTTTTTTTAATTTGACTTTTAGTTTTTTTTTTCTTACTGTGGTGGGAAGAGAAGGTAAATGACGAATGTGTCCCTGCTTTTTGTTCATGAATTGTTGTTCCCAGTCACGTGTGGAGGGGCATTGGGGTATTTAAGAGTGAGGGTGTGAGCGGTTGTCACCCAGACGCCGCCTAGGCACGTGCGGAGTGTGGAGAAAGCGGTTGCGATTCTACCCACTAGCGTTAATGTCTTAATGACTGTGTTTGAGAAACCGTCCACACGGATAAAGATCCAATCGCGAGAATCCACATTTGGAACTTTGTGTCTAACGGTCACTACAGTGAATAAATAAACTACTGTAGCACTGGCTCCAATTGTTTATTATTTATGAATCAGTTTTTCTATTTTATCTGTGATCACTGTTTAATTATTATAATAATAAATTTGTTTAGCACCACGAGATGGTCTTCATTTATGGCAGAAAAAGACACTCAAACCCATTATATTTGTAACGGAAAATATTTATCACGAATAAATGAAGACTTGTGTTTGAAGAATAAAAATGGTAATTAAGTTTGTTTCATATTTTTGTTTCCATAATATTATTCTTGAACTATATTTGTTGAGAATAATATGTAAGTTTAAAATAAAGCTATTTTTAATATAAGGTAAACTCTTATGATTTACTTAACAATTCTTTTTCGTATTATAAATTAGATCAAAAGAATTTCTTTAACTTTTACTAAAGATGTTTTTATCTATGTGATTCTAATACCTATAAAGTCATGATATCACCTTCATGAATTATAATATATTTAAACAATACACAATTCCTCCATAAAATCAAAGGCACTTTTTCATCCAAATCATCTACCCTAAGGTATTCTCAAGATTTACCTAGTTTCATTTATCTATTAAAGTCGGTTAGTCAAAATTTTAGTTTCAAACTCCCTTATTCTAATGTAAAAGCTAAATTTACACACACAAAAAACTATGATCAATGATTTGAATATACCGTTATAATTCTTGAACTAACAAATACTTGTGCAAACTTCAATTTTGTAAACTCTTATTTTCTATACATGCAAAATTTCCCAAGATCAATTCAAGAGAGGCAAAGAACACTTACTTTAAAACAAAATCTTATGAAATATATTTGCTCCGTTCTTCAGCATGAGAGGCTTTAATCTACAAAGAATGAGATGGATAAATTTTTGAGAACTTTATAGAGAATACACAAAAGATAAAGAAAAATAATACCCAACATTGATTGAAATAAATAAAGGACAATACGTTGTTCTCACATTTTCTTAATATAATACTTTTTAAATATTATTATTATTATTTAAAGTATAGCCAACATTTATTAATAGACTTTGATAAAGTCTTCTCACAATAATTATGTTTAGATTTGGAAATCAATGGACAAAGTTAATTAAACGAAACCATAATGTAACCATTACTGAAAGACAAAAACAGATCGTGTTTTTATATATTTTTTAAAATAAAAACAAAATGGCAATGGTGTTAGATAATAACTGATTTCTTGTGTAATATTAAAAAATGCTAATGATTTTAAAACTATAAACAAAATTGAAAAAGAAAAAAAATAATAACAATAGTTAGATCGTATACCTAAAATAAAGTATCCATTATCATAGATTATATTTTCCACTCCTTGGTTTTAGGAACTCTTGAAGATAAATTATTCTCTTAACTAAAAAAAAGTACTTTCTTTTTCTTCTACGTGCATTTACACACACACACACACACCTATAATTTTTTCCACTGTAAAAATATGTTACTTTCCACTTCATTTTATTTCATTCCCTGAACAAAGCATATAATAAATTAATTTAAGTGCATAAAAAAGTAAAATAAAATTATAGTTATTAAAGTTAAAGATTTATTTGATATAACTTTATTATGACTAAAATAGTAGACCTTATTCATTTAAGTATCTATAACGTGTGTCTTCTATAATTCTAGAGACTGAAATAACTATTAATGTCAAATTTGAATTTATTAAAAAATTATATGGGATAAGTATGATTTTAAAGACTATTATTTTTAGAAAACAACAAAGTTATCGTAATATTATTGATAAAAAAATGTTAAGGTAGGTTGATAACCATAAGCACAAGCATAGCTGTTAATTCTTATATAAATGGATTAAATATTAAAAAAGTAATTTTATTCCTTTGGATTTATAACATTTCATATAAAAATAATTATTAAGTTGAAACCGTCTACTTAAATAATATATTAAAAAAATAATTAGCAGGTAGAAAATCACACCTTGATTAGAGGAAGTTCGAATTAAGCGTGAATGTGTACAATATTCCAAGGTCAATGGTAACAATCATTGCCATTTTCTCTCTCTCTCTCTCTCTCCAAAGGACTGCTTCAAAACCTTCATAATTTTCTCCGTTTCGTGTTTGGAACTTACAACATTATCAAGCACACGAAAAAGACGTCCCTTTCTGAAAATGCCATTAATCATATAATTACAAAAAACACTCTTCTGTTTGTTTGAAAATACTCAAAAGTGATAATTGAATATAATAGACAAAGTTAAACTTTATATAAAAATAAAGACGCATAATACTATTATTTTAAGATTTCAGAGTTAAAGTGAACTTTCTTATATATAATTTCTTAATGACTATAAAACCATAACTAATATGAAATATAACCCAACAGTGATATCAGAGAGTCCATGATTCGAAGTGACTAACTGCATAACTATAATCAAAAGGGGTCACTATACACTTGAGGAAAAATATATCATATGAAAAAATAAGGAATTATGCTTGAGGAAAGATTATTAGGAATAGTTTAAGTGTGAGTCAAAGTCTCACATTAGATATAATAGACAAAGTTAAACACTATATAAAAATAAGAACTCATAATACCATTGCCTTAATATTGTAAGATTAAAATAATGTCAAATATATATGTTATATGTTTAAAAACTCATGTAAAATATATATATATATATATATATATATATATATATATATATAAATATAAATAATATAAAATATGACCCAACACTATTTTCATTTGAATCTCAGACTTACATTGATTATTCATTGTGTGTTTATCATGTTTCCATGTGTAAGTTTTGTCGGTCCCTATACAAATCAACGAAATTTGAAAAATATGCCGCTAGCAGTTAAATTAATTTATTATGACTTGGGTTGCACGTTAGAGTTTACGTATGTATATGATAGGAACAATTTATAAAAAAAGTACACCTATGAATAAAATTGTATTTTTATTTAAGAATAGTTTATTTGTTTTTTCTTATAAGAATATACAATCAACCAAACGATGAATAATACAACTTAATCAACAATTTAGTATTATGTTTAAATTATAGAATATGTATTTTATATTCATTTATTTTATGAGCAATCTTCACTACTTTTTTACTTGGGTTCATTTGATTGATTTCCAATTTGATCCGCAAATTAAGTCCACCTTCCACACAAATGACAAGGAGACCACAACTACATTTGATTTAACTTGAAAAGTGAGTTTCAAAGAATTCATTATTATATTACTTAACACAATCAATTGACCTACAATTATTAAATGACATTAAGGTCCAATTAAAAAGCAACCTAAAATCTTGTGGGTTAAAGTTTTTGGAAATCATATTTTTAATTTCATTTTTTTATATGGTTTAATGTGTATCATTAATTTTTTCGAAAAGAAAAAAGATTGTGATATATTAAGAGCGTAACAGTCCAAACACCACAATTTGATTATGCCTCAGCCTACTTGGCTTTCGTCACAAAACAATTGATGTCACATGCAACAATCTCCCAATCAATCTCACTTGGATCGTGACTTGGTCCACCTGGCCTCCACCACGGAAACATTGTGTAACCCACAACAATTTCTTCCTCAACAATTGTTCACCAGAAATCAAACTCGTGATCTTAGCTCTGATATTAATTGTTAAGATCGAACGTATATCACTCGACTTAGGACACAACTCTTTTTACTTAAAAACTTAATAATCCAAACATCACCATTTAATTATAACTCAATATATTTATATGCGATAATTGATATCACATTCAACATTTTAACATTTGGTGACATAATGAATGGGTGGAGCATAGCATGGCATTGATTATAAGCACATTGTAAAGTGGCAACAAAAGCCGAAAAAGGAGACTGCAAAAGATTGGTACGGTGTTGGATCTGCGAGAAGAGTCAAAGACAACTCTTCTATTTTGGTCTTTGGCTTCCACGCGTTTCTATGATTATATGGGCCCTTTGCGTTTTATATTGTCTCAACAATTTTCTCCTCCTCTTTAAACCAATAATTAATTCTTATTTTATTTACACGTTTACAAATAAAAGTTAAATACACTTAAACCAATGTATATATTATCTTATCGGGTTTTTGATTTATTGACCGAATTAATTTGTTTGGGGAAAGAGTCTTACATATAAATTACATATAACTAAAACTTGTGAATGTGTAGTGTGAATGCTTGAATCATATTAGAAATATGTTGTTTAGAATTTACAATGAATTTAGTTCATAAAATCCAATCATGTGAATCTTTATCTCGGTTAACACAGTTTTAATTAAGTAGAATAAGTGAAAAAATAAATATAAAAAAAAGAATAAAAGTATATATTCGCGAAGGTGTGAAAAAAGTAAAAATTTATGCCTAATCTTAAATTAACAATAAATCCAAAACTAACACCTTTTACATCAGCACATGAAAAAAAACAAAGTGTTTAAAGGAGAGAAGCAGAACAGAACTTAGATTAAAGTGGAAAGAAATTTGCTTTAATAAAGACTGGGTTGCATGTGTTTTTGTGCGTTCGTCGTTCACGTTTTCGTCAGATGCAGGCTTTTCTCTTACATTACATTACCAAAACGTTGCAACATTTGGCAATCTTTTCTTTCAGATCTTGGAATCAATCTCGGGCTAATCGTATCATTAATTAAAAAATAAATAAAACAATAAATAATACCAAACAAATTAGGTTTATCTACTTTAATTCCAATCTCGATTATGATAATACTAGCGTAACACAGGCGCTATCGCGCCTGTGTGTATATATTTTTTAAATATACGTGATATTATATTAGTAAATGATAATATGATAATGTTATTAAGTTAATATATATATATATATATATATTAGAATTATATTTATTAAAAATAAAGTGAAATATATCAGAACAGATAAAAGAATAACAATTAATAAATAAAGAAGAAGAAGAGACA
>Ga0209589_1011556_pt1 | contig 12369 bp, 8 predicted proteins | sample CowpeawhiteBW_FD_187525 | JGI IMG/M metagenome (GOLD analysis project Ga0209589, IMG submission 187525) | Root nodule microbial communities of legume samples collected from California USA - Cow pea white BW (SPAdes) (version 2) | ecosystem: Host-associated > Plants > Roots > Nodule | place: USA...
ATATGGAGTTGGTTTTGTTTTGCCTCGTGCTATATTGAGTCAAAACATGTTTAACAAAAACAAATGATTTTATTTTCTTGATTGGAAACTTTCTGGAATAGACAATAAGACCATAGTTAAACTGGGTATGCAACGTTTTCTTGAATTTATAAATATACAAAATTTATTTTTCAAGGTTTTTCTATAGTGTATTTTGGCTGATCCCCACATAAATATTTTTCAAACTAATGAAATAATCCACTAATATCACATGTTATATAGGAATTGAAGTTGGAGAAAAACTATGAGAGCTTGTGTTTCAATTAGCAGAAAGTCAAGGATGGAACTTAATTAGGTCAAAAGTCTTAGGTACAGCAAAAAAGTGTGTTTTTCTACCGGTGAATTTTGACTTGCGCTTCGTTGCCATCGTGGTTGTGCAGTCTGCGATCAAAGAAAAGTAAAATTTCAATTTGTTGTTATTTAGAATAACTTTAAGGAATCTTATCGACAAAAATATAAGGAATCTTCAATGTTGGATTATAGTTTTAAGTAGACGGTATGTAAAGTGCGTGTAGTTTACAGGTTGAAAATTTTAATTTATTGGTTTCTTTGGTTTGATTCGTCTGATTTGTCAAATTGACGGAACAAAATCAGACAGACTCATCCATTGATATTTTATAAAATTAAAATTTGAAATAAAAAATAATTTAAAAATTAGGTTTAAATATATTTTTCGTCCTCATTTTCGTAGTGTTTGTTGTGGATGATTCTCGTTTTACTAAAATGTTTAAAATCATCCTTATTTTTACTAAATGTTTAAAATGGTCCTCATTCTTACTAAATGTTTAAAATGTTTAAGCGGTGACACAGAAAATGATTAAATAAAACACATATTGCGAAAATGAGAACTATTTTAAACATTCGGTAAAAATGAGGATAATTTTAAAAGTTATGTCAAAATGAGGACCATCTGTAACAAATATTACGAAAATGGGGACGAAAAAAGTATTTAAACATAAAAATTATTAGCTTAAAGTCATAAATTTCTATAAATTAATTATAATTCTTAATTATAATAAAATTATATAAAATATAAGTATAATAATTATTTTAATTTATTTAATTTAATTGTTATTTTATTATCTTCTTTCATATCGAATAATTTCTTAATTCTCTCTCTCTCTCTCTCTATATATATATATATATATATATATATATATATATATATATATATATATATATATATACTTTTAATTTTGATTTTATTTTTTTCTTTTATCTTTAATATATTTTCTTTTTTTATCTTTTGATAATCTCTTATATAATTATCTTACTCCTCATCACTTTTTGTCTTTTTTTATTCTACAACTAGCACGACATCCATGCAGGATAATTGTGTATGTTTTATATTAATTTATGTTTTAAGGTGTTAAAAAATTTGGAAATTATCAATTTTGAGTTTTTTTTTAATAATCAATATTATTATAATTAATTATATATTTTTAAAAAAATTAAAATGTTAAAAGTTTTATTTAGAATAAATTGTATAGAGAATTAAATATTTAATAAAATAAAATTTTTAGGAATTATATACTACAATAATTAATACATAAATAGAAATTATATACGACAATGAAAAGTATCTAAGTAAAAATTTTAACTAAATTTATAAAAATTTGAACTTGGATCGTCATAGAAAAAAAAATCTTCAATATCAGTATTGAGGATGTACCTGAAATAAAAATTGTGAATATAATGTGTGTAAGAATAAGAAAATAACCAATAAAATATATAATGAGTATTGATAAAAAAAAAATCTAGCAATTAAATTAGACAATTATTAGTATATAAGTATAAGTTGAAACTAAAACTTACAAAAATTTAACTTTGACATTCTCACAAAAAAGTCATCTCATATGTCAATTTTTACCTGAAAATAAAAATTGTTAGATAATAAAACAATGATAATGATATATATATATATATATATATTTCAATGATAATAATGTTATAGTTTTTTATAAATATAAGTAATATATACTTTAGAAGTAAAAATAACTATAATATAACTTAATTATACTTAGATGTAGATATGTTATACATTATGAGCTGTACAAAATAAATACAAAAATTATTATCGATACAAATAATATAACTATAATTAATTAATAATAATAATAATAACAATATTATCAATACAAATAATCGTAACAAAAAATAGTAAATGTAATAATAAGAAATATAATAATAATAAATATAATAATACGATTATTATAATAAGAAGTAATACAATAATACTACTACTAATGATCGTAATAATAAAAATAATAATGCTAATAAATAATAATAATAATAATAATATTAATATTAATAATAGTAATATTAGTCGATACTAAAAATAATAGTAAAAATAATAAATGTAATAAATAATAATAATACTGTTGGTAATAAAATAATAATATTATTAATAATAATGATATTGATACTAATGATATATAATAGTATACTAATAAGTATAATAATAATAAATACTAATAATAACAATATAATATCAATACTTATTATAATAATATAAAAACTAATAATAATAATAATAATAATACTATTAATATTAATACTAATAATGTTATTAATTAAAATAATAATAATAATAAATATAATAATATTATCAATACAATTATTAGTATTAAATGTAATTCAATTAAAAATAATATTGCTAATAAATAATAATAATTATAATAATAATAGTAATATTTCAATACTAGTAATAATAGTAAAAACAATAAATGTAATAAATAATAATAATACTGCTGCTAATAAAATAATAATATTGATAATTATAACTCTAATAATAATAAAATTATAATAAATATAATAATAGAAATGTGAGCTGAATGACATTTTTTAAAATAAGGTAAGATAATGAGTGTATTAATTTGGTGGCAGTTGCGTAAATTAGAAAAAGTAGTAATGTTATTTCGGACAAATCACTAAGTGAGAAGTGTGAAATGACGCAAAAATCCAGAAAAAAAACAATTTGTTTAGATCGACAAGTGACAAAGTACAATGCTTCTTTTATATATATATATATATATATATATATATATATATATATATATATATAATAATATCAATACTAATAATAATAGTAAAAATAATAAATGTAATAAATAATAATAATATTGCTGCTAATAAAATAATAATATTGATAATTCTAATTTTATTAATAATAATAAAATTATAATAAAAATAATAAATATAATAATAGAAATGTGTGTTGAATGACATTTTTTAATATAAGTTAAGATAGTGAGGTAATAATTTGGTGGCAGTTGCGTAAATTAGAAAAAGTAGAAATGTTATTTTGAACAAAACACCAACCGACATGTGTGAAATAATAAAAAATCCAGAAAAAAAAGTTGTCTAAAAAATTATCCATATAATAAATATCTAAGATATTTTTTAGTATAAAGGATATATCTAAAATATATTTGAAAATTATATTAAATATAAGCAAACAATCAACAAATATTTAATAAAATAAGACTTTAGAAATTATATACGACAATGATAATTATCTAATTAAAAGTTTTAGCTAAATTTATAAAAATTTGAACTTGGGAAAAAAAAAACTTCTATATCAGTATTGAGTATGTACCTGAAATAAAAATTGTGAATATAATGTGTGTAAGTATAAACAAACGACCAATAAAATATATAATGAGTATTGATAAAAAAAAATCTGGCAATTAAATTAGACAATTATTAGAATATAAGGATAAGTTGAAACTAAAACTTACAAAAATTTAACTTTGACATTCTCACAAAAAGGTAATCTCATATGTCAATTTTTACCTGAAAATAAAAATTGTTAGATAATGATATATATATATATATATATATATATATATATATATATATATATATATATATATATTATATTTCAATGATTATAATGTTATAGTTTTTTATAAATATAAGTAATATATACTTTAAAAGTAAAAATAACTATAATATAACTCAATTATACTTAAATGTAGATATGTTGTACATTATGAATATGTACAAAATAAATACAAAAATTATTATCGATACAAATAATATAACTATAATTACTTAATAATAATAATAATAACAATATTATCGATACAAATAATTGTAACAAAAAATAGCAAATGTAATAATAAGAAGTATAATAATAATAAATATAATAATACTATTATTATAATAAGAAGTAATACAATAATACTATTACTAATGATCGTAATAATAAAAATAATAATGCTAATAAATAATAATAATATTATTATTAATATTAATAATAGTAATATTATCAATACTAAAAATAATAGTAAAAATAATAAATGTAATAAATAATAATAATACTGCTGGTAATAAAATAATAATATTGATAATTCTAATTCTAATAATAGTAAAATTATAATAAATATAATAATAGAAATGTGTGCTAAATGGGATTTTTTAAAATAAGGTAAGATAGTGAGGGTATTAATTTGGTGGCAGTTGCGTAAATTAGAAAACATAGTAATGTTATTTGGGACAAAACATGAAGTGAGAAGTATGAAATGACAAAAAATCCAGAAAAAAAAATTTGTTTAGAGATCGACAAGTGACAAAGTACAATGATTCTTTTATTTATATATATATATATATATATATATATAAAATGATAATAATAATATCAATACTAATAATAATAGTAAAAATAATAAATGTAATAAATAATAATAATATTGTTGCTAATAAAATAATAATATTGATAATTATAACTATAATAATAATAAAATTATAATAAAAATAATAAATATAATAATAGAAATGTGTGTTGAATGACATTTTTTAAAATAAAGTAAGATAATGAGGATAATAATTTGGTGGCAGTTGCGTAAATTAGAGAAAGTAGTAGTGTTATTTCGAACAAAACATCAAGTGAGACGTGTGAAGTGACGAAAAATCCACAAAAAAATCGTCTAAAAAATTATCCATATAATAAATATCTAAGATATTTTTTAGTATAAAGGATATCACTAACAATCTAAAATATGTTTGAAAATTATATTAAATATAAGCAAACAATCTAAATATTTGGATCTGAATTTTTAAAAAATCCAATCTACTTTTTTTGAAAAAATAAATTTGGATCGAAAATCTAATCCAATTATTTGGATCCAAAATGGATGTGGATTGGATCATTAAAAATCCAATTCATGATCATCCCTAAATAGAGAATAATCCATATTACATGTGCAACATACATATGGATTATTCTCTATACGATCCAAATAATTTGTACACAATTTATTTTTATTTTTCTCCGTATTCCATTATTCGGATAATTATGTAATAAGTGGTGGAGTATCGTTGGAGCAGGGTTGGACATGACCTCCCCATAATTTTTAATTTTTTTAATATTAAAATTTTTATATATATTATTTTCAAATTTTTTAATTTTTTAAATTATTTGTAACATAATTAGAAATTGATAGAAGTTAAATTATGTATCTTTCTATTTATTTTATAAGACATAACATTTAATATTATTAAATAATAAAACATAAAATCAAATGTAACAAAGACTACAAATATTTATTATGATTTTTTTTCATTGTATTTTAAAGTTTTCCACACATTATATTAATCTCACGCTCTCACATGTTTTTCTTTTATTAAAAAAAAAAAGTTAAATACAAACTTATACTTTTTGCTTTCATTGCTGATTTGTTTAATAGTTAACATAATTTTTTATCACATGAGTCTTATTTTCATTTTTTTATGATAATAGGAGAAAAAATAATGTATTATGTGTTTTTTCATAACCATCTTTTAATTGGGACTTGATTATCGCCAATTTTTTCTTTTAGTAACTCTTAATTTTTTTAATTAAATAATGATAAATTATTTTATAATCTTAAACTTAAAAAAAGGTACATTAATGAAGAATAAAACAATATATTTATTTTTTAATAGTGATAAAAAAGTTATTGGTGAAGATAAAAATAATACAAATTCAATATCTTATGTTTATGTATCATGAATCATGATACAAATTATCATATTGTCCAATTAGATGAACGTGTATGATATTAATTCTTTGACACATGTTTATATTTACATTAAAAAATAAACAATTAAAAATTTTATTTTTGATTCAATTATTGATGAGTTCAAAAATCAGAAGAACGAAAGACAATTCTTTTTATATGTGCGATTTCTTTTGTAAATACACGGTTGCACTAAATTATTTATTCATTTTTACTGTGTTAGTGACAATAATTAAATATATAAATTTCAAAATTTGAGTATATTATTTCAACTCCCCTAACATTATCGATTAAGATCCGCCCCTTATGTAATATTACCTACAACTATCTTGTGTATATAAATTTACCTACACTTGTTTTACAAATGAATTTTATGCATTAAATACATATATTATCCGTTGAATTTTGTAATGATAATACGAGTAGAAAATGAATATATTTAAGTTTTAAAAATATTAAAATGTTAACTCATAAACAATTTAATATTATTACGAGAAATATTGAATATATCAATAATTATTTATTATGACGTGTAATTCTTAGTATCATTACAAAAGGGTTTTTAAGACAAGTTTAGTAATAGAAAATAATTAATCAATAATGGTCAATTTAAACAATTTGTAAATTATATATATATATATATATATATATATATATATATATATATATATATATATATATAATAAAGTATAGTCTCATTTAGGGATATCAAAAATATTTGTGTTTATAGGTATCCACATATAAAATTCATGACGAATAGTTGGTATCCGTGGGTAACGGGTAATGAGTATTTTAATACCAGTTTATAAAAAGATTGGTTGCGGATATCATACTATTTGTACCAACCATACCCACGGTCAGAAATTGTTGAAAAAAGAACAAAAGAAACATCTTGCTTTTTCCAGGCGATCGAAAAAGAAAGAAATAGTGAATTTATTCAAGATAATTATGTACTTACAAAATACCGTCTCAATTCATCCTATTTCATCCTATCGAGGATGTGATATGGTTCCAAAGGGTGAGTTGGACAGTTCCAATAAGATTTCATTCTTGAACAAAAATCCGATAGACTTTTTGGAGGGAGGGTCCCATTGGCGTGCATCCAGTAGGAATTGAACCTACGAATTCGCCAATTATGAGTTGGGCGCTTATCTAAGAAATAGCGAGAATTCTTGATTTCTCTCAATATCTCTCTCAATTCGAAAATCCAGGATTTGAATTGATGTCCTTTCATCCGTAAAGAATTAAAATTAAAATTATATTTCATTAAGTTAAATTTAATTAAAATTAAAATTATATTATATTAGATTAAATTAAATTTATATTTAATTTTACACTTTTTTGTAATTTTATTTAAATTTGATTTTAAATATTTTTAAAATATTTGTGGGTATCCACGGGTACCTAGGGGTTTAAAATATCCTTGAAATGGGTACCCGCACAAGTAATGGAAGGGTAGCGAGTGAATTTTTTTGTTGCCGATCAAATTATGGATAAACAATATTCATATCTGACCCGACCTGTTGTCATCCCTAGTCTCATTCCCATCGAGTAGTGGAAGAGAAACCAAGGATGTGTTTGAATTATGGTTGTGTAGAATTTAACACGACTTTGTTTTTTCAATCTATTAATTTTGTTGTTTCTTTGTTTAAGAATCAAAGTGTGAGTCTAGGTTCCACATTGGTTACAAATGAGAAAATAGAGCACTATAAAGACCATAAATCCATTGTCTTATGGTTTTGGGTTAAGAGTAGTGTCAATGCCTTATGTGGTTGGATAATGAAACCCCCTTTGTAAACCTAACAATTGGTATCAGAGTCGATGATTAAAACTAACTCAGACGAGTGTAAGTCCCTGTATCAAAAGTCTTCCTGACAAGGGTTCCAAGTAAGCGTGTCTTGTTAACCTGTTAAGATGAACGACGGTACGAGAAGGGGTACTTGTGATGGTTGGCAAACATACTTATTAGGTGAGTAGTGACAATATTTATGGGTAACAACAAAAGTTCGAATCTTTGTATAAAATCACTCCAAAATATATACTTTATTTCCTTCTCTCCATTGAATGAAGATTTACGATGATAATGGTTGATAAAGATTCCACCACATTTTCTTTCCCTATTAACACATAATGAAACCCCCTTTGTAGACCTAACAATTGATATCAGAGCCGATGATTAAAACTGACTCAGACAAGTGCAAGTCCCTGTATCAAAAGTCTTCCTGATAAAGGTTCCAAGTTAGTGTGTCCCGTTCAGATGAACGACGGTAAGAGAAGGAGTACTCGTGGTGGTTGGCAAACATACTTATTAGGTGAATAATAATAATATTTACAGGTAACAACAAAAGTTGGAATCTTTGTGTAGAATCACTCAAAAATATATACTTTATTTCCTTCTCTCCATTGATCGAAGATTTTCTATGAGAATGGTTGATAAAGATTCCACCACATTTTCTTTCCCTGATAACGCATTTTGATTAAATTTTTCCAACTTAATGTAAGATGAAATTTGATTCAATTCTGATTTTGTAATCATGTATAGTTGATTCAAGTATATTCATCCCTCAATTCAACCAACAATAATTGATATTTATTTGAACTAATTAGTTTCAATTGATCACAAATGATTTTTTTAGTTAGATTTAAATTTCTAATAATTTATTCTTGATTATTTGTGATAAGATTTATGATTTGCGGAAACTTTTAGTGCAAGATTCATTCTTAAAGTTTATATAAAAAAAATTCATGAACTTGAACGTGGAAAGCACGATTTAAACGAGAGTACAAAATGAAAAGATACTTAATTAGAGGAATATTGATAATTGTTATTGAAATTCCTTCATTATTGGTTTAACTAATGAAATAATAGTTTTTATTAATATATTCATTCAATTATTGGTGTAATTTATTATTTTCAACTTATAATGTATATCGGACTATATCACTATATATGATATGGTGATATTTGATGACAAAGTAATTTATTCTAAGATAAGTAAATAATTATTTATAGTTTTTTCTTATTATTAATGTAATACACTTTTAGTACAATTAGATCAATACAAAAATAATTTAATTGAATCTATTAAAAAAATGTTTTTGTAGGAAATTAAGTCTCATTACCAATAACTCTTAAGATAGTATTTTCACATTAATACAGATACTATAATCTATCATATATAACTGAGACGAATTAAAAAGATCTAAATCTCTCTCTCTCTATATATATATATATATAAAGACTAATAATTCATTTTAAAATGCGTTTTACGATAAAAACAAAAAGAAATATTATATATTTTTTAAACTGTAATAGATCGTTATAGCTACCAAAGAAAGACATACTTTAATTTTATTTGTTATAAATAGTATTTTATTGAGTTTTTTCAAGAAATGAGATAATTTTTTCCGCAGACACGTGATCTAACCTCTTATGCAAGAATTCTATTATAGATTCTTATTTTACTTTATATGAATTGTATCATATTATTATTACTGAACTTTTGTTTTCATCACTTTTACTTTAAAGCAAGAATCGTACAAGATTCATATACTGTTTTCTTTTTTCAATTTTTTAGAGTTTAAGAAATAATTTTTGAATCTTTTATATAAATTGTCTAAAAAAAACTCAAACCTTAATCTTATGAACATGATAACAATAATTTGACATGTTTAAACATAGGATAATATAATGCTAATTAGTTTCTAATCCATAATAAATCTAATGAAGATACTTTAATATTACTTTTCAATAAAATTGAAATTTCATCTCAGCAATGCACACAATCAAGATCAAAGTTTGATAAATATATAAAAACTTTAACTTAAATAAGAAATTCCTATAAATCAAGTAAGTTTTGTTTTACATATTATACTCGCCATCTCTTTAATATTTTTCTGTCACTATTCTAGTCAAAGGAATGCATGATTCAAATTTAAATAAATTAAAAAATAAAGAGGAGATTGTTTAAAAGTATGAAATTATCACAATCAATTTTATATAAAATTAGACATTAAAAAATTATGGAAAAAAATACATGAATTATGTAAAATAATAAAAAATATCATGGAGAGTGCACTAAGATTCTGATATCATTCCAAAAATAATGAACTCTAATTCTACACTCTACACTCGAAGGTGAAGAATAGAACACAAGCTATGATGATATAGAGTTATACACACTACACTCTCAGTTTTTTGCACTTTATTTGGCTAACACTAGACAACCACCATACTCAGAATCCAAAGCACCATAGAGAACTCAAACGCAAACACAGTATGAAGCAATCCTCGATCAAGTACAAACCCAAACACTGTTATCCCTCCACAGTTGTGGTGCAAATACGTCACTGCAACAATTGCAGATAAAACTTAAATTAACAGCATTGTTTGATAATGATGTAACTTTCACATCTTTCACATAATTCAGTTCTTGCACAGAAATTAATGTAGTTTCCTAGTCAACACACAATATCTGTAAGACAAAAAAAATATAATAATCCTCACCTAAAGCATGTCTGGTATGGAAAAAACAAGGTTGTGGGGTTTCTGATATATGTATTTCCGATGAATCAGAACCAGAATCAGAATCAGAAGGACTGGGTAACACCTCTTGCATTTGGCCTTTGCTCTGCATTGTTTCAGATGCATTGGTCACCACCATGTGCCACTTTGCTGCAATTGACACAATCCCTTGAGCCCTATGCGTGATTCTCGCAGCACCAGTAAGACACAACACAAATCCACACAACTGCACAGCAGAACAAATCTGCACCAAAAACCAGTAAATTATCCTGAGACTTTAATGTTTAGGCACTGTCATTGGCCAAGTAAGAACATAGAACAACAAAAAAAAAACATAATGAAGTGAAGCAATAAATTTACCACAAGATCACCGGAATTGAAGAAGGTGGTGTCAGATTTGGATTCCAAAACCAGCAAGAGAGAAGTTAATTGACTAACCGTGATTGTGACCAAGCAGCTTATTATAAAGAACCTGTATCTATGGCTTGTTATCCACAATTGTCTCCTGATTCTGACATGCTCTCTGAATATCGTGTTTGCATCAGATTCACACCCTTCAAAGAGTTTGTGAAGTCCTTCGAACCTCCGTATCTGAAGCTCGCAGGTAAGCCTGAAAATTACACATGCCAACAAGAACAAGCCCGTTCTGTAGACCCAAGAAAGCAACACTAAAACGAACACAACCCAGTTCAGGAGGGTCCCACCCGGGACAGAAATTTCCACCCTGGAAAAGAAGATGATTTTGTGAACAAGTTCCACGATGAAGGAAGGTAACACCATGCACGCTAAGTATCTGAATGCTTTCTGAATGTGGCGCGTGTACCCACGTCGGACATTGGTGGAGTCATCTTGTAACACGTCTAGGAACAGAAGCTGTCTGAGCCCATAACTGCAAACTCATGCATGCATTGAATTGAAGATTCCGTTACAATGAGATGTTCAAAAAATGAATGACTAAAACTAAAGTGTCCACATTTTTTGTTTGGTACCTTGGGAAGAAACGGGAGAGGGTGAAGAAGGCGAAAATGGCGAGGGCTGATTGTGGTAGTTGGAGGAGCTTGTTGAAGCTAAAGGGGTCGAGTTGGGAAGCAGGGATGTGAACGAAGAGAGAAGTGAAGAGAGGGACAGTGATGGTGAGGAATATGAAGACAACATAGGAAATGAGTTTTTTGAGGAAGGAAGAGTGGTCGAGAGCACAACATTGAAGGGTTGTGCGTAGGTTTCGCAGTTCGTGGGTGGCATAAGATGGTTGTCGGAGGAGCAACGGAACGTTGAGTTGTTCGTGTTTTTCCACGAATGATTGGCTTCTGCTCGGGGAATCAATGTCGATGATGATAGCGTTGTTTGATTCTGTGGAGGGCTTCATTGTTGGGTTTGTTTTGAGTAGTATGAGACACAGAAACAGAGCAAAGAAAAGTGAAAAAGAAAAAACAGAGCAATGGGTTTATGAGAGTGTTGTTTACTTATTGTAACAGAGAAAATTAGGAAAGGAAAAAGACAAAAAAATTGTTAGTTTAGAGTTTTAAAGAAACTTAGTTGATTTATATAGTAAATTGATTAAAAAAATGGTTGTTGAAAACCATTTTGCTAACTAAATATGATTAATGTGGCAAAGGAATAAAAAAAGAAAAGGTATAAACTTGCCTTGTGTTGTGAGAATTCTTGACGTTACATATGTTAAGCCAGGAATAATGAATGTCTAATTTAATAATATAACATAATTTGACAAATCAAGTCTTTGTTTAAAATTAATTATAATAAAATATTAATATATCTATATATTAATAAATAAAGTTTAAAATA
>Ga0209589_1011558_pt1 | contig 12367 bp, 3 predicted proteins | sample CowpeawhiteBW_FD_187525 | JGI IMG/M metagenome (GOLD analysis project Ga0209589, IMG submission 187525) | Root nodule microbial communities of legume samples collected from California USA - Cow pea white BW (SPAdes) (version 2) | ecosystem: Host-associated > Plants > Roots > Nodule | place: USA...
TATATATTGAATATCTTAACTTGTATTTTGTGATACACCGATACCTACATGGGTTCGATTTTGCCCAAATATGTTTTACAAGCCTGCACTTCAATATATACTAATTGTATCTCATAGTAAACCTCCTTTTACTTTATTACCATTGGCTTTAATTGAACATTTTTTTTTTAACTTATTTCATCAGTTTCTGAAAGCTTTCTAGGAAACATGGAGTGTTCTGAAAATTTCATTTCAAGAGAAATTATATATGTTTTGATGATTTTATTCTGGAAAGCTAATTTTGAAATATATTTTGTCTGTTTCAAAAATTGTATTTTGGAAATTTTGTCTGAATATTTAGTTTTGAAAATTTTGGAGAACTTATTTTAGAAAGTTTCTGAAATATATATCCCGAGAGTTACTTTAGTTAATTTGAAATTTTTGAGCGGTGTATAAAGAAATTTTGGTGGTGCAGGAAGAAAGAATCGCCATTAATTGATACTTGATCCAGCCCATCAGTTGGTCAAAAGTTAAAAATAAAGCGGTTGAGGATTGAAAATAAAATGACCTAGCAAAAGATGATATTTATATTTATATTAAAATCACAGTTCCCAATTTTTTTAATACAAGGAAATTAATTAATTGATAACAAGATCCGTTTAGTTGCAAATGTGAGTAACATCATATATTTATTTGATAAAATTAACTTAAAAGGAAATGACATTTCTTTTAGTTGATTCATTTATTTCATTGTATATTTTTATTCTACTTGCGTTTGGTGGACTTCTGAATGTAACTAGATAAAAAAAATCATTTACCTTTTGTCGGCCGAACTTATCGAATATTTAAAATGAGTTTAACTTTTTAAATTGACACTTGTTTCGGTAGTTAAATAGAAATTTGTAGATTCTCTTTACTACATTAAAATAAAATACATTTGTCTAAAATTTTGCTAGAAAATTTTTCGATACAGGATATCCATAACGTAGGATTCTTTATCTGTACTCTTTTGAGTCGATCGTCAAATAGAATAATAAAACTTAATACTATTGTTAGGTCTTTTAAGAAGGCATGAAAATCCAACTCCTATGATCCACGAGTTAGTTTACAAAAATTTGTATGACTTGAAATGGACATCAAGATAGTGACACAAGAAGTTTAGTAAATTTATGCACAACTCGAAATAAAAGGATCATTGTTGTTAAGTTAAGAAATATGTTAATAGTAATATTATTCTTGCTTTGTATATTGACAACATGTTAATCATAGGGTTTAATGTGATGGAACTTAATATGTTGAAGAAAACAATTGACATAAATCTTTAAGACGAAGGATCTTTGTCCATCCAAACAAATTTTTAGTACGAGAATCTTGAGAAATAAACTAAAAGGTATTTTGAAGTTGTCAAAGGAGATACTAAGAGTCAGAATACTCCTTTAGAAACCTATATACTTGTGTTTGTATTCGCGCCCGCACTATTTACACGGATGGATTTGCAGGTGAGTAACTCATTTGTTTTTGGGTATTTGTAAAGATTTGAAGGCAAGGAAAAGCGTTGATTTTAATTTTTCATGTCCTTGCTTGAATATGAAGTTTTGCATGGAAAGTCAGTTCAACACTATGCGATATGAAAATAACATTGCTTTTTCATGTGTTATTGGCTCAACTATTCCATGGCATGTAGAGGTCAGCGGAGAAACTAAAGTGTGTTGTAGGTGGTTGGATGACAACAATGCTTGATTTTTGTGGTTGACAACGAAATCAATTCTCCTTCCTATTATGTGCTGAATAATTGATCCTCGAGGCTTCTTAATGCTTTGAAATTCTATTATCACTTGCATTTTCTATGATTTTTATGTATGCAGGGTTGTTACTCTTGGTGGTGCGCAAATTCACCTAGCTTCTCTCCTCCATTGAAGAAACTGAAGTTCGAGAAGAAATCAACTAAAATGAAGAAACCTGGATATAAAGCTTTAATAATAATAACAATAAGGGTTAAATATGCTTTTTATCTCTTAACTTTCACTGAAAATTAAAATTAGATCCTTTTCGAGACTTTAGCCAAATTTAGTCCTTCATTTTTATAAATGCGTGGATTTAATCCTTTTAACCAAATTTTGTTAAATTTGTTTGACATTTAAACCGCGTCTCATGATAGAATTTAAGTTGTTTACACTATTTGACACATTTCCACTTCAATCTCATGATAGCATTTGAATTGTTTACACTGTTTGACACATTTTTGCTTCAATGTTAGCTGAGAAACGTGATTGAGACATCAAATAAACTTAATAAAATTTAGTTAAAAGGACGAAATCATGTATTTCCGCTTCAATGTGAGCTAAGAAACGTGTTTGAAACATCAAATAAACTTAATAAAATTTGGTCAAAAGGACGAAATCATGCAGTTATAAAGATTGAGGATTATAAATTAGTCCAAAGTTTTGAAGATGGAGTAATTCTAATTTTCACTTAAAGTTAGGGGACTAAAACCATATTTAATCCTAATAATAATAGTAAGAATAATTTAAAATCAAGGATAAAATGGTAATCTTCTATTTTTTTAATTAAATCCATCACATCACTTACTTTCATAAACTTTCGTATCAAATCCCTTAATTTCTTACCATTTTTCTCTTAATCCAAACAACCTCTCTTTTCCCCTTCAAATTACTCAAATTCACTCATATCCAAATCCATCTTCAGAAACAAACACACCAAGTGTGAAATGGATATTGATATATACAAAGGACACTTGAAGGTTGCATTTGTTTTTGGAAGAAACAATCTTACTTTTCATTAGGTGATATTGTTGTCCGTTGAAGCCAAGTACAAATCTATCTTCAGAAACAAACACACCAAGTGTGAAATGGATATTGATATATACAAAGGACACTTCAAGGTTGCATTTGTTTTTGGAAGAAACAATCTTACTTTTCATTAGGTGATATTGTTGTCCGTTGAAGCCAAGTACGTAACCCTAAACCATAAACTAATGAGATGATATGATTGAAAAACCTTCTTAAAGAATTAGGGAAGGAGCAAGATGATTCTCCATTATTTAGTGACATTCGGAGTGAATGTATCATTTTATTAGAGACCTTATAAGTGATGGAGATTTCCCATTGTTAAAGATTTCAAGATAAGAGAATCTAATCAATATGCTTGCCAAGAATGTCACAACAAAGAAGTTGATGTTTTTTATTATCACAAATGATTTTTGAGGATAATTAATTGATGGTGAAGACACACACTAGATGATGATGTAAACTCCTAGTCAGATAATTGTTATTATTGTGGAGTTTGGTTTTAGACCCACATTGTATATTATTGAATTGTATATTATTTAGGAATATTAATTTTTGTGTTGCTATATAAGTAACATAACATATCGTAAAGCTTTTAAATATCCCAAAATCAAATACTTACTTATGTCCTATCTTAAGTTCTTGTGTCATTTCTTTCTCTCTCATTTATTTTATTGCTTTTTCTCCTAACACACCACTACATTTACTATTAACATTGTCAATGATCAACTAATATAAGTTATGTAAAGGACATCACTTAAAAAATAACATAACTAAGTGAACTTTTTGAAACTATACCAACTTTAACTTTATAAATGAATAAAAAACTTATTTAACCAGTTTAATATAATACACAATTTAGGTAAGTTGACGTAACACAAAATATTAAAAGGAGTTTGTCACAAAAGAAGTTAGAGGATATTGATAGAAACTTATATAACATTATATGTTGTGCTTGTTAGAAATCATAATGAGTATGACTCTTACGATAAATAGAAATGAAACAAAAAATAACAACATATTAGGATTAAAATTCATTACTTTAAAGTTTTGAGTACAAAATACTGTAAAAATTTAAATATAATTTTGTTTCATGACTCATTATCATTAAGTCTCTCTACTAATCTTCTAAAGACCCAACATTTTGTCAACGACTTTTATGTCAGTATACATTATTTAAAAAATAAACTTGACTTTTCTATAATTAAAAAAAATTGATATATACATAGTTTAAAAATAAAAATGCGAAAAAGTTAGTTGATAATAACTTTTATACCACTATACATTATTTAAAAAATAAACTTGACTTTTCTATAATTAAAAAAATATATTAATATACACATAATTTAAAAATAAAAATGTGAAAAAGTTAATTAAAATAATTTAAAAGTCATAAAAAACTTTTCTAATCATACCTTTAATTATTATCATACTTTTTACAAACCCTAGAATATGCCATCTTTAGAAAAAGTACCTCAACGTACGTAGGAATTACCTCTAAAAAAAACAACTTCCCAATAATAAAGTAGCGACATTAGTAGAAAAACAAGCGAAAGATGATACCATTTATGTTATCGTCCAATTATAACTGTTTGAGTTAGTTCGCTTTTATAGGAAAAAGTTTACATTGCTTTTCTTAGACATTTTTAACGATGATCATCCAGTTAAAATCAGAGTTTGACATTTACAGTTTATGTTATTGTTTTCATTGTAAACTTTTATTAAAATGATGTTATAATTACAGTAGAAGAGTTTGTGAAGTCAAAATTAGTTTCAATATTTGAGTTTATTCAGTTTATTATGGGTTCAACTAGGTTAGATCGAAAGAATTTTATTTTTTCAAAGATGGGTTGAATTGAATTTGATTTACTTAATCATTTGATTCAAAGGTCAAAGGTCAAAAGATATGAATCGTGTCGAAGACAACAACACTATTAATTTTTATATTATAATTATTTACTATTTTTAATTATATATGTTCACAATTTGATATTTTTAAATACTACAATGTTGTTCAATAATATTTGAAAATGTTGCTTAATAATGTTTAAATAGTCTGAATATTTAATTTATTTGTTTGTCAAGTTATATATGTTGATAGTTTAATCTAATAATTGGTATTTTTATAATAATATTTCGAGAATCAAGTAAACATCTTGATTCCACTATTAAACAAAATTAATGTAATCAATTCATTTTTATTGTAATACAATAAATATATAAAATAAATTGTAAAAAAAAATATTTATAAATAAGTTAATTTACTCACACATTAACATGTAATGAAAGCCTAACTGGTTTTTTCTTAATTCAACCTGTTATACCAAAACCATCACTTTCACAACTCCTAAGGAGAGAAATGAGAAAAGTATCTCAGAAAATGCATTTAAGTTTAAACTTCTTTTAACTGTACGCAAGATTTTTGTATCTTATTGTGATGTGTTCCGTCAAATATGCAACTTATCGTCATTAAGTTTTGAGCAGAAATTAGAAAAGCTTTGAGAAGGAAGTTCCTTCATTAAAACTCAACTTGCCATTCTAAATTATTACTTTCTCAATATGTGTAAGAAAAATCATCACAAAAATTTCGTAAAAGTTTAAAACTTTACCGATCTAAAACCTCGATTTTCAAAGCAAAGAATTTTTCAACAATTTTGTTCATAGCTTTTATTGTTTGGCATAAATGGGAGTGGGTGATTCGTGACATCGACGTGCTCAACCTTTGACAGTAGTAGCACCAATAATGGAATAACAACAACAAAACAAAACTTATGAATCAATGAAGTCAACCAAGAGAAAGTGCCCTCTTTAATTTTTCGATTTTAGTAACATTTATTAGGTCACCTTAATTCATATCATCTTTTATTTAGCTTTATGTCATTATATCATATTATTTATACATTTTATTTTAATACAAAAATGTTGTTAGATTATTTATTTTTTTCTATTTTAATAAAATTTCTTTTAAGGCGATTTTTTTTATTATAAGTTAAGAATCTTAAATACATTTTATTTAATAAGTTTGCATTGAAAACAGTGTGTTTGGACACTTGAAAGAAGGCTAATAAAGTTGTACACCTACCTGCCTCACCAAACTCCACAAGGAAGACATGTTAGCAATGAAGAAGAATTTTGTCATATTTTATGAAAAAGTATCAAACATGACTTTATTTGTTATATGATTTGGAACTAGGATTTAGTTGGGTTATCTTAGTATTTGTGCAAAAATTAGTTAATAATTAGTTAAAATGTTTTTGGCATTGCACTAAAAAATCATTAATCAGTAACAAATTTTAAAAATTAAAATAATTAGTTATTATATTAATTAAGTTAAATATCACTTTGTAAATTAAACATTATATTAATAGTTAAAATACTTTTTATTATGAAAAAATTATAAGTAATTTGTAAAATAGAATATAAATTATTATAATTTTTTATTTATAATACGAACTATCTTAAATATTAATAAATTTTAGTTTATAAAATTACATAATAACTAATTATTTAATGAATTTTTTATAGATGAATATCACTGAAAAAAAAAAATTGGAAGGTAACTTTAAACAACTAGTATATATCCAACAATGGAAAATGGTGGTTTCGGAGTCTCATCGACCCACCAAAATTTCTTTTAATACTGATGTTGGTGTTAAATTAACGTCAATTTATATTTAGGGTTAAATATGTTTTTTCTTCTTCAAATTTTAGTAAAATTTGAAATTAGTCTTTTTTCAAAATTTTTGACTAATTTAGTCATTTATCTTTAAAAATGCATGAATTTAGTCTTTTTAGCCAAATTTTGTTAAGTTTATATAATGTTTCAAGCATATTTCATGATAATATTTGAATTGTTTAACTCGTTTTTTATTTCAATTATATTTAATTATATTTATGCATATTTTAGTTCCACTTTTGGAGACTACAACTACTTTGCATTAACTACAATTTATGACGGTAGTTATTGATGCATGGTGATGTGTTCTGAGTGCGCGTGCTATAATACTGAGTTTTTTCAACTAATGGAAGTTATATAAAACATCATGGTTGGTATGATTGCTAGCACGAAGCATTACTATGTTTCATGATCTTTAATAATAATAATAAGAATTGTTTGTTTCTTAGTTGTTCATCACTTGTCATTATTTAGAAACCAATTATGGTGTACAACATAGTATGATATTCAACGTGCCATTAAATACATTTTACAAAAATGAGTAAGCATGGACAATATTGGAGAAATTGAGGAGTTGAGTTTTCAGATGCACCAACAATTCTTCTTTTTATCGTCACATGATATTAATGGAAAGAAAGAATAACGAATATCAAACCATTAAGCAAGTGTTGAAAACGTATAATTTAACCTCATCAAAACATTAGTGACATAATTACAATACAATGAAAAACAGTAAAATATGAAACAAAATATAATATAAAAAGCTATGAAAAACATATTTATAGAAAAAAAAAACTGATATGTTCTTGGTCCCTTACCTTTAAATGAAATTTGGAATTAGTCTCTCTTTAAAACTTTTGTCCAGTCTAGTATCTCAATTTTAGAAATACATGGATTTAGTCATTTTAATTAAATTTTGTTAAGTTTATTTGATGTTTCTAACGCATCTCTCAGCTAACATTAAAGTATAAATGTGTTAAAAGATGTAAACAACTATTGTATCACAAAACGTGTTTAAAACGTCAAATAAATTTAATAAAATTTGGTTAAAAGAACTAAATTCGTGTATTTATAAAGTTGAGAGACTAAATTGGATTAAAGTTTCAAAATAGACTAATTCCAAATTTTACTGAAAATTAAATGAAACATATTTTAAAAAAAAAAAGGCTTGAACTATCAAGATCTATTAACCCTAATTAGCCAATTAGAAACCTAGAGAAACTTAATTCCACCGTTAGTGAGACACAATACCTAATATATTTTGTAGAAGACAAAGACTTTCACTATTTATATATCCTGAAGTGTTGTAATTGATTATGTTATGCTTTTATATTAATTTTATAAAATGTTATAGATTATTATGAAAAAAATGTTAGTTTTATAAAATGAAGTAAATTATTATGGAAAAGAAACTCAATATAATTAATTAATTTGTAAGACAATAATTTACAAGAGAAAGAGAACATATAGTTTGCGTATTAGATATGCAATTGATCATTCTCCTTTCAATAGTTTTTTGGAAACACCTAAAACAATGCAACAATTGATTACAACAAATAAAATCTCTACCAAATTAAAACAAACATCTTGATTTTCAAGTCAATATTCATGAAACTCTTACTTTGAGTAATATGAATAAGTAAAAAATTACATTTGTGTATTGTCAAAACAATTTAATAAGTCTCTTGTTTGTATCTATAGCTTAGATAGTTTTGTCTTATGAGAATGTTACAAATTGTTAAAAAATGAGATAAAGTTTGTACTTCTTTTAAAAAAAATTGTAGGAACTTTGTAATTTTGTTAGAAAATTCGCATATTAAATAATAATACTTTTGGTAAATAATCTTAAATGTAAGTCGTGTTTTCACTATAAGAGATTATTTTTTTATTGCGATATTATTTTCAGTAAGGAAGGGAGAAAGATGAACAATTTGATGTGAACATAATCAACTTTGTATGTTGTACAATAAAAATATATAAATAAATAATGTATATATAAATAAAATGGTGAGAAACTTTCCAAAACTTAATATAAATAATATAATAATATATAAATATAATTTAAAAATGTATAAAAATATACATAAAAAATAAAATTAAAAATTTTAGGGGAGTCTGGCTCCCCTATGTCACACATAAGTTCCGCAAATGAGTATTAGTGAGTTGTCAACAATAATATGTGGAGATTGCGGACAATGAGTCAAAGGTGCTAGATAATGAGAATTTATGATAGGGAAGCACACTAGTGTAAAAAAACCTTTTTATATTGTTTGAACAAGGTTTTCTATACCAGTGTTAAGACTTTAGCAAGTGTACCAAGTCGCGCAAGTACTAACTGGTAAGACTGGGATATAGTTTTCCAAGAGACTTGTGTATACTAAATAATTGCGTAATTTATGACTAATTTAAACTAAAGAATAAATTCATAATTTGGGTTTTTGTGTGCAAGAAAGTAAATATTTCATAAACAAGTAAAAATTGAACTTGGATATTTGAAGACTCTAGAAAATGGTAAAGACTAGAAATACAATGGATTGATATTGTTGGGGTTAGACTTCACCTACTTCACTCTCATGTATATAAAACAATAAAACTCTTCTCCATTAATTACTAATGTCAACCCACAAGTCTACTTAAACCATAATCCCTTAGTTGAATGAGCCTAGGTTTCCTTATTAACAACCAATCCCTTGAATCCCTAAATAAGCAAACCCGATTTAGTTCCATTAGGTATCTTGTTCCAATTCTAGGTTTTCAGAGATATTTTCCAATACCTAATGACCCAAATATCATGCAGTGAATGGTTAAAACAAAGCAAGCTTTAAGTAAATAAACAAAGATACTAGCAATCAATGGAAGAAGCATATATATATATATATATATATATATATATATATATGTTCAAATCATCCACAAATACATGAAAGTTTAGTGGCTATATCTAACCCCAACAAAAATGGGTTTAGCTCTCCATTGTCATGGAGAGCCCAAGCTTACAAAATGGAAGTGGAAGAGGGAAGAGATACAAAGAGGAAGAAATGATAGTTCCCACTAGCTCTAAGAGACCTCCAAGTGCTCCAAAACACGTTGCTTGAGCTCCAAAACGCGTTGCTTGAGCTCCAAACTGTTCAAGATGAGTTTCCCCTCGCAAAAAAGAAGAAAAAGGGCCAACTTGCCACATCAGCGAGACTAACGCTTGGCAGAAGCTTCTCACCACTAGGCACTAGCTACAAAACAGTAGTGAAAACTTGCGCGAATCACCCGACGATGTCCAAGTGCCGCCAGGCGGTGACTACATCTTACGCCTGGTGCCTGCTTTGTGTCGCCTGGCGCTGACTGTCTCTTGTGCCTGACGCTGGCTTTGTGTCGCCAAGTAGCTCCTGTTGACATTTTTCATCTTCTCCTTGCTATTCTGGGTCACTCAGTTGTCTGGACTTTTGGAACAAAGCTTCCAATCTATAAATAGACACACAAATGGGGATTAGTGGTATATTTAGATCAATGTAACCCAAAATGTATTTATTTACAAAAGTAAGGTAAAATTGAGGATTAAGTAGGTTAAAAGCTTTAGAAGAGATGATTTTGCTAATAAAATGTAGCTTGGATAATGGTAAAAATTAACATTATCAGCCAGCGTTATAGAAAGTTTTCACTTTGCTATATTGATTCCAAAACTAGTATAAAGAATGTTACTTTCTATATTGATTCTATCCATAACTGGTATAAAAAAAATCCTAAGATAATCCATTAGCTCACTTCTCACCTCCATGCTCAGAGTAATCCACGAAAAGCAATCTATTTGACAGTTGAGAAGAGGAAGAATAAGCAACATCACCATTATAACAATATTCATATTTCTATTTAAGCTTTTAAAAAGACTCACCTGATTTTGCATACACATGGATGAAAACTAAAACTCATTTACACAAAGTAAAGGAAAGAAAAAAATAAAATCAAATAATAAAGTTGAATGAAATAGTAGAACTTGAGGAGACAATAGGAAGAGGGGGTAGGTCCAATCTAGTTCAAAACCTTTCTTCTTCTTCAAACACCAAAGAGGGAAAGGTCTTCTTCTTCACGTGAGAGGCTCCTGAATTGGTACAAGGCCTTGTTGGGATCGTCACATCTCCCATCCTCGACCTTTGTCTTTCCCTTTATGAAACGACTTTCAATGTAGAAACCATCGCCCCTCATAGCTAATGCCACCCACAATAGTGTCATCGTCGGTCCTTGTCACCGATGGTGCTACCATTCACAAACCTCTTATGCTCCACCGCAACTATCATTCACGAGAAAAATTGCAAACCATTGATGAATCACGATCCACCTCCGGTTCTTACTCTCTCCAGCCATCACCCACTACCAATACCTTTATTGTTTCACAATGCTTCCCTGTTGGTTTTTTCTGTTCCAATTTGTATCTTCATCGTTGGTTATTTTGGTTGCAACTAGAGAAGGTATTGAGTGGGGAGAGAATAGAGATGGCTGTGAAAAGGTTGATGGAAAAGGAGATAAAGGTGGAGAGATTAGGAAGAAGACGAAGGAAATGGAGGAAAAAACTTGGAGAGTTGTGCAAGAAGGAGAAGTTTGGATATAAGGATTAAGGTTATAAAGAATGGTGAAATTGGGAAGTTATAAAAACCACTTTTTATATCAATTATACCTAAAATCGATATAAAAAGTTTTTAATTATTTATAGAATTGCCAATGTGTTACTTTCTATACTGATTATTAGTCCAACCGGTATAAAAAATCTCAAATTATTTGCAAAATTATCACCACCTCCCTTTTTATTCTTGATGGATTATAACTGGTGTATATATATATATATATATATATATATATATATATATATATATATTATAAAAAATCACTAATGACATTATCATCACTAATTAAAAAGTGATTCAAGTAGATTGTCTGACAATATGTATCATATTTTTATTTTATAGCAAGAAATAAAAAGAAGAAAGAACGATATTGAAGCTTTATTATACACTCAATTAGAAAGTTTAGACTTCCTTAATATCCTTTTTTTTTTCATAACAAGTTATCTCTTAGACTTTTTACTTTCTATTATAAATATAACATTTGACATCTTAACCAACTAGATGTAAATAATAACATTTTATATTGGGAATTTTATGAATAATTATATATGCAAATCCCTCCTAGCATTCATGTAAATCTTACTAAGCGTCTGTTCGTTTGAAAGGTTCCTACTGTTCACGTGTATTAGAGAAGATGGATTTACAAATATTTCGTGTTCTCATTTAACGATTCAAACAGAAAAGCGAAGACTGATTTGCGGGTTTTTTCTAAAAACTCATCCCCTCAATTTTGCAGAGATTTGAGATAATATACAAACATTTACTTTTCTACCCCTTCACATATATTTCATCTTTGCTATCTGATAATAGAAACTTGTTCGCAATCTTATTTCACCTCATCTTCAATCTTACTCCACTGTTTGAATCTGATTTGATAGAAATTGTTAATGGGGTGGTGGTATTTATGCAAAAAATCAACTCTTGTATGAGACTCAAGAATTGGTGATTGCTACCAGTAAAAGGTTAAGGAGAGGGAATGTGAAAGTGTGAGTAAATATACTTTTGTGGGCACCGGTTACGTAACCGGTGCGTAGAAGAGCTTAACACCAGTTATGACACCGGTGTATATGTGTTGTTTTTTTTATTTTTTTTTATTTTTTTAAACTTTTTTTAAAAGTTTAATTCTATAATTTTTTTTTACATTCATAAAAATTTATTTATTATTTAATTTAAAATTTCATATAATTTTAATATATTTTTACTTTGTATTAATTAATTATAATTATTTTTATAACATCAAATTACAAAATCATTCTCTTTTTTCATCAAGGGTATTTTGGTAACTTTCTAATTAT
>Ga0209589_1011559_pt1 | contig 12365 bp, 7 predicted proteins | sample CowpeawhiteBW_FD_187525 | JGI IMG/M metagenome (GOLD analysis project Ga0209589, IMG submission 187525) | Root nodule microbial communities of legume samples collected from California USA - Cow pea white BW (SPAdes) (version 2) | ecosystem: Host-associated > Plants > Roots > Nodule | place: USA...
TTTTTTTTTTTTATTATAATTTTATATATATATATATATATATATATATATATATATATATATATATATATATATATATTTGATAGGGCAATTATTACATTTAATAGAATAGTCCTAGATTTTGAGATAAAAAAATTTTGTAAAGAAAAACTTTAAATGCTTCTAACTTTTGATAAGAAGCTCGGATTGAAACTCTTCATTTACTACTATTTTTTTTTATTTTGTTTTTATATTTTAGTCTTTTAGTTGATATACCTATACTTATTAGAAAATTTAGAAAATTTTTGTGATGTGTTATTTTATTAAATAAAGATTTATCAAATATTTACATTTAAATATTTCATACTAAATAAAAATTGTGATGTGCAAAATTTACTATTTTCTATTTTCTCAATTTGTATTAAAGTATTACGAATTTAGTATGATTTCAGTTTATATCAAAATATACTGAAATTGTGTTATGCAAAAACAACTTAAATGAAAATAAATAAAAAAATTATAACACATCGAAATTGTACCAGGCAAGTACAACTTTAGTAAGTTAAAAGCCATGCTAAACTGGTACGACTTGTTCACAATAAAACTCTACAAAGTTGGCTTGACCTGTCCATTTTCGTTTTTTTTTAAATACGTTCATTTTCATAATTCAAAAATAATGCACCATTTGGTTTTTGTCCAATAAAATGATATAAATCATTATATATATATATATATATATATATATATATATATATATATGTGTGTGTGTGTGTGTGTATCATTAAAAATTGTTGTTGATTAAATTCATACCTCAATTCCTTTAGCTAGATTTAAAGTTTGATATTAGGTTAAGAGATAGTTAATTATATATTTGACTAGTATCCAATATCCAACCCCACATGTTGTCCCTAACCCAATTCATAACATATAATCTTTGAAGATGCAAGCATCTATGGAACTTGTGATTTTCTTTCGGTTTACATGATGCAACATTTTGATGATTTTGATGCATGGAGCTTCTCATAAGCCTTTTTTTACATGTTATAAATGTACATGTCTCCTTAAATACGTTACTCTTTTGTGAATAATAGAGAAGGAAGTTACATGAATGGTTCTAAAGTCGAGATATTGTTCTCGATGGTCAGGCTGAAATGATGATAGGAGAATAATGGGTAATTAAGGTTGTCGCAGTTGTGTTAGCAGGTTCCAGAAGACAAAAAATCAATGAATGGAACACCAATGTTCTTCAGTTCCACACCATCTTCTTGACTCACTTCCTCTTCGTCTCTTCTGGCTATGTCTGTCACTTCACTTTTATTGGAATCGGTATTTACTTGAAGAAAATCATAGAACTCCACTGATTCACTCTTCTCTGCAACATTATCACATCAACATTCTCATCATTAACTCATCACCCCAATGCAAAATATCAGTATTCACTTCAATGCATGTTTGTTGCAAGAGAAATATTGTTATAGTACCCTAATAAGGACAAAGAATAAGACAACAAAAGAAAGTTGCATCGAAAACTATGATATTCTACTTGTCTGATTTCTAGTGTAATCTTCGAAGGAAACTTTATACTTAGAACAACCCTTGGATATAAATATATATCTTGCTTGGATATAAATATACAGAACATATTTTCATAGACTTCTTGTTTTATTGTATTGGTCAAGAGCAAATTTAAATACCCATTTTATTCAAAATTTTGAGGTGTCATTTGTGAAAGAGTTCTAAATTTTAAGAGGAATAATATATCGATTGATCCAAAAATGTTATCTTCTCGACTCATATATATAGTAAATATGTTATTAAAATAAGGGTTAAATATATTTTTGTCTCTCAAGTTTCAGTGAATTTTGGAATTAATCCTTCTTCAAAACTTTATACTAACTTAGTCATTCATCTTTAGAAATACGTAAATTTAGTCATTCTTACTAAATTTTGTTAGGTTTATTTAATATTTTAAACGCATTTTATGATAATATTTGAGTTAACATTAAAGCGAAAATGTGTCAAACTGTGTAAACAATTCAAATACTATCATGAAATACGCTTGAAACATCATATAAACTTAACAAAATTTGGTTAAAATGACTAAATTCACGCATTTTTAGAGATGAAGGACTAACTTGGTCAAAATTTTTGAAAAAAGACTAATTTCAAATTTAACTGGAAATTGAGGGACTTAAAAATATATTTAATCTTTAAAATAAATTTGTGAGCATTGTGAACTTAGTTGATAATTAATACTAATAGATAATTTTAGTTGCTACATTATATCAGAATCACAAATCTATACGTTTTTTCACGTAGTTTATGAACCGATTTGAATGAAGCAAATTTGTCTGACATATACGAGTTTATTTTGGTAATTTTAAACTTAATTTTATATATAAGCTATTTAAATGAGTAATCTCATAAACTATATTTTAAATATGTTTCTTCTAGTTTTCTATTTCTTAATTTATACAAAATTTAATTTTAATCTGTGAACAAACTAATAATTTTATTCTTATCCACTAGAAATTTTTAAAAAGAAGCTTCTCCGAAAAAAAAAAAACTTTCAACTCAATCAAATAGTCTACAAACAAACTTTTAAACTCTTGATGACATTTGTAAATCAGCTTTATCAACCACGTCCTCATTATAATATATACATCTTTTAATTTGATTTATATTTTCCCGAAGAAATGTTGAATGAAGTTGCAGAAAGCATACCTGGAGGCAGTGTGGAAGCAGAAGTTGGATCTTGAAAGTGAAACTTCTTGGGAAAGTGAAAAGGTGTGTGTGTGACACAAGGGTGGTGGTGGTGGTGGTGGTGATGACTGAACTTTTCATAATATTTCTCAACAAAAGAAGGGATAGAATCAGTCTGAAAATCGGTGTCAAGGTTTGGAGGGAAAAGTGGGTGTTTGGTGTTATAAACTTTGGACCTTTCTCTCCGAATCCTCGCCATCATCACATGCCAATGGTTTTTCACAGCGTTATCAGTTCTTCCTGGGAAGTGTCTTGCAATCACAGCCCATCTGTTCCCATGAATCCTGTGAGAAGCAAGAAGCCTCTCTTCTTCTTCCTCCGTAAAAGGACTTCTGTTTATTCTTGGATCCAATTGATTGAACCATCTCAACCTACAGCTTTTCCCTGCACAACAACAACAATTCATCATCTTTATCAATGTTAGTGTCTCACAGATCTTTAATCAACCCTAGAACATTCATCTTTTTTTCAATCACTCACAGTCTATTTGTGTTATAACCCTAATGGGTTTGTCAAACAGAATAATCTGAAGTTTAATAGACTAATAATGGTTGAAAGCTCATGACTAGATATAAGAAAATTTCATAATATATAAATCAGGTGAAAATTTTACCAGTTAGGTTGTGCTGTAACTTTTCTAATGAAGGTGTTTGATTTGGATGGATATGAAAAGTTGATTGAGCAAGAGGAAGATGACAAGGTGTTTAATACATGGCATGATTCTTTTACCTGATCTTCCTCGAAGCTTCTCAGCTATGGCGTTCCAATTATGAGGTCCATAGCGTTCCACCAATTCTCGGAGCTTCTCATCCTCAGCTGGCCTCCAATGGCCTCTACTGCACATATTACTTCTGTCTAGAAGCTAAAACACACAGAGAAGAACAGAAAGAGGGAAAAGAAAAACCCTAATTCAAGATTAGGGTATGTTTAATTTCTCTGTTGTGTGAAGATCTTTATATCTGAGTATGGAATATTGAAGGTATAAGAAAGAAAGAGAGAGAGATAAGAAAATAAGAATAAAGACAAGGAAGTAGAAAGAGACAGAAGAAGAGAATATATGGTGGGGGAAGATGGGAAAGTGTTTTCCGTTAGAGAGTTGGAGGGATTGGACAAACCTCTTACACCTGCGACTGATGCAAACGTTTTGGCTAACAAACCCTCTTATAAGTAACACTCAAACACACAAATAAACATAAATTATTATATACATATGAGAGGTTGCTTAGAGAAGCGAGTTTGGTTCTGCTTTCAACATCTTTCTAAGTTTCTAACCTACAACGTCTACTTATAACCCACCAATCGTGCTTATTTTTTTTTCTCCATATTTTATGTATTTGCTAATGGAATTACATTGACATTGGAATACGGTTTTCAATTTTCCACAAAATGGGCATGTCTTATATATGCGACAACAATCAAGATAAAACGTGAATCACTTTGCCATCCAGACTAAAAAGTGCTTTTGGAGAGAATTGTTGTAAGTCCTAGGTCATAAAATTTTATAATATACAAATAAGGTACAAATCTCACCTTACAATCCGATTTTGTAGGGTTGAGTTAGGTTTAAAATCCACTTTTAACATGTATCAGAACCAGGTTAGAACCTATCCTAGCGAATTTTCTTGGACATTTTGTTCCACCCGATATCGAACTACTAACGAATCACCCACTAACTTCTAATAAGAATAAAATTAATAATGGTTTAATAATTTAATAATTTTAGCCGTGCATGTACGTGGAAAAATTCAACTCAGGGGACAGATACATAGTATTCACCTAAGAAAAGTAGTTTTGACATATACAAATGACTAGGTTTTGTTTGTGTGACATGCAAAACAATAACAATTTGGAGGAATAGTTTATATTTTTACATGAAAGAAAAGATTAATCTTTGGGAGAGGTTGGTGTTATTGTTAGGCTATATTTGGAAGTTACATACATAGGGATGGATATGTTTTAGGTTTGATTTGATTAACTTTTGTGGGGCATAACTAACTACATTATTTTGCTTTGGAATCCTTTACATATATATACATGTGCACGTGTTGAAGATTATTCCATCATTTAATAATTAAAACTTTTTTTTTTCTTTTGAGTCAAACATCTGGTCTACCCTCTCTTGTCTCCTAACCCTATTCACATAAAAATATACAACAAATAATTATATCCGTCTCTCTACATATGAATGATTCAATTATCTTCTAGATAACTAATAAAAAAATTCTCTTGCTTTTCACCTACAAAAGATATTTCTAAGTTAACCTTTGTGAATATAATATTTATCTTGTGGAAATTATTTTTTTATTATATATATAATTATATTTTGTAACTAATTATTAGTAACAAAATAAAATAAATAGATCCTTAACTATTACTAACTTATATTAAGTTGAGTGTGAAGGACAAAAATATTGATTTTCAAATTTAAAAAAAGAAATTACAGACATATATATAAATACAAATTCATTCACTTACATGAGCTAAACTAAAAATAGAGTTTTTCAAATTTTAAAACGGTAAAAAAAAAAAAAAAAAAAAAAAAAAAAAATAAAAAAAAAAAAAAAAAAAAAAAAAAAAAAAAAAAAACTATAACTACCATACGAAAGTTTTTTTAATTTACAGAAATTTAAACCCCATCTAAATGACATATATTTGTGTTTATATATACATTTTATGTGTATTTATCAGAGCATTAAATTAAAATATTAATATAGATTTATATCAATATAATATAAATTTAGCTAAACCTAAACTATGATAAACGGTGAAATTAATTAATATAATAACTGTGTTTGTTAGTAAATAATATTTATATTTATGTTTGTAAACAAATTAGAAATCAATCTCTTTCTCTATGTAATTAAATATCACCGTGTAATTGCACGATGATGTCAAGCATTATTTTAGAGAAATTACATCATGTTTTATCCATTTTCTTTAAGAAGGGTACAAAAGTATGAAAATAACGACAGATATTTGAAATAAAATCACATTGACGTGAGGAATCATGCTTAATTATATGAGGGAGTAGTTATGCATTGACATTTACGTATAAATATTTCTATTCAGTTGATTTTTTTTTTAAGGTTATTATATATTAAAAATCTAAAAATAATAGCAAAAATACATATATATCATTTGAAGTAAACACAACAAATTAATTTGCCTAACCAAATTTATTAATTAGAAAAAGCTTTATCGAATTGAATAAAAAAATGATAAAATTAATTTAAATTAAACTTCTAATGTCCTATAATAAAAGGTAACATTTCGTGATCGTAACCTCGTGATGACGTAGAACAAAAAAAAAAACGCAGTTGTGATGTGATAACCAGTTTGCTTAATAATAGTGTCACGTGTATTTTTATTAATTATAATTATTTTAAAAAAGGTAATATTCGCAAGTAAAATTAAGTTTTAGAGTCATAATTAAAAATTTTACTATCAACTTTGAATCGACCCTAATTGTATGTTGGTAAGAAAAAATGTAATAAATATAATAATAAAATAAACCTGTTTAGTCTTAGAAAAAATAAATAAAAAATAATCTGAAACTAGAAAAGAATAAAAATAAAATAGAAAATAATTTTTAAGCTTATGATAATTATCCGACAAAAGCATTGCCTATTATGTTACATATGCTTTTATGATAAAAAAATTGATTAAGTTAAATATATTTTATAAAATTTACATAAAGTGGTATTCATTTATAAATTATATTTGTGTAATCCATCTAATTTTTGAATATTTATTTATAATTATACTCAATCCAACAATCAAAATATTTCTCAACTTCAATATTTTTCCTTTCTTCTCCTCTTTTCCCCCTTACTTTATATGTTTCAAATACAGAATATATAAGAGACAAAAATTATGGAATTTAGATTCTTTTTTCTTTTTTCTTTTTCCAGAAATATGATTAGTAACTCTTAGAAACTCAAAATCTGAAAACATGTAAATTCTGATAACTTTTCAAGATCACTTTCTGCAAAATATTTTTATGTTTAAAACGTGTTACAAACACCAGGCCTATATCTTAACTTTTTCAATGTTTTTTATTTGCATAAACTTTTATAGTTTTCTTAAATGTATTAATAAAATGTGTGTGTGAGAGAGACTTCAAATACTACAGTTACACAGAGAAATTATGTAACTATATATGCTCTTAATCGTCATGTATATGTCACATTTGGTCTCTCATAAAAATATTTAAAAATAAACACATTTTTGTTAAGACAATGAAATCTTATTTTTCTGGTGTACAACAACTTGAAATTTTATTAATTAATATTCTGTCTTTCAAATTAATAAAATTATTTCCGGAACATATTCCCATCACTTATATTTTAAGCTAGCAAAATGATATATAAATAAAGAAATATTTTTGATGATGATAATTAACATTTGTTGGGGATAATTAAAGAAATATGCAATGCAAGGAAATGAAGTTCAAATTGGAACAGAAAATAATATAGGTGAAGTGTTTAACTAGGCAATTGCAAAGTGAAAGTGATGTGTGTGATAATAATAGTTTAATAACTAAATTGCTTGCAAGTGTAGCGTTATTATATCTAATTGTCAGATATTTTTTAATTATAAATTATTTTATGGCAGCCTTTTCAAATTTCAATTGCGACTTGTATGCTTGTGCTACATGTCGTCACGTCACAGAAAATATTTTCTAATGGTAAATAATTGACAATTTTAAACCTGTTTAAAGTGTTGTATTCAGCTGTAAAAAAAACATAAAATAGATACAATTAAAATACAAGGAACTATGTTTTTTTCTGAAAATTATAAATATAACCATTAAAATGGTATATTTTTTCTTTTTTTTATGTAAGTGATAAATACTCCATGATAAAAAAATTCATATTTCTTTCCAATTTTGTTTTGAAATTTTTTTCGTAGAAAATATTTACAAAATTTTGTTAAGAAAAAAATTTGCAAGAAATTACTACCAATTTTCTTGCAAAATATTTTGTATAAAACATTTTTTACAAAAAAATTTGTAAAAAATACTTGCAAATTTTATAATTTTATAGGAAATGATTATCCATGGATTAAAATTCTTAGAGAAATGACAGAAAAAAAAATTTCTTACAATTTCTTTTAACAAATTTACAATAAAAATCTTATATAATATGAGAATTTTATGTTAGTATTTGTTGAAAGGTGAATAATGTTCATTGATATTTGACATGTTGTCGGGTTCATAATCTTTGTCACACTTATTTTAATATATTAAACAAGTTTTTAATATATTTTAAAATATTAAAATTAACATATTTTGATAGCATAATAGAAGAAAACAGTATAAAAATTTAACCAAAATTTGAATTCCATGTCCGAATTGAATTGTATTGAATTTAAGATTGGATTATTTACATATTATTGCCAGCTCAAATATCTTTTTATTTTGTTGATATATATAGAAAAATATGAAAAAGAAAAAAGATAGTATATTAAAAAAAATCTATTTATATGGATAAAAACATGAAAAAGTAAAATTTTTTATATCAATGAAATAAAGATAAAGCTAAAAAAATAATATCTCTAATCTTGCTATAATTTTTTTTTTTCATTTTTAAACGTCCTTTCACTGTCTGGAGATCTATATTATTTGTTTATATTTCACTCCATGTTGCACAACCTATAAAGTGAGATATTTCAATATTTACTTGAAAAGAAACAAAAACTTAATTTAAGAAAGCTAATAGAAAAGTTATGTTACAAAACTTATTCGTGAAATTTGTTTAAAACATGTATCAACTGTACATGGATATCTGACCAATATATGGTGTAACCCACCATGGAAAATGATGTTTATTATATATATAGTTTAGAGAAAATTGAAAATGATTATATTTGATAAATAGGTGCCACAATTCGGTTAAGAAGTGATTGAGAATGTGTTAATTGACTAAATTAGTGTTCATAATTACTCCCTTTTCTTGATAAACAGGTTCCAACAACTCCTTAATATTTTATTTAAATTGCTTTTTAATTACAATTCTTTCTATATTCACACATAACATTGATCATGTTAATTAATCACTCATCACAATAATTAGTATGTTTTAAAGACACAACAAAGCGATAAAAACGAAATTTCCATAACAAATTTAGACTCATTAAAAGTATATTTAATCCATAGCACCTTTTATAATCAAATAGTAATATATATATAGATATCCAAGTAAAAAATTATGTTTACTAGTATATATATGTTTTAAAAAATTTAAAATTATCATAAGTTTTTTAGATCTATGAATATTTATTTTATTAAAATTTTTTGAAGGCATTTATGTATGCCGATGCTATTTGTAATAAAGTGTCTTCTAAAAGTAAAAGCTGAACTCATTTTTCTTGATTTTGGAAATAAATGTAGAATAGTAATTCAAAATTGAAATTAAAAGGTTTTTTCGCCAAAAACATTTTGCTTTAAAATTATATTGAAAATATAAAAAACTAAAAACCCACGTTCATTGATAGTGAATTGAATAAGTTTGTGGCTGATTAGCTAATTAATTAAAATTACCTGAGGTAATTAATATGTAGGGTAGTGTATATGTTGATTTTTAAGAGTCTACATATATTTTTTAAAAGAAAATAATTTGGGTAGAATAGAACAAGGGATCAAACTATATTACGGACACAAAAATCTCATATCCAAGTATTTTTCTCTAATAATAAAAATAGGTTATTTCTAGAGTAAATTTTGTAAGCAATTTATTTAAGCAAAATTTGTATTCAATCATAAATTTCGAACAAATATAGACAGCAGAGTTGATATGGAATTGGAAGTATGATAATTTCGTTATCAAACATATTTTTAATTAAAAAATAAATGTCATTGATGGGATCATTTTGGTTAATTCTTAATAAAAGCAGTATAAATCATCACAATATCAACATTATATTAACAATATAATACGAGAGGAAGTAAACAAGCTGATGAAATAAAAAAAATTATATCACCAATTAAGATAATATATATATATATATATATATATATATATATATATATATAAAAAAAAAAATTATATAAATAAATAAAAAAATATATATATATATATATATATATATATATATATATATATAATAACAAAAATTCTATTAAAAATATACAAATTTTAAGTATGGAGATTAAAAATAATAATAATAAATGAATTAAAAATATCCAAATATGTCATGAATTAAAACTTAATTAAGCAATTTTATTTTTGTTTTCATAAATTTTGTGTAACAAGATGATAATATGAAAAATAGGAATGTGAATTATTTATTTGTTTTTTATGTTGTTTCTCTGCTGTGATTTTTTAAAATGGTCACTGATTTTAATTTTTGAAAATATATTAAAATAGTTTTTACCATACAATTTTTAACATAGGAAACAAAAAAAAAATTGAGTAGACAATCTGAATTTGAAAAATAATTATGGATAAGAGTTAAGTTATATTAATAATAATAATAATAAAATAATGTAAGATGTGATTTAGGGCACATACAAAAGACTTAAAGTGAAGGTAAACATTCCGTTATATTTAATGAGAGTTTTGACCGTTGGCCTAACTTTCCCTCTTCTTCCACAATTATTGCTTCTTTAAAAAGTGACCTAAATCTTTCACCCACCTTCTCTTCTCCAAAACATTTCTCTTTAGCCGTTTTCTTCAAATCTCAACAAAACCCTCTCTCTCTCTCTCTCTCTCTCTCTCATCACACACACTTCAACCTAATTTCTCTTCCTTCCACATAACAACATAACATTCTCTTCATAAAAACTTCATATAATTATAATCATTCTCAATTACATATTATCATGCTCATATAATTTCCTTCATCAACTTATAGTATTTACATCTGTATATATATAGATAGATATATAGATATACACATGGCAGAGTGATAGAGTATGTATATGGAATAGTCTGAACTTTCATGAAGAAAGTAGATTATTGACTGTTCACCTGTTTTACCTACTTTTTTTTTTTTTCCTTATAAAGTGTGGCAACTTTGCTGCTACATGGAATTGGTTTTGGTAGTACCAGAACTTCAATTCTGATGTACTTCCATGCTAATTTTAGAAATATCATTATAGGACTTTCTTCTGTCATTAGTCTCTCCTAACAAGGAACATAACTCATCAACAAACATAACAACCAAATGGAGACCAAATTAATAACTTTTCATCCTTCTTTTTTCATTCCAACCAATTAATTAACAAATCCCAAATTCAGGTCAATGTAGATTGTGATGCTTAAATGCTCAAGCTTCTGCTCAAAGATTATCCATGCCGGTTCATCAACTCAGAAAACTCTACAGTCATTCTTTGCTTTTTAGGAGAGAATATACTTCTCACCACTTCAATTTTTTATCAACCTTACATTGACATCACCTACCAAACCAGAACATAACTTCCTTGTCCCCTAAGAAATTTTTGTTAACTCAATTTTCTTAAACATTGCAGATATCTTCTTCAGATGACAATCTTCATTGAAATGAATCATACATAAAACTCACTCTTTCAATATTTAGATTATTATGTGTCAGCTTTTATGTAATATATTTGTTAAATCGACTTGTAAGATGATGTTTGCATTCACTTATATAGGTGACATGATAAATCTAACCGTTGCATGTGGCATTGATTGTCCCGTGACAGAGTCCAAATGGATTGGGTCACAATCAAATGAATCGTGACACTTGGACTTGTGTTACACTCTTAAGTAAAAAAAGTTGCGCTTTGACTAATGGCTAAATCCTAACACCAACAAACAAATTTCGTCATAATAGACTCTAACTCATGACATACCATATTAAAAAAATGGATTTTAAGCCTAATTTAACCTTACAAAACCGGTTTATAAGATAAGATTTAACTTGTCTTATCTCTGGTTAATGGTTAATGTGAAATCTCTAACAATATTAAAAGAAAATACATATAATTTTGAATAATAAAACAAAGAAAGTTACCCTTTGTAATTATCAAAGAAAACAAAAAAGATTAAGGGAAAAGAACACATTTTGTTGAACTAAAACTATGTTTCATTTTCCCTGCTTGGTTCAGATGTTTTGATTTGATGCAGTCACCTAAATGTAGAAGAAAGTGTTTCTGTTTTAGGAAGTTATATCCACCAACGAACTGTTTCTGAATGCTGAAAACTGAAAACCAACTTTCTAAATGTTGTAAGGAATTTCCTTTTTATCATGTCATGACCCAAGAATGGTGCACCCACCCATCATATAGTTGGACCTCAATTTTCCCACTTCCTACATCTCTAGTTCCATTTTTAACTTAGAAATATCACATGGTTGTCTCTTTCATCGTTATTTTGATTGATCTGCATTTAATTAACTAATAGTAAAAAAAAGCTTGCTAGTGAAATGAAGATTAAATGAATGCACTATATTGAGTGCAACTTACTTATAAGGTTATGGATATTAGGTATAGGACAGAGATATCAATGTCCATGTAGGACAGGTTTACATTCTATAGGTCTATACATCGACTGACGGGAATATAACACCTTTGTAATTTTAATCACTATATATATATATATATATATATATATATATATATATATATATATATATATATATATATTTTTATTTATTTATTT
>Ga0209589_1011561_pt1 | contig 12365 bp, 7 predicted proteins | sample CowpeawhiteBW_FD_187525 | JGI IMG/M metagenome (GOLD analysis project Ga0209589, IMG submission 187525) | Root nodule microbial communities of legume samples collected from California USA - Cow pea white BW (SPAdes) (version 2) | ecosystem: Host-associated > Plants > Roots > Nodule | place: USA...
TTAGCAAAAAAGGACCCAATTGAACAAAATTGACGAAAATTGGGACCTATTTGAACACAAAACCAAAATTAGGACTTGTTTCAAAAAACTTGACGAAAATTGGGACCAAAAAGGTATTTTAACCTATAAAAATAAAAAAAAATAACCCAACTCTGATATCATACCCTACCCTAAATGTCTCTCTTTTATGAGGCAACTTTTTCCCTATCCTTCAAAGCCCCTTCAAAGCTACTAAGTTTATTTTCCCTAAATCCATTTCCCTTATTGTTTGTTAAGAAAGACAGAGTCTATGAATGATTGAGTTATAAACTCAATCGAACTCACCATAACTAATGTTTTTAGAAAAATAAAAAAGTTCAAGTATGAAAGGAGTTGAACCCAAAATAAACTACGCCTTTGCAAGAAAATGTTAAAGGGTGCAGTGAAATAGAAGGGCATAATAACATATACAGAAGAATGAAAACAAAAACGATTTCAAAAAACAACCTATATGAAATGACAATTGCATATGTATATCAAGAGTTGTGAAGGTAAGGTTTTGAGAAGAAAGAGAAGATGAAAAGGAGAGAAAAACATAAACAGGTAAATTAAGCAAAGTTGAATCATGATAAGCATCAAAATAAAGACAATAGAGGCTGACATAGAAACAAGAGTCAATTCCCGAACCACAGCACCCATGCTGAGTGGTGAGGCCATGGCCTCACTGCAAAGCCTAAGGTACTATCTGGTGCGCTCTTGACTCCCTCAGTCCCTCTACCCTCACACACATAAATTCATGCCATTCCACATTGTTTCTCAATTCTTACAACACAAATCCATTCATCACACACTTCCCTACCTAATAATCCCCACTCAAACCCATTTTTATTCTAAACCACTCTTACCCTCGTTACTGCTTTCCCCCATAACCTCATTCTTCCACTCTCACTACTTCCTCTGCCTGCAACCACAACCTCACAAATCCAAAAGGGTAAACAAAACTCGGGTAAAGGAACCATTTTGTGACTTCTCACTTCACTGCTTTGGAGGTGCACTGGAAGTGGGTTCAGTGCAAAGGAAATTGGTGCCATTCTCACTGCTACTGGAAAGAGCAGCTTCGATTTGGTGCAAGGTGTTGCAGAGGTGGTTGTTGATGGCCGTGACACTCGAGAGGTTGAGCTTTGCAGAAGGGATTGTGCTGGCGAGAACTTGCAGCCCCATGGTTAGGAGGCAACCTGGGTTGAGAGATGGAGGCTCTGAGGAGTTAGCATTGATGGGTGTGTCAACGTTGGGTGATGATAGCATCGGCACTATCATGAAGCCTTGGGGGAGAAGGGCAATGCAAGAAGGGTCCTCGCCACTCATGGCTAGCTGGATCGAATCCACATCAATGGTGGTGTACACCACCAAGCTTCCAGACTGGTCGGTGCAACTCTCTTGCAGCATTAGCTCTACGTTCTGGGATGAGTTGCTTGCTACCTGCATATATTTGTACCAATAAATAACCTAAGGTTTAGAATTCAAAAACTTTAACTTGTATTTTATTTGATTTGGCAAATGATCTTACATTTATGCGAAGAAGTGAAATGCAGTTTCCTGGATGTGAACCATTTGCAATGTGAGCCACCTCATTCAATGAGTTCCCGTTGGAAAGAGCATCCATCTGTAAAAGAAAAAAAAGACTCGGGTGTTCATTACTTGACCTTAAGAGTTGAAATTGAATTGCAAAGTTTGCACTACCTGAGATCTGTGACGTTCGTCCCTGAGGAGATCAAAGACCTTGGTATGAGAATAGGGCAACCAAGTGGTTGAAACAGCACTTAGAATCACACCATTAGGTTGACCAGGCTCTGTGACTTTCCTTGTTGTGATTCTAACTGTGTCTTCAGGGGAATCTGATATAGCTGTCCACGATTGACCCCCAGAGGTACTCATGTTAAGGCCAAACGTTTTTATCATTCTTTGGGCTAGTTTCATCAAGTTCTTTCGCGCTTCTGGCGAAGGTATCACTGCAATTGTATACGCCTCACAGGTTATTATCATATACATAATTGTTGAAAAGTTATTAAGATTAGGGAGATAAGATTTTGAGAACCTCCAAGATCTGATATGTTTCTGGCCATGAGGCTCGCGACCCTCTCGCATTGTCTCTGCAAAACTCCTAACCAACGCTGTGCTCCGAATGCCATTCCACTGTACACATAGTTGCTGAATATCTGATGCACGGGTTTCTCTTCTATTTTTGCATGCTCAACCCATGTTACCTACATTGATAAATACACAGAATCGAAGCAGAATGATGAAATTAGACATGCATATCCAGAAAATGCAGGGAATGAAATAATTAGAATGCACCAATGGGGCTAGGACTTACCCTTGAATACCCATTTGGCATATCTTGAATCACGCAACCAGAGGATCTCCTGCAGTATTTGGGATAAGAAGGGTGAAAATTTTGGTGAAAGTTGTCAACAGGAAAATCAACAATGGCCCAGGTTCCTTCCTCAGCATTTTGTTGACAATAACGAAGAAAATGAGTCTCGCGAGTGGACACCAATGGAGAAAGAACTTGAAATTCTGCGTACATCTAAAAAAAATATACAACCAATTTATCAGTAACCTAGCTAAATTATATACCACGCTAGCAATTCAATACTTACAAGCAACATACTTACCAGCTGAAGAGTCCCGCTTGCATGACCAGAAGCACCAGAAGATATGATTTGGACAGTTTTTGCTCGAGACACGATTGTTGGAAACAATTCCATCCATTTTTGCTAATAGAAGGGGGAAAGAAAAAGAAAGAACTTTCATTATAGTTAAGGTTTAACTTCATAAAACTTAAATTTCATACTTTTTGTGAAACGTTATATATTAAAGGTGGAGAAGAAAACTATAGAAATAAACCAAAGGTTCCTGAAATAAGATTAAAGTGAATGACACTTCATTTTTTTAGATGAGAGAAAAGGGTTTACGCAGAATGAAAAAAGTGTTAAAATTCAGCGATGACTTACACCATCAAGGAACGCGTCAACAAGAGTGACGCTGTTCATTATAACCACAGAAGTGTCACGGCTAGCTTCAGTTCTCAGTTCACTTCGCTGCTTGAGATTCTGAGGCCAAGGAAATATCCTTGCGTGCTCTTCGAAATTCAACACTTCCCTTTCACCATCACTGCTTCGGATCCAAAGCGGCTCGTTTGTCTGACACATCTTCACAAGTTCTGCCATGGAAGAAGCCGCGAGCTCTAAGGCCAGAGACTTTTCTTCTTCCATCAAGATTCCTCCACCCTCCGCAAATGGTGAAGCTTCGGGAGGCAACATTGGCACAGGAATCATTTCTGTGCACGGAGCAACAGGATCCGAATAGTGCCTTGGATATATGTTCATATCCAAATCCAATGAAGGGGCCATGAGAGTTGGACCTGCTGTCATTGTTTGTAATGAACGCCCAGTGTACCTTGAAGTGAGGCAACACACGCGTTCTAACTGCAAAATCAACATTAACGTTAATTGTAAATTAAAGTTTAAGTTTACATAACTTAATTCAAGAGTAATAACGTAAAACCTCTTTTAGCGTTTAATTTCTGTATGCATTACTAATTAATCAAAATAGTATAACTTCTAATGTATTTATTATATAAGTTAAACGTTAATTTCTCGTTTTGTGGACTATTTTTTCAACGTTCCAAAATTTTAAGCCGGTTCATACATCAACACGAAAATTTGAGCAAACATTTGTTCAGTGTGATAATGGTAAATATACCTCTTCTCTTAACCGGGCATTTTCCATGCGAAGTTGGTGTTCATCCAAACCCAGATCAGCACCCATTATGCATTGGCCACCACAATTGGGACACATAACGTTACGCAGTGCAGCTTGTAGACGATAGTTCTCACTCTTTAGAGTCTCATTCTCGGCTCTAAGTATGATATTATCTGCACGATCTTGTTGTGCCTATTTCCCAGAATTGATAAAATCAAACATGAATTAATGGTTAAAGCAAAACAACCAAAGACTCTTCCGTATGTTTCGTAGTCTTACAGCACGTATAGTAATGAATGAGGGTATAATCTTGATGTATATAATTCGCGAAATCCTTCAACATAAATGCTATCAAAATTTATGGAGGAGAAAGAGAAGACTGAAGACCCTCCATCATCCATTCAAACCCTAAAACCGTAATGATAATAGCAATAAATATGAGTACCGTTCGAGACCACTTGGGACAGGTAGGGTTTAATGCGTACATTAATGGAATACAGACTGTATGATGGACTTACCAAGAACCACAAGTAAATGAGAGTTTCCCCTCTTCCTTTTCTTTTTCTTCTTTTATTTATTGCCATATATATAAATATATTAATATTTATACATGATGGCTTTTTTTTTTTAATCTATTTACCTGCAATGTATTTATCTCTCACTGTCTATGTAGCTGTTTATTAGGGCATAGGAAAGTTTTAATGCAAGGGAAGTAAACGCGGTTTCATTGGGAAACGTGCTAGCAGTATACGTTAGATTTAATGGGTGGAATTAAGAGCATGAATACAGTTTAGGGTTTGGTTTGATTATTATAAGGTAGTAAAAGTGAACGTTTTTAATGGAAGCTGAGAAGAAGAATGGTAATTAAGTTTCAGCGTACCTTCATCTGGGTTCGACGGTTCTGGAACCAGAACTTGACCTGGCGCGGTTTCAGGCCCAATTCATGGCTCAGTTTCAGCCTCTGTTTATCATCTGGGTGAGGACATTCCTTGAACAAACTGCCAAAGTTACATTACACATGCAACAAGCAATGAACAACAAGTTAAAGCCTTCGATTTCCGTTTCATAGCAAGAAAACAAAAGAGAGAGAGAAGAATAAGGGAAAGAGAGAAAGAGAAAGAGAGATCTAGAATCATAGAACATATTCTTACGCTTCCATTTCTTGGATCTGGCGAGCAGTGTGCCTGTGATAGCGTTTCTTCTTTGTGGGTTGTTCACTCTCTTGTTCATTCCCTGACTTATCTTCAACCTGTTCACTTCCCGACCCACTCTCCATCTCTTCCTTCCCTCGCAGCATCACATCTTCTTCCTTCTGCTTCAGAAACAGAAGTGGAAGAAATCAAAAGAAGAAAAAGATTTAACAGAAGCATGCAAAAAGAAAAGAGGAAAAAAACAGTTAATTACCATGGAAGGAAAAGGTTGAAAAGGCATGGTGGGGATGAAGTTGAAGTTAGAGTTCTGGATCGAGGAGGAAAAGAGAGTATCGGAGTTCACTACTACGTTCCCTCCCATACTTGACATAACTTGGCAATCCCCATACATTCTTCTTCACCTGTGTTTGTACTATTTTTAACGTGCTAAGAGAGAGATAAAGCGAACCAAACCAAACCTTACTTCAGTTGAGCCAAACCTGTCTCTAACACCCCACAGCAAAACTTTCCCATATCAGAATCCAAACAATAAAAACCTTTAAACCATCAAAAACATTCTCATTCAACCCCGAAACCACAACAGCGTAAAATATTCCTACGCTACACAACCGACCAACCAAACCAACGAATCTTAGAAAGATTTTTTAGCATGTCACACGAAAAAAACAAAAGTCAGAAAAGTTTTGGTAGAACATACCAGAAGTGATCTTAGTTGAGTTGAGAGAAGAGTTGTGTGACACACGCACACAACACACACAAAAGGGGACCCTCTGTTTTCTCTTGATCCCTCCTTATCCTAGTTTCTTTGTGTTGCTCTCTCACATAATATAATGCTCACATTGATAGTACTGTGTTGTAATAAATCGGTTAATTGAATAATTTACTGTGAATGGTAAGTGCAGGTCCACAGAAACCGATCACTGCCACTTACTCCGTCGGCTGTTACATGCCACGTGCTGCTCTCTTAATGGCCATTCCAAACGTTTCCCACACCCTTCGCCAAAGTCAAACCTTTTTTCCTTTCAACTCCTCCCCACGCGCTTCTGCCTCCTTGCACTCCACCACACCTAGAGTCTGCATCACACGCGCCCTCTTGTCTCCAGATAGGACATGGGAAGAAAAGAGTTCGGATTGGGAGAGATCTTCCGTGGATGCGATAAGAACAAAAGTTGAACCCTGTGTGTGCATTTTCACTCCCCGTTTTTTATTTACAATAATGGTTAAGTAAAAAATTATTTTAAGAGTGATTGAAGTTTTTTTTTTACATAAGTGGGGCAAATTTTTGCACAAAGTGGATAAGTTTGAAAAAGATTATGACTCATGGATTAAGTTATGTGGAATTCATACAACTTTAATTTTAAATGCATAGAAACCGTTAGAAGTTATAACGACATAAAAAATATATTCTAATTTTGACTCAGAAATTCACATATAAATTTTGTGAATTTTTCTTACTTTACTTGTGAAATAATTACGAGTCAAAGTGATTTATTTAATTTATTTTTTTATAATATTGAGACAAATTTATTCTATGTGTGTAAAAAGTTGTAAGAATTTTAGATAATGTGAAAGGGTAATTTTAAAATGGACAATGATATTTTAACAATTAAATTTTTATAAAAAAAAATATACTTTGATTTTCATCCTTTATCTTCTTACGTGGTTTAGTATGGACAATTGATCTTTTTCAAAGAGAGAATAGTAGTATATTAATCAATGATCCACACTAAGCCAGATCAAGAAATACAAAATAAGAGTTAAAATATGAGAGTTATAATATCATTATCCATTTTTATAATATTTTTTTTATGATCTGAGATGACATCTTTTAACTGGTTTTAAAATATAAATAAATGAAAAAATGAAAAAAACTATGATATTTTGACAAAAAAATATATAAATTTGACAAAATCTACTTTTCAACTTACACCAAACTTTTTTTTTTCTTTCAAGTCATACCAACATTTCTTTCAATACCATCACGTTGTCAAAAGTTTGTTAACAAAACTTTGTTAAAAGATAATTTTCTAAATATAAAAAGGTGAAAAAACACTTAAAAAATATCATCTCATATTGTAAGATAAAGTTGTCAAAATGAAATCGTTAAAAAATAATTTTAATTTAAAAATAAAATGGTGGGATGGGGAAATTGAGAAATTGTTTTGTTGGGGGGGAGTTGAAAGAGAAAGATTGACGTTGGAGATTTTGCATGGTGGAAAGGGTGAGTTATTTATTGAGGTTTGACACTGAAAGCAGTGAGATGGAAGGGAGTCCCTTTCAGGTGGGGACCACGCCATGGATGGAAAGGCTCTAGGGAATTAAATTTTGGTGGAGGAACTAGACAGGGTTTTTAATTGCCTTGGAAACTTAATTATGATCATTCTGCAACAGATTTAAATTTTGCATGATGAGGGGAGCCCAAGTTCCTGGGTTATGGTTGGGTCAAATATGTCAACTTATGTTGCTTTCAAACCATTTCTTATCTTATCTTATGCGCCCTTCAAACCTTTCTTATTTCTTCCTTAAGCTTTCATTTCTGTTCATCTTTCTTCATCTGGAATCATTCTATGCCTTCATTTTCCCAAATTCATTTCATTAAGGACAACAACAACATGCCACAAAAACTCTTACTTTTTTCATTCGCTACGTAAAATAAAACCTTCTTCTTTCAAAGTCAATCTGTAACTTCCACACACTTAATTCAACGAGAGTTACTAAATGGAGTAAACTTATTGTTAATTATCAAATTAAAACCAGTTATACACCTCTAATGTCTGTTATGCTTTATGTTAATCCTATTCCTCCTTCACTATTATTCACTGTTATCAGTTTTCGGTACTTTTGTTTTTTCAACTTTTATGTCATACAACAAATTCTTCTAATAAAAAACAACTGAGTGTTAAATACTAGTTTTTTAATCTAATAAATGCTTTTTTTAAAAATAAAAGTTTCGCGTCTTTTAATTCTTTATTGTGTACCTGAAAACACGCTATGCAAATTTCCGTGCTGGTTTAGAATAAAAATCAACGCGTTCATTCGATTCATAAAAATATTAATTCTTTGTTTCTTTGTTTAATTGTTAAAGTGTAATACATGATTTTATTATTTCTTTATTTATTTATTTGTAATGGTTCTAAAGACAAATTTGTAACTGTTCCCTCATTTTAAAGTAAATGAGAAGCTAAGGTCCTTGGGAAAGCTTGAGAAATAGGAGTATTATTATATTCACTAAGTTTCTCATTATCTTCATTCTAATTTTCTTTCTTACGGTAATGAGTAGCTAATTTCTCTCTACTTGTAATTAAATATGATTTAATTAATCTAGCATCAAACATTAGTTTTGATTATTATTATTTCATATCTATAGTAGTTTGTATTCAATTCTACTTTAAACATTGAATTCGAGATTCATTCTTAAGTATTTCTTTTTCTTTTTTATTATAGATTAAAAGCTGAGTATTTACAGACAGAGTTAACTCTTTATAGTTTATTGATAAGTTAATATTTAAACATACAATTTAAATTTAAATTATTGAAAATTAATAATTAATTTAATAAAATAGATAAATAAAAATTAACATATGAATGTGACTAGATTAATTAAAAAAAAACTGGTATTTGCGATATTTAATTCCAACACATTGATATTAAGTTTTTTTTTACTGGCTGATTTATAACTGACACCCTCATCCTTTAATTCAAGTTGAAATTCAGTATATGTAATTGTCAATATTTTGAATTGTAAACATAGCAAATAATAATAAAAAGGTTTCATCCGAAATAATATAAAACAATAAAATATTATAATAAAATAAAATTTAACTGTATACAATAAAATATTTTTTAGTTTAAAAATATAAATTTCACTCAAAATCTCAAATTTTAGAATATTAATTATAAATTAATAACAATGATAATAATAACAATAAATTTGATTTACTTAAATAGTGATTATATATTACTGATGGCATCGATACCACTTAATACACAGTTTATACATTGGTAATTTATTACTGAATTATAGAAATTAATAATTACTTAAATATATTTAACAATTATTTCGATAGATTAAGAGCGTAATTCTAAATGTTAAAATTTCATACAATAATATATTTTTTTAGCAATTAAAAAAATATCAAAATAAGATAATTCTAAATTTGAAAGTCAAATTCCAATTTTTAAATTTTACCCTTCAAAAAATAAACAATATCATTTTCCTAAAAATATACTTTAAAAATAAAATTTCAATAGTAAAAATTTAAGAATTGTTTATCATTGAATTTGAAAATTTCAATGTGAACTCAAAATTTTAACATTACGTAATATTATTTCTAAAGGATGCTAACTCAAACTAATTTATTTCTTTTAAAAATATCGACTTCATAATTTTTTTATGATGATAATTGTAAATAGAAAACAATATACTTGAGAATATATATATATATATATATATATATATATATATATATATATATATATGCGATTTTAAAGTTTAGTATATAATTTATAATGTATAAAAGGCAGGAAAAAAGGAGAGTTAAGTATCTTAAAGTGTCATTAAATTCTATTATAGTATAGTAATTATTATATCTGGTTGGAGCTTTATCCTTTGAACGTGAGAATATATATTAAAGAAAGATAGAGCTCTGGAATTAAATAGTGTCCTATGACCACCAAATTTATTTGAAGAATATGGTCCACCCTATGATCATAAGTTGAATTCTGTCTTTATTTCTTTAAATTTCACCTTTATTATTTTGAATGAAGATAAGCTAGTGTTCAGAAAATTCTTCCAATAATGCATTCTCATACATCAACTTTATTCTTTGCATTCTATTGAGAAGAATTCCAATATGTGCACTTTTTCGAAGATGTTATTTTAATAAACACTCTGGTGTAGTTGTTTTTATCTGTCATCTATGTTATATACATTAATGGTATAAGGTGCAAGATCCCTCTTTTTCCGGAAACAGAACCAAACTCACTCTCATTTTCTTTTTCTGTGCATACTCAACTCTCCCCTTTGTCTCCCTCTTTCTGACTCTTGCCTCTATCTCACCAACCTTGCTTCTTGATCAGGTCCTGGAGAGGAAGCCACGCCTGAGCCTTCTGCTACCTCCACTCATAGTCTCTCATCTCCTAGGTAAGTCTTCCTTGCAGCTTAAAAATCTGATTTCGAAATTCAACTCGAAATTCTGCTTCCATTCAGAGTCTAGCCCAGTGCTCATCCTTTCTGTGTGATTGGATGACGAATTCTTCTAGGTTGGGCTGAGGAATTCTGCTCCCCCTCTCCTAGGTTGTCTTCACCCAAGCGTTAACTCAAGAATAGGTAAGAGAAGTTGACTCTTTAACTCATTTTGATGTGAATTGTGTTCGTGAATGATTTAATTGCATGATTGCTTGCTAAATTGGTGTTTGAGACTGTTGGTGTGTGAATTTGAGTGGGGGATGATTTTGAGCGAGCTTGCATGTGAAGAACAGGGAAGATTTCCTGGTAGTTTTGCCTAGGCGAGTTACTCTCGCCTGAGCGAAAATACCAGATGATCACCCCTGTCACTGCGCGAAATCTCGCCTAGGCGAGCTGGAGTCGCCTGAGCGAGATAACATCTCGTCTAGGCGAGCCAGTTTAGCCTGAGCGAGAGTTCGCCCAGGATTTTTAAATTGTCATTGTATGATGTCTCGCCCAGGTGAGATCAACTCGCCTAAGCGAGATAAACTCTCTAGCTTAGGCGAGACTCTCTAGCTTAAGCGAGATTCCCTGCAAAAGTTAGTTTTCTCACTGTTTTGATTACATGATGCTATATTGAGTGCCTTAAGATGATGATAGTTGATCTCGTACGTGATGCTTATGCATGTTAGACGGTGTGATGGAATTGAGTATGAAATTGATGTGAATGGGAATATGTTGGAGTTAGGATTTGAAGGGAAATCCTAAGGAATATGGTTTTAGTGAATATAAGGGCATGAGGACTCAGATTGGTGGCATCCTGACGCTCCTAGTAACCATTAAGACTCAAGTAGAGTATGATGGATTACGTCGGGGGGAGTAGCAGGAGGTCCTGGTCTATGAATCCGATCCGTCATAGAGGTGATGGGATTTACCTTGAGAGTGGTTGGGTGAATACCCCTTGTGCCTAAAACTCTGCAGAGTTTGGGAACCATCTCAAGTGCAAGTCACCAAGAGCTCCAATGCCACTTACATAATCCGGATATCGAGTCTAGAATGGTGTGTAATGTATGGTTGAGATTGATTGGATGATTTTGATAAATTGCGTGATAGATCCTGTTTTCTGCCTAATTGTAAATATTGCTTGAATTGCTCTTGGTTCAAGTTAGCTTACCCTTCTTGTACGCTGTGTGTTCCTTGTGTCTTCTGTTTATGCAATGATTGTCCTTATTGAATGGCGTGAGCAGATATAGGTGCAGGTGAGGATACACCCCTCCGGGACAGGAGATGATTATGTTAGGCATTCTAGTAGTAGATGTATCCCTTTTCCTTTGCTTAGCTGATCGGATGTTTTGTAACATTTTAGTAGTGTAAGGGCGGTATGTATTGATCAGTGTATGTATGGTTATTTTGAAGATGACTGTATTATATTATACATGGCCTACGTCATCATCTGCTTCTGAATTATTAAAATTTAAATGTTTTGTTTAATAGTTTAAAAACTATGAAAATGGGATGTTACATAAGGAGTACCATATATAATTTAAATATAAATAAATGAGGACATAATATGAATTAGGGATATTAGTAGTAATATTATATAGAGACACACACCTTACACCTAAAGGTTAGGGTTCATATGCTGCCCCCAACATAGCAATATTTGTAATCTGATCCTTCCATAACCAACATAATGACTTTTTTTCGTACTTGGTTGGCACCGCTTCATGTCTAGTACATTACATACAACATGGAATCTCAAGCCACCAAGACGTTCTGCTCTTCTTCTCACCAAATGCTTCAATTCTAATTTGAATCAAAAGAAACATAGCAAGATAGAGACCAAAACGACTAGATTGAAATACATAGGACGCAATATTACTTATATAATTATAATATTTGTATAATTATAAATAACTTAATTAGATTTTGATTCTTATATTGTATTTGTTCTTTTTATTAAATTGAGCATCAATATTAATAAATAAAGTTAATTTTTTTTAATATATTAGGAAATTTACGTATTAGTGAAAGAAAATATTCGATTAATTATATATTTATATATATGATAAAGTTATTATATTTTTTACATAAAAATAATGTGATTCTTTTCTCATCAACATTAATTTAATTTTGGATATGTGATCGTGTACGATGCTAACAAAATTATGTTAGAAAAAAAAAGATGGAAGATGGAGAAGACATTTGGATCCACGTTATCACTTTATATATATATATATATATATATATATATATATATATATATATATATATATATATATATATATATATATATATATATA